>TARA_R110000764_G_scaffold46001_2_pt1 | contig 10536 bp, 6 predicted proteins | sample TARA_R110000764 | Tara Oceans TARA_R110000764 (sample SAMEA4398111) | marine metagenome | biome: Polar Biome; feature: [SRF] surface water layer (ENVO:00010504); material: water (ENVO:00002006), including particulate matter (ENVO:01000060) such as... | depth 5 m
AGATTTCTTTGAAAATAATAAAGGTGATATTGTAGTTTCAAATTTACCTTTTAGTAAATGTAAAGAAGTTCTTAAAAGACTGAAGGAATTAAATAAACCATTTATTATGATAATGCCTTCATCAAAAATTAATACACAATATTTTAGAAAATTATTTCATGATGATACAGATCCGATACAGATTATTATTCCAAAAAAAAGAATACACTTTACTAAATTAGTAGATGGTAAAAGACCAGAAAAAAGTAAGAATGCTTGTAATTTTGATTGTTTTTATTATTGTTGGAAAATAGGATTAGAAAGAGATATTACATGGTTATAAAAAATCTAATCATATATAAATGAGTTATACTATTACAGCATATTCTAAAGCAAAAGCAAAAAAGCTGAAGGTTATAATAAAAAAATCTACTAACAAGAAGAAGAAGATAGATGTTTTTAAAGTCCTAAAAAATAAATCTGGAGAGAAAAATGTAAAGAAAATAGCAACAATAGGAGACATAAAATATAAAGATTATCCGACATATATGAAAGAAGATAAAAAATTAGCAGAAAAGAGAAGAAAAGCGTATAAAAAAAGACATGAGAAAGACCGTCATGTTAAAGGTTCACCTGGATTTTATGCCGACCAGATATTATGGTAATACAAATAATTCTAAAAATAAACATATTTTTAATAATTAATAATATGTTTAGTATATATAAATGTCTCAACCTATTTCTTCAGTAAGAAAATTCGAAATTGCCCCCATGAACCAAAGTTCGGGTAATGCTACATTCAGTTATGTTAATGGAAATCCGCTAGTTCAGTTCGAAATTGGAGCTGCTGATTTGTATCTTTTATCATCAAAATTACGTCTTAACTTTAGACTTCAACTTACATTAGGTGCTGATAACGCCGCAGCTGTGCCTTCAAAACGTCCTAATAATAACGGTCAAGATGGAACAGCAGCAGCAGCTTTACTTGTTAACAATAAAATCGGAGCTGCTGCGGTTATCGATAATATCACTATTTCAAATCTTCAAAATAATGTTTTAGAATATTGTAGATCCTACCCTAGACTTCTCAGTTCTCTCATTCCAAGTGGTGCTTCTTTTGGTGATTATTCAACCTATTTAACTCAGCAATTTGGTTCTACCGCAAATAAAACCGTTCAAGGTAGAGTGTGTAATACTAATGGTGCTGTTGGTAGGTCTTTTATGGAAGTTAGCATGCCTCTATTAGCAGGTGTCTTTTTGAATGGTGAAAATCTACCTTTATCCTTTAAATCTGGAACTGGTGGTTTAAGAATTTCTATCCAATTAGCTCCTAGTATTCAGGGTCTTTTTGGTAATACTCCAGCAACAACCACCAATTCATTTTATACTTTAAGTCAAGTATCTTTAACAGGTGAATATGGTGTTCCTCAGGGAGGGGTCTTGCCTCCTATCCAGGCACTACCATTTAGTGCTTTTCAAAACTTTTATTCAGTTATTAATAATGGTGATAATACACAACAAACTAATCCTGCTTTATCAGCTGTTGTTTCACAGTTTACTAATTTTGTTCCTACAGAACATATTTCTAATTACGGGCAAGATGGATATAAAACAACTCCACTCTTAAATAGATCAACCGCAGCAGGAACTCCTCAAGTTAATTTAGCACCTATACAGGGTGTCGATTTTATTCGTTCTGGAACTAAATTTCCTCTTATGTTTAAAATCGATGAAAACAATATTGTTAGACGTGATGTTACAGCAGCTAATAACGACCAGTTCGCAGGGTCTACCTTTGAGGCTCAACGTCAGCTATACTTTCAATCAGCCCTTAGACCACTTAGAAATACTACTAAATGTCTACCCGGTGCTAATAGTGAGGGCTTTACTATTGCTAATGGTAATAATTCTGCTAATTCCGTTACTGGAGCTACTGCTGGAACTATAGCTAATGGCTTCCAGAATTGCTACGGTATTGGTTGTAGATATGATGCTGTTGGTAATGGATCAACTGCTAACTTTATGGGGAAACCATTTAGTCAAAGAATTCAATCGAAATTAGATGGTGGTTCACCCATGAGTGCCTATCAGTTTTATTTACATAGAGGCATGATTAATTTCGATAGTAATGGTATTATTTCAATCTCAACTTAAATATGAGAATATGAGAATATGTATTAAAAATTAAATATTGTAAAAATTATATTTAATTTTTTTATCTTTAATATATATAAATGAGTAAACAACAACCTGACTTAACTTCTATGATTGGAATGGGTGCTGGAGAAGCACAAGACCAGAGGGTCGAAACTGAGATTTTAGAACCCGCTTCCGTCTCACAAAACCAAGTTACATTTTTATTGCCTCAAAAAGGTTTACTTTCTAGTGATGCCTTTTTATCTTTTAAAATGACTACTGCTGATCCAAATGTCGATATTCCACTTATGGCTGGAGCTACTGGACTTATCCGAAGAGCATCTATTTACTACGGTAATGTGTTACTTCAAGAAACCGACCAAGCAGCCCACTTGCTTCAATTAAAATCTACTTATGTGGATCAAGATGTTAGAAATCAAACATATCAAACAAAAACAGGTCACTTTAGTGGATTAAAAGTTGATAGTAATGCTGCTGGAAGACTTGGTTTTTATTCGATAGATGCTGCTAATGATGATACTGGTATTACTGGTCTTCTAGTTCAAGACGTTGGTGCTCTTAATTACGGTAAAGACCCTGCCTTTCGTCTTCAAGCAACGGCTGCGGCAACACCTGAATGGACTATACCTCTTCGTTGGTTTTTTAATTGGTTAACCCAGACACAAGTTCCACTAGGATTGCTTAATGAACGCCTTACTATTGTGTTCGATTTTAATGAAGATTTACCAGGAATGAGAAGTGTTATTTCGAACCCTGTTGGAGCTAATGTTCCATGGGCTGCTGGAACTCTTGTAGTTGAAAGCTCAGTCCGTCTCAGTCTTGATTTGATTTATTATGACGACCAACCAGGTAAACCCTCACCTATGTCCGCTATAGCCGCTGCCGTTGAGAGAGGCATGGAAATGGTCTATACTGACTATGTAGCAGTTGAAGAATTTATACCAGGACTTGCTGCTGAACCAACTGCTCCTCAAAATACGCAAAAGATTGTTAGATTAGGATTGGATCATCAAGTATGTCGTAATATTCTTATATCTACACCTAGACAGTCACAATATACAGTTACTACAGTTGAAGGATTTTCTAATCCTATTTTAGGTGATTATAATAGTCTTGGTTCTCAGGGACAGAGAACATTACAAGTTAAAATTAATAACCAGAATTTATTTGTAAATGCTCTAGACATGGACTGTAAACTTTATAATGAATTATCTCAGGTAATGGCTGTGCCTATGAAAGCAAATATCGGCACGACCTCAGCTGTAGGTCAGTTAGACGCTACCGCAGCAACCCTTTTAGAATATGATATTAACCAACAAGCCTTTCCAGATGATAAATTTATTTACGGTCACCCTGAAGGTGGTTCATGGGGAGCTGCGGCTAATAATACTACATTAAGTAATACTCTTGCTTACATGGGTGTTAATCTTGCTAGAACATATGATAATGTTCTCGGAGCTGGAACTAATATTTCGAAAAGTCCTGTCGAAGTGGAACTTAATTATACCAGAACTAAACAGAATTGGAGACAGCTTAGAATGCTCTTGTGGTGTGAAAATGAAAGATTGATGATGATTAAAAACGGAACTATATATGTATCTGGATCTTAATTCTCATATTCTCATGAATTTTTAAATATAATATTACGATTATAAAATAACATTAATAATTTTATTTTATAATTTTTGGTTTTTTCGTTGATTGTAAATAAGAACATGAGAACATGAGAATATGAGAATATGAGAATAATGAGAATAATAATAAATAATATATATAATAATAATATCTCAAGCTATTATAAATAGATGAGTGAAGATAATACTAACTACCAGTCGACACAGACTTTCCTTATAGAATGTTCTAGAGCTAATAGTCTCGTGGATACTCAAGATGGTGGAGATTTTAATGCTAAATGGACTAATGAAACTAATTTTAATTTACGTAGGGGAGACCTTGTCTCAGTTGAAATGATGGCTCTTAATTCACAGAACGCAGCAGGAGGTTCAGCTTTAGAATTTACAGGTGATGCTGTAGTTGTAGATGGAAAAGAACGAAAATATTGTGATAATAAAGTTTTATTAGAAGTTTTTTTTTACATGAATAACAATAATACCTATTCTGTAGGTTTACCTCTGAGACACCCAGAAGGTTCTTTCAATAATATAGCAGGAAATCAAGACATGCCTATTACAGGTTCAAGTCCAGTCACAATTAATAGCATGGGTTTAACAGCTTCAAAAACAACATTAGGATTTCTAGGTATTGTAGTAGTAGCTGGAGCTATAAGAGATTTAGAATTAATACCACTACAATCACATTTTATATTTCAATATAATACTGGGACACCAGCAGTTCCTGTGTGGATTAATACTATACCTGCTCCAGGAACTACATTAATTACAGGATTTCAATTAGGTTTAACAGCAGATCCTAACCCGGGTGGTGGAGTAGGAGTGACTTACGAAGGTTGGGAAATTAGAAAATTAGGAGCAGGTGTAATAAATAACTGGGTTAATGATTTAAGTTTAATTTTACAAGATAGTGGTGGTGATTATAATACACTACCCTTAAAAATAGATGGATTTCGAGCAGGAACAGGTGGTAGATTACAAGTAGATTTCACAGCACCATTTGTAGCTCAAACAGCAGGTGCTGCCTTAGGATTTATTCAAGGAGCATTAACAGCAGCTTTTCCAGCAGCAGTAGATGGTTCATCAGCTATGGGAACTGTTAATTATGATAATATCGACCAAACAGGTCAAGCAGGAAATTATGTTAGAGGTTTCAATAATAATTTATCACTTTACATGAATAATATTGGAACACCACAACCATTAGCATCAAGTGAATTTACTATTTTTCCTAATACCACTTATGGTGCTAATGTAAAAAAAAATGCTAATACAGCTTATGATACTGACGATGCTAAACAAGGATTTAGAAATGGTAATCTTAGAATGGAATGTAATGGTAAACCATATATATATACTAGAAATGACTATCATGGAGCTGGAGTTCAAAAACCAGATGCTACAGGATTTTATCCAAAATTACAACCCATGAGTGCTTTTATATTACTTGAGGCTGATGAATTATTTACTGACGCTCAGAGTTTAGCTAATAAAATAAATGATAAATTACATGAGGCTTTAAATCCATTTGATACAGATATACCAGTCATGGATAATTATATTACTAATGACGAACAATACCCTAACTCACAGTTTAAAGCTTCATCTGTATTACCAGTTATAAATACTTTTGGATATTATGATCCTGGTGTCTATGATAATGCTACATATGCTTATAGAAGTGCTTATAATGCTTTTTGGAATACTATTTTACCAGTTAAATATGGAGGAACAACTAAGGTTCAACCGGCTAATTTTGCTCCTGGATTTGATTATGTTAATAATGGAATGGGTCAACAAAATTTAAATATTGACGACAAATACGTTAGTGATGGAGCTTATACTCAACCTGTGAGTATAACATGGGATACTATAAATAGAGGTGAAACTAATAATAATTGTATTTATGGAAATTGTATGATGGCTGATATTTATAAAGCTATGCTTGGTGATAGACTACAAAGATTACCTATTCAGCCCATGAATACACCTACAGCTAACGCAGCAGCACCAGATGGTTTATGTAATGTAGGATTACCGATTGTAACTAATCAAAAATTAGATTATACCAACGCATTTTTCGAAACAGCTGGTTCATCTATACCATATTCAGCTACAATTACTCATAAAAATCAAGCAATATTTACTAATATTAGATACCCAAGTAAAAATAAAAATACAGGTGTTATTTCTTATGATCCTGTAGCATGGACTGATTTTGCTGAAACAGTTAGACAATTTGAATTATATGGTAGTAAACAGGCTAATGCTCCTAATATTTATGAAGACCAATTAAAAGACCCTGCTAACTGGTGTATGGAGATGGACTTAGGTAGAAGTAATGATAAAAATAGTAATATTAAACAAAATAGAGTAGTAAATATTGATCCAATTATACCTATATGGTCTACTAAATTTCCTATAGGGAGTGACCCAGCTACTTCAAATTATGGTTCTGGATTAGGAAATCCAGTAGCAGCTCCTGGAACTCCAGCTTTTAGAGAAGTTATAAGTCCGGCTTTTTCAAATGTTGCTTTTGGTAATAGTCCAGCAATAGCTGGGTTTAACTGGGCTGATAGCTGGGACGCTTATAGAGGACTTGGTAAAATATGGATACAGTCAAAATATGATCCAGATTGGAAAACATCAACAATCGAAATGAAAAATCTGTATCCTTTAGATCCTACAGCCGATGATGTAGCTAATAAAATGATTTATAATATTAATGAATATGTAGATGCTAATGGAGAACAAATAGATATTAATTTTATTCAACAACTAGGTATAGCAGTATATCCTTATGAATATACAGATAGTGAAGGTTTTACATCTACTTTATGTGCTTTTCGAATGATGTATAATAGTAATATTATGAACCCTAAATATTATACTAATGCCGCAACACCTACATTAGCAGTAACATCAGTATACGAAACAGGTTGTATTACATGGGGTCTACCCTTTGGTGTAAGTCCGTCAGCTATCGATAATCACATAATAGTGCCTATGAATGGAGACCAACGGTCAAGTATAGCACCCTTAGAAGAAGGTGGCGGACCAGTTGTAGACATGAATAGATGCCTAGATAGAAATAATACTAATTATGTTGTGGTTGGAGCTAATAATCCTACATTTACATACAATACAGCGAAAAATAGATTTGAATTTGTTTCTTTACAAACAGATAATTTAATGTCTTCATTAAATCAATCTACTCAGTCATTAAGTTCAACAAATCCACAAATAGGAGAGGCTGTAGGTATTATATATGGAACACAAGCTGATGCTGTTTATAATATACCTGATCCTGTAGTAAGGGCGACTTCTGCTGAAAATTATACAAAAACAATTAAAAATCAAGGAATTAGAGCAGAAATAGGTGGCGTTGGTGTATATAAAGTTCATTTATGCCCCCCTGATTATGAGATACCAGAAAATATTAATCCAGTTAATTATTGGGATAATACATCATTAGATGCTACAGAAAATAATAGACAAGCTATAATAAATGGCTGTATTGAAGCTAATGATACAGAATGGGAAGGCTGTTTACTTAGTCGTTTAGGTTTTGATATTGAGGATTTTATACCTAGATATGGTAGACAATTTAATAGATATGATCCAAATACTTATAATAATACAAATGTAAATATAATAGGAAATGGAATTAAACCATTATTATTAAATAATTCTTTTAATGGAGTTGTTAATCCATCAATTAATTTATACCATGCTGTGCCTCCACCACCTGCTCCAGCACCACCAGCACCAGCACCAGTTCCGAATGGTGTTCCAAAATTTCTCCATGGATTTAATCAATCTCAAGAAGTATTATTATCGACACAACCACTTCCTTTAACGGCTGCTAATGCTCCTATCAGCACAATTAGTCCATTTTTTATTGTTTACAGCGATGTAGTAGCAAATAGACAGTATCAATCAGGTTCAACACCATTACCAGCTATATTTTATTGTATGAAGAATTATGCGAATGGATCATTTTTATATGGTTATGGTTCTAGTTTTAGTATCATGGTAAATCAAGATAGAGCATTAAGTCAAATTAATACTGAGATACGTAATCCGACAGATGGAAAATTAGCAAAGTTATCACCTAATTCTGTAATTGTTTATAAAATTCAACGACAAGCAAATGTTCCAGCCCCTGATATTAATGTTTTCGGTCAAGCAGCTCCTCAACCTCAACCTGATCCTAATTTAAATGAATTAACAAAAATATTTAATGAAGAAAAGACAATAGCTCGAGGTATTGCTAGTCAATCATCAAGAAGTGGTAGTGGAACATCAGTATCATCTTATAAAGAAAAAAATCATTTACACAACATGGTAGCTGCTAATATCAGAGTTTTAAATGAAGATAAAGGAGTTCAAGCAGCACCAGATACTTCATCAGTAGGCACTATAGGTAAAATGCCTACAGGATTAAAGAAAAAGATGGTTACAATCATGATAAGAGCATTATTAGCTAAGTTACCAGTTGGTAAAAGTGGAAAAGCTGATAAGTTATCACCAGCCTCGATAGATAGATTACCAGTATCAATTACTAATATATTAAAATCGTTTACTAATTTGGAAGGAGTATCTGTTAATGAGTGGATTGAGGAATTATGGGAGACATCAGGTGGTGATATCGATGTTATGGGTGAAACATTATTAGGCATGATCGGCACATCTTATCGAATAGGTGTTAATGGTGATATTAAGTTTGACGAAGATGCGAAAGCTAATAAGAGTAATCCTTTACAAATAACAATAACTGATGATGACCTAATGAGAAATATAACTAGTAGGGTAATGAAAGGTGAAGATGTTGATGATTTAATTAAACAAGGAGTAGAAGAGGGAGATATTGTAGCTGAGGGAGTTCAACGTGTCCGTGGTGAAGCTCCTATGTTTTATGATGTTAATTTAAAATCAGGTCAATCATCAGTATTTGCTAGACCTAAGAGTAGATTTAAAGCTCAAGGAGCATTAGAAGAATTAATTAGAAACAATCCGAGTTTTGGTGGTGATGGTGAAACTAGGGGTTCATCAGCAGGTGAAACTAAAACACCAGGTGAAACTAAATCACAAGGTGAAACTAAATCACAAGATACTTCATCAACTGTAAGAGCACCATCGGTAACCTCTACAACTGGAACAACAACAACAGAACGAATAGAACCGGGTGGGAGAGTAGAAGGTCGTATCGAAGAACCAAAAGGTGAGAAATAATTATCTATGCTTATATTATAGAGTGCGAGTTTTCTGTTGATTGTATTTTTCCTGACCCCATTATATTTTAATAATAAGATTTAATAAATCTTATTATGAGAATATGAGAATATGAGAATTATTCTTTTTGTTTTAGTAATAATCCGTTGAGATATTTTCTACCTCTTTTTAGTATTTGATTATTACACCCTAGTATTGCTCGTGGTGTATCATCATTTATTTCTATATAGTATCCACCCTTGAGTTCAGGAGCAGAAGAATGTGAACCTCGATGTTCCATTCGACTACGTAAGTTACCACATGATCCATGTCTATGGAAAGTTCTTTTTTTAGTATAAGGGCAAATAAATATAATACTTTTAGTATTAATGGCGTAAGCTTCAACAACTGGGAAATTATTAAATGTTTTCATCTATATATATACAAGATATTATATTCTTAAGTATATATATATCAAAAACTTAATTAAATGCCTAAATATAAGAGAAATACTGTTATATGCTATCTTTAAGACCTTGTTATATGTTATATATATATCATATAACAATAAATACTACTTAAACAATCATATAATAATTATTATATGCCTTAAGTAGGTAATATAACAAGCTTTAAGTATATATATAAGCATATAACAATAAGAAAAGAACTTAAACATAGTGTTTTGTCTTGTTATGTTCTCATATTCTCATATTCTCATAGTTATTTCTTCTTCTTGTGTCTTTTTAGAATAGGTATTTTATTTCTCTTTCTATCATCACCCAATACTGAAGCTCTAAACATCATAAGCTCCTGGTGTTTCTCTGTAATATTGTTCCAACAATCTGTATCACATATACCTAAGTATCTTATATATTTATTCATGTTTTGATTATTAACATCACTTGGTAGTTCTTCATAACGATTATTACACATTCTACATTCATGGATTTCTAAACTCATTTATATAATAGTATAACATTTTATTTTTTTATATAAAACATTTAGAAATAAAATCTATTGTTATAGTATAAATGGAAGCATTAATGAAAACTGTAAAAGAAAATCGGAATGTCCGAGATAGCACAATTAAAATCTACTCAAGACATTTAAATAAGTTGTCTAAGGAAATAAATGATAAAGAATATTCTAGTAGAGAGTTTCTTAAAAGTAAAGTTAAAGAAGTAAAGAAGTTCATATCTAAACAAACCACATCAACTAAAAAGAATTATGTAGCCTCTATTCTTGTTGCCCTTAGCCCTAACGAAAAAAAGAAACCTTTATCTGGTTATGATAAAGTATATGATGAATACTTGGATATACTATTAACAGAACACAACAAGTATAATGAGTTTATTAAAACTAAAGAAAAATCTGTTAAGACTAGTGATAACTGGTTAGATTGGAATGATGTATTAAAGTTACAGAGGAAATATGGTAGAGACATTAAAAAGAAAGGATACAAACAGTCTACTAAAGAACTATTTAATAAGAAAGATTTAGATCTTATACAAAAGTATTTAGTGATAAGTCTATACACCCTTCATGCTCCTCG
>TARA_R110000764_G_scaffold38885_2_pt1 | contig 10512 bp, 10 predicted proteins | sample TARA_R110000764 | Tara Oceans TARA_R110000764 (sample SAMEA4398111) | marine metagenome | biome: Polar Biome; feature: [SRF] surface water layer (ENVO:00010504); material: water (ENVO:00002006), including particulate matter (ENVO:01000060) such as... | depth 5 m
TCACTTAGTATTTACCAATTGCGGTGGCGTTACGGCCTAGCCCTTGGCCCACGTGCGCAGCGTTGCCAGCCTGTACACCAGCGTTTTGCCCGCTATCTGTACCGCGTCCCTGCCCGTTAATGCTGCTAGTGTTGGAGCTTAGGCTAATGCCACGCTCTTCCATACGCCGCGCAACAATGTCATTCTTTTTGACTACTAGCGCATAGCCTGTTTTCACGCCGCCGCCTGTATTCAATTCAGCGTCACGTATATGGTCAGCTAAGCGCTTATTGATAGCCGCGCAGAACCCACGTACAAACCCGACCCGTTCTTGCGTCATAACCTTGCGGCTAGTCGCTAGCAGATTGTCGCGGTAGTCTTTCCATTGGTCATCCATGAACGTCCGCCATGAGGTCAACAACCATGTTGCGTACTCTACGTCAGCGTCTAGCCCAAACACTTTGAGCGCTGCGGCGTTACCATGTGAATTAGTACCTGAGGTCCATACTTGAACGCCTGTATACTTTGCCACTTGCGCCGCGCACATACGCACAACAGGGCAGAGCCGCGTTTGACTAGTTGGTACGGTGAAGCCGTACTCGCTAAAGCTATCCGCGCCAACGCTGTCTAAATCGCTTTCTGATAAGTTATATTCGGCCATAATTTTGTCGGCCTTTGACATACAAGCGGCTATTTCAGCATCACTTGATCCGGCGTCACGTGCCCGCGCAAGCAGAGCGGCTAGCTTAGTCTTGATTGTGCTGATATTGCTCACTGGTCAATCCCCTCGCTTGGGGTAACATTGACCGCAGCGTCCGCACATGCGGCGTAGTGCGTCATCATCATCCATTCTACATTGTCAAATTCCGCAATGATGGGCGTGTCAGTAAAAGCAGGTTCAATCAATACATATTCGTACATGGTAAGCTCCAGTGTGTTAGCGGTTAGGGCGGTGGGTTGCCGCCAGTTCTTACACTCAATATACATACATATAACAGGTTATCAACCCCTAAAACAAGTTATTTTCACATAAATAACAAGTTAAAAAACTGCTCCATACAGCAACGTTAACTAGTCTAAGGTAGGGTAGTGACCCAACACCCGCTAGAGGCCACAGGAACGGCTAGAATGTGGGTTAAACATCGTTCTAGGGGGCTAGGTAGCGCCGTTGTGGCACCTTCCCCCACCATAGGGTAACCGCAGACACAAAAAAGGGCCGTAACCCGTAGGTTACAGCCCATCCACTCACACACAGCGGGTCGTTAGGTAGTCTTATGCGGCATCATCACCGTTCGTTTCTGCGGCTTTGTCTGCTGCTTTCTGTTGCGCTTCTGTTTCAGCGTCCTGCGCATCGCCCAACACGTCAGACCAGCCACGCTTGTCCGCCTTGTCAGCGTACACTTGCACAAGGTCCAGCACGTCAAAACAGTCATTGTGAGCGGACAAGATACGCGCCAAATGGATCGCCGCTTGTGTTGTCGAGAACTCAGAGAACGTACGGGGCGCTGCTTTCTTTGCGCTATCGTTTTGCGCGTCTTTTTCTTCCGCGTCCGCCTTAGCCTCTTCACTCAGTGGCGTTTGCTCAACCACTTCTTTCAAGACAGCCAACAGCAACTCATTTGCACGTTTGCCAGTGCCGAACACCGTTTCAGCTTGATACGTGCCATCCGCCAACTTGGCCGCAACAGGAACACCGTCAACAACTTCAATGAACATGAAGCGTTGTTCTCCGTCCGTGATGTCTGCAAACAATGCATCCGCAAACGATTGGGCCACGATAGCTTCTTGGCCCGCTGCATCGTTCATGCTTTCCAAGTCAGCAACGATTGACTTTTGCATTGCCGCCGCAGTCGGTAGCTTAGTTTTACCTTTCCAGATACGTGTTGCCAGTTGGCCCGCAATGGAATTCTTCACGGCGTTAAAGTCGCGCTGAATTGTCTTAGCTGACATAGCACCCGCGCCCAGCGTGTCTACAAAGTCAGTGGGCAAGCGACTGATGAACGCATGTTCCGCAATGCTATTCTTTGTTTTGGCAATCGCCTTTACAGCGTCAGAAGCTTCCGCCATCCATGTGTCAAACACGGCCTTATTTTCAAACGCGCCAACAACGGCGGCAAGTGAGGCACCAAAGGCAAGCAAGCTAGCACGGGCTGTGCTTTCACCAGCGGCATATGCAACAGCGTGACCGTCAGCGGTAGCGAGTGCGGCTGTTAGCTCTGCGGCTTCTGGTGCGTCGTGCCAATCTGTAATCGCTGGAGCCTTCTCTTCTTTTTCAGCTACAGGCGGCTTAGGCAACTCAATTTGTGCGATTGCACCAGCCAAGTCATAATGCGCAGCGTTTGCACCGATTGAACGCAAGTATGCGTTAATCATCTTAGCGGCGTTGGTCTGGGCAGGGTGGTCCGCACCGTCTTTGTAAATCTTACAACGTGCGGATGCTTTCTTAACCTTGTCACCGTCAGGGACCGTTAGGCCAACCATAACAGCAAGGTCAATTGCTTGCAGGTTCAATTCGTCTGGCGCATCTGGCAACGGTAGCAAGGAAACTGCAACAGTATCGTTGTTCCATTCCATAGCAGGTTCCACTTTTGGCGCGGCTGGTGTCTTAGTTTCTGCGGTTGCTTTTGTCATTGTTTGATCCTTTCAAGATCGTGGGTTATAGTGGGGGTCGTGGGGGTTGGTTATGCTTGGCCGTACGCGTCGATTGCCATCTGCAAACCGTATCCGTCACACGCTATCGCCATTTTGACGCGCTCTTCATGGGCGCGAATATCTTTGTCGTGGCCTAGTGTCGCGGCTTGCGTTTGGTAATTCCGTGCGTGGGTTACTTCACGCGCAGCAATCAGCGCTTCTTGCAATTGCTGTGAGGCTTTACGGATTGCTATCCCGTGCGCTTTAATTGACTGCGCAGTGTCGCCGTTACTATTTACGATAAAGTTCATGGGTGCGGTTCCTTTTCAGCGGTGCACGGTGGCGGGGTTGCCATCCGGTAACACCTAGTTAGCGCTATAACTTACCCTACGCAAGGGGAACAAGGTAGGATAATGTTAGGAATCGTGTAAGTCCTTGATATTGCACGATAATTAGCCACTAAATAACATGTTATATTAGACGTAACTAACATGTTATATTGCTAAGTCATTGATATCAAAGGATAATACTGCACTAAATAACAAGTGATAAACTAACAGGATATTAGGGTGGTAAAACATGTCAAAAACTATTGCATACATGTCTGAAACTAGCAGAGTTTTGGACAGGATTTAGGTAAGTGCTTGATAACAAAGGACAAATAACATGTACTAACAGGATAGAAGTTTAATGTCTAAGTCATTGTAATCATTGATGATTAACCCATCCCCTTAGCGGTTAGCTTATCCCCCCTTTCGGGGGGTGGATAATGGCTAACTTTACCGCATTTTAGGGGACCGCCTGAAAACGGAGCGCCGCGCCTGTCTGATCTTGAGAGCGTTGCAAAGTTACCCTACGCCGTGGCATGGTCCGCACCATACAACAAAGGATAAGAAGCAATGGCACGACGTACACGACACGACAGACCAGCCGAACCAACAACACCACCAGAACCAATGGACGCGCCACTGGTGGACGATACAGCGGACGATACGCAACAGCGGCCCAGTGCTATCCCGCCAAACGTTTGGGTGTTGCTACAGTCAGCGGGTGAGCGGGCAGCGGGTAAGCTTAACGATATGCTGGCAAGTGCCAAGTTCGATAAGCTTAAGCCCGCCGAACAAGCACGGCTTGTAGAGCTAGCCCTTAACCGTGCGTATGGGCCACCGATCAAGCGCGAGATGTCATTACAACTGACAGGTAACGTGTCCGATGCCGTGGCCGCGTCACTTGCTAGCCTATCCGCCACTGACCTTCCAGAGCTATCGGGCAAGCCTAAGCCTACCAAACCACCAAGGGCTATCTGACAGGCAGCACAGAGCCGCTCAGGCATATGTTGCATATATGTCACACTATACTATGCATCACCCGTCGCAATGCTGGGCGAAAGTAGTTTAACGTTAAACTACTTTTAGTTTAACGTTGAACTACATTGAGTTAGATATAGTTTAACGTTGAACTACTTTACCCTAGGCGAGGGTAGAATGGCATTAGACCCCCCCTTGCTCGCATAAGTTGGGGGACTTCTATTTCGACCACCCCCACACCGATGGAACCCGAAAATTTTGAAAAATTTTCCAGCCCTCTATTCTATATTGTATATTAGATATTACCCTATTGCAGGGTAAGAAAAAAGGGCCACCCAGTAGGATGACCCTTCTCTTCTGATGCACTCCCCAGTGCTGTCTGTTGGGATCGGCGGCTAGCTCGTCGCATAACCAACTGGCTAGCCACCTTGCCAAACATAGAAACCGCTGAGTTCCGTTTGACTATGGCCCAACAAGGACACCACCTATTTAGAACCACTCTAGGCAGATGTCAAGCACTAAATTGCAGGTTAAATACTAGCCGAGTTTATGACATGTTTTGCCGCCCAGTTTGTGTAATGAAATGAAAGCGCTAGCGAGCACCTGTCAAATACTCGTACAGTTTTTGACATGTTATCTAGTCATATTGACCTGCCTTACAACTTCCCCTATGGTGGGGTATCTCAGCAAGGAAAACCCAATGGATTTTGACAACATGACCTCCGCTCAGCAAAAGCTGGCAATGGATATTATACGAAAATGCGCAGTAAGCCGCGTGTACTTTGTGCAGCACGTCCTAGAGGTGGAGAACATCGAAGAGTGGCAGCTAGAAGAGCTGAAAGCCCTTGACGCGGGCGAAACCAAGATCAGTATCCGTAGCGGGCACGGAATTGGTAAGACTGCTTTCTGTAGTTGGCTGGCTATCCACTTCCTGCTGTTCCGCGACGATGTGAAGGTTATTGTAACATCACCATCGTACAAGCAGATGATGGACGGACTGATCCCAGAGGCGCGGAAGTGGGCTTCCCGTCTGCCGGAATGGATGGCGTCTTCTCTGGAGTTCACGAGCGAACGCATAACGCGACTGCCGAACAAGGCGAACAACTTTATCTCGTTCCGTACGGCTAGAAAAGAGAACCCAGAAGCGCTGGCGGGTGTTCACGCAACGCACGTGCTGATTATCGTGGACGAGGCATCGGGTGTGGACGAAGTGGTCTACGAGACGGGACAAGGTGCCTTGTCAACACACGGCGCGATAGCGGTGCTGATCGGTAACCCGACCAAGCCAAGCGGCTTTTTCTATAAGACACACACAGCGCTAGCGGGCCTGTGGCGGGTGCGCAAAGTAAGCTGCCTAGACAGTAGCCGCGTGACGCCGGAATACATCGAAAGTCAAAAGCTGACTTATGGTTTAGACAGCCGAGAGTACGCGGTGCGCGTGTTGGGTGAATTTCCTGAGAGTGGTGCGGATGCAGTCATACCACGGCTCTACCTCGAAAGTGCTATTGATCGGGACGTTCACGATGACGGTTATCCGATTGTCTGGGGTGTCGATCCAGGCCGAGGCGGCGACCCGTCCGGTTTCTGCGCACGAACAGACCGCACCGTGACGGAGTTGACTGAGCTACGGTACGACGACCTAATGCGGCTAACTGGTTGGGTCAAGACGAAGTACGACGAGACCACGCCAAAGAAGCGGCCCGAAACTATCTACATCGACAGCAACGGTTTGGGTGCTGGTGTGTACGACAGGTTGAACGAACTTGGCCTGCCAGTCATTGCGGTGAACGTCTCTGAGAGTGCGTCTATGTCAGATCGCTATTTCAGACTGCGGGCGGAACTCTGGTACAAGGCACGAGCATGGTTCGAGACACGAGATAAAGTTTTGCCCTCAACGCTTGAAAACGTGGTGCAGTTTGTGGACGAGATGGCGGCGGTGGAAGTCAAGATGCTGTCATCTGGTAAAACAGACATTGAGAGCAAGAAGGATATGAAGTCGCGCGGACTTAAATCTCCTAACTTGGCTGACGCTTTTGTTTTGACATTCATGGGTGCTGGCGCAATCTCAACTGGCAACTTTAGTGCTGGTGGATCGTGGAAAAAGGTCAATACGCGGGCGGCACGTGCTCCAGGATTTTAGGGGTTGACAAACTCTCTTGACTGCGGTTAAGCTCCGCTTACTACTCGAACGTAACCTCAACTGGGCTTCCCCTCCCCTAGGGTAAGTTGGGAAGCCCGTTTTTTCAAGGAGAACACAATGGCTGGTGTCCGTGGGGTTCAAAACCCCTTCCCAAGCAAGCCTAAGGCGGCGAAAAAGGGCGTGTTCAAGCAGTACGCTCCCGCTCCTAAGTCAGATTATCCAGAAGTGGTATCTGAGGCGTACAGCAATGCCCGTAAAGGGCCTGTTGCCCGTAACAACATGCTGAAAGGCGACTGAACATGAAGTCTAAACGCACAATGATGTCTCAAGAGACAATCCCGTCGCTGAAAAAGACTAACGGCGGCAACGGCGCGTACATGAAGCGCGAAATAATGCAAAAACCCAAGGGTGGGCTTACTAAGCCCATGACTGCGACTGCTCAGCGAAGCATAAAAGCCCTGTAAGCAGGTTATTGCCCCCCAACCATACCCTCTGAAAGGGGAATACTATGCCAAAAGGTAAAACACGCCAGCAAGAGTTTGGTATTTCCCTCTCTGACGCTAAGAAAGAACTGCAATACGACGTTGAAGAGGCCCTCAACTTCATGACCGGAGAGTTTGAGGACGGCTGGGCACGAGCGGAGCGCTACTACGCGGGAGAGTGCGACCTACCTACACAGGCAGGCCGCTCTAACGCTGTGAAAACAGAGACCCGCGACATGATCCGGTCTGCTATGCCCTCCATCATGCGCGTACTGTATCAGGCACGTAAGCCAGTAGAGTACACGCCATCAGATGTAGCACACGCTGCTTTTATTGAGCAGCAGGGGCTGTACATCAACCAACTGTTTACCGCCTCCGGTGGATATAGGATTTTCTATAACTCTATCATGCAGTCGGCTAAGCTGAAAATTGGTCCCGTCAAGACGTGGTGGGAAGAAGAGCCTATGCCTAAGTACATAGAGATGAACAGCCTGTCAGAAGAGCAGGTAGAGATGTACAAGGAACAGGAAGACTTTGAAGTGCTGACCGTCGAAAGTTCCCCTAACGTAGGGGACTTGTACGACATCACAGGCCGCAAATACGAAATGTTTGGCAAGGTCCACATCGAAGACTTCCCCGTCTACGAGTTCTTTGTCAGTCGTAACGCCACAGACCTTGAGAGCGCCAGAGTGCATGGGCACCACCGCTCAGCTACGGTAGCGGAGGCTATCGAAATGGGGTTGGAATACGACGACTGGAACTCGCTCGTTGCCCCATCACCAGAGGCCAGCACAGCAGCCAACCAGTCACGCGCCCGCCGTGGGTACAGCGTTGACGATGAACACTCTACCGCCGACATCTTGCAGAAGAAAATCCTTCTGACTGAGGTGTACTGCAAGTACGACCTAGAAGGCAGCGGCAAAGAACAGCGCTACTGTTTTGTGCTTGGTGGTGCCAACCACACGTACATCACTCACTACGAGATTGAAGACTACTGCATCGACGTTATCTCGCTTGATCCTCAGCCGTACACAGTTATGGGGCGGTCTATCTACGACCTGACCCACGAGAAGCAGGATAACGAAACGTCTATCCTTCGTGCCATCATCGACAACGCGCACATCGCCAACAACCCGCGATATGCCGCTGACCCTGCGTACGTTGACTTTGACGATCTGATGAACAACGCCATCTCTGCGCCTATCAAAACTCGTGGTAACCCACAGGTGCAAGTAATCGACATTCCGTTCACTGCTGCATCGCTGTACCCGTTCCTAGAGTACCTAGAAGCGGACACAGAAACGCAAGTTGGTATCACCAAAGCAGCGACGGGCTTAGACCCTGACGCTTTGCAGTCTACCAACAAAGAAGCGGTTATGAATACGATCCAAATGAGCCAAGGCCAGATTGAGCTTATGGCTCGTAATGCCGTAGAAACTGGTCTTATTCCTATTTTCCGTAAGATGATGCGCCTGTCCATTCGGCATATGGACCCGCTACAGATCGTACGGACAAAGGGTACGCTCATTCCTATAGATACTCGCATGTTTGATCCAGACCTAGCCGCAGAGCCAAACGTTGGCCTAGGCAACGCTGGTCACCAAGAGAAAGCGGCTACGCTGAACTTCATCCTTGCCAAGCAAGAGCAGTACATGGCAGAATACGGGATGGATAACCCGTTCACAGGCTTGTCCAAAATCTACAACACGATTGAAGACCTAGTAGAAGTCGGTGGGCTAAAGGACAGCGGACGCTACTTCAACATCGTTACGCCAACTATGGAAGAGCAGATCGCAGCCAAGCGAGCAGAGGAAGAGGCAGCGGCAGCAGAAAAGCCGCCACTTGATCCTACAGAAGCACTGCTGCAAGTCGAGCAGATGCGCAGCCAGATCAAAGAGATGGAACTGCAATCTAAGGCTATGGTCGAAGAGCGTAAAGCCCAAATCAAAGCCGCTGAGAGTGCTGCAAAACTTGATCTTGAGCGGGACAAGATGGTACAGGATCGTGTCATTAGTCTGCGTGAAGAGACAACCAAGCGGCTAGAGAGCCGCATCCAACAGGAGCAAGCCAACAATGACCCTAAACAACCAGAAAGCCCTAGCAGTGGCGGCGGCATGTCGAGCACTGCGTCAGTCACAGGACCTGCAAACAGTCTTGACAAGTCTCAAGGATGACTGTATAGCTGATCTTACGCGTACTGGTGCTCCAGACGAAGCAGTATTAGACGCACATCGACGCTACCACGTAGTAGATGACATACAGAATAGGATTGATACTTATGGCCGCTCAACAACAAGATAAGACACCAACGACAGTAGCAGATATTGCTGCTGGCCTCATTGCCCAACCCGCACCAGCGGAGGAAAGTAAGGAGTTGGAACTTCCCCTAGACGAGGGGAATACCGAGGTGCTAGACACCGAAGCTGCTGCTGAACTTGAAAAAGAGCCAGCAGAAGAAGTTACCCTAGACGAGGGGAACGACGACGAAGACGGAGCAGAAGAAGCAGGCGACGACGACGCAGAGCTAGGTGCCGACGAGTTTGACATTCGGGACGATGACATCCTAGAAGTCAAGATCGACGGTGAATACCAGCAACGCAGTATCGCTGACGCTAAGAAAGCCTTGTCAGGTGAGGGCGCTATTGATAAGCGCCTTAAAGATGCTACCGAGGAACGTAAAGCGGCTCAGGCCGAGCGATCCGTACAGGTAGAAAAGTTCAGTCAAGATAACCAGACCCTCATAGACACTATGTCTCAAATTCATGGGGTTGTTTTCCAGCCGCAGGTTGCTAAACCCAATCCGCAGCTACGCCAAAGCAACCCACAAGCCTACCTACAGCAAGAGGACGCCTACAAAGCGGATCAATTGCGGGTTTCAGAAGGTACTCAACAGTTACAGCAGCTAGTCCAGCAGCGCCAAGAAGCACAGCAAGCCAGCATGAACGCCTACCGCTCACAAGAAGCGGCAGCGCTGATGAAAGCCCTACCTGCCCTTGCCGACCCAGAGACAGCCAAAGTTCTGCTGCCTAAGATGGCTCAATTCGCTATGGACAACTACGGTTACACAACCGAAGAAATTCAGAACGCTAGCGACCATCGTATGTACAAGATGATGCATGACTTGATGAAGATGAACGATGCCCGCGATCCATTAAAACGGAAAGCTAGCACGGTGAAAAACCTTGAAGGTCAGGAAAAGAAACGCCCTCGTATGTTGCGTTCTGGCGGTGGTGCCAGAAAGACCGCAGCACGAGCGCAGACTGAGCAAGCGGCACGAACCGCAAAAGTCGCACGTCAAACCGGAAAGGTTACAGACGTAGCTCAAACCCTGATTAAATAGAAAGGCTAGTCAAATGGCTGTCCCTGCAAATACCTCCGAAACATACGACAACAAAGTCATCCGTGAAGACCTCCAAGAGGCATACACAATGATTTCTCCAGAAGAAACTCCGTTTCAAATGGCTGTACGCACCGAAACAGCTTCGAACACTTTGTTCGAATGGCCTGTTGTCGAGCTTGCCGCTGTTGACCGCAATAACCGCGTGATCGAAGGCGAAGCTGCGCCAGCAATTGACGCGCCTACACTGGCGTCTCGCTTCTCGAACTACACACAGATTTCAGACAAAGTTGCTTCTGTGTCTCACTCTGCTCAGTCAGTCGACGCTGCTGCTCAGAACATCCAGCGCTTGTCACAACAGATCGTGATTAAGATGAAAGAAATGAAGCGTGACAAAGAGACCATGCTTCTTGCCAACATCGCGGCTGCTGCTGGTTCTTCTGGTTCTGCTCGTGCAACTGCTGGCCTGCCTGCTTGGCTGTCTACCAACACAATCTTTGAGACTGGTGGCGCTGATCCTACGTTGTCTGGAACAACCGAAGGCTTCCCGAACGTCGCTGCTGTAGCTGCTTCCGAGAACGCTGGCGCATCTGTCCTGTTTGCCGAGGCGAACTTGAACACGATCATTGAGAACAT
>TARA_R110000764_G_scaffold114577_3_pt1 | contig 10502 bp, 8 predicted proteins | sample TARA_R110000764 | Tara Oceans TARA_R110000764 (sample SAMEA4398111) | marine metagenome | biome: Polar Biome; feature: [SRF] surface water layer (ENVO:00010504); material: water (ENVO:00002006), including particulate matter (ENVO:01000060) such as... | depth 5 m
TTATGGCTGAAAAAAAGAAAATTGGTGCGCCAAAAGGTAACAACAACAGCTTAAAGTGGAAAACCCCAGATGCTCGACAAAAAGCATTTGATGAGGTATGTAAGCACCTTGAAGCGGGATACTCCAAAATGTCTTTTCCGCTTGCTGATTGGGACACGGTGGAGTGGTATTGCAAAAAATACCCAGTTGATTTCCCCACCGAAAGGCTGAAAGAGGCAATGCGAAAGCATTTGCTTAAATGGGAAAGCATCGGGGTTAATGGCGTTAAGGGTGAAATCACAGGATTTAATGCAACTGCATGGATCTTCAACATGAAAAACCGTTTCCGCGCCGATTGGAACGACACAGTAAAAAACGAACTGTCTGGCCCAGATGGCGGGGCAATCGTTCAGAAGATCGAGCGCGTTATTGTAGATCCAAGGGAAGACGCAAATGGACAGACTGGCTGAACTGGCGGGATACGCCCAATCTTTCCCTGGCATGGTTGATGATGACTTCATCGCTGCTGGGTTTACGCCAGAAGAAATATCATCCTACAGGTCTCAGACAGCTCCACAGTTTGAGCAATTTGCACCAACTGGTGATACATTAGCTGCGCCAGATTACACTCTCAGGGAGCGCATGTCTCAAGGTTCCCAAGACATCCTATCAAACACATTCGGAATGGACCCATACAGAGCAGGCGTTTTGTCTCGCAATGTTCTGGGCAATCCAAACGCATCACGCAATTATGGAATGGGTCTTGCTGACTTCACGCCACTAGGAGCTGTGTTTGCAACGCAGGAAGGTTCTCGCACGGCATCTCGTGGCTATGAGGCCGGAGACCCACTTCAAATGGGCTTGGGTGGGCTTGAAATGGGTCTTGGATTAGCAGAAGCTTTCCCATTGGCGCGCTTTGCCGCAACCCCGCTCAAAAGGGCAATTTCTGAAATTGCAGATGAAGTTTTAACTATTACCGACAGCCCTGTTATCGGAGAAATTGTTGGCAACACCCGCGCAGCAATGGGTGGAGACATTGACTTTATTCTTGGCCGTGGCGATCCAGCACTGGCCCAAGGTGTTGGCGCTGATGTACCAGGACGCCCACCGCTGACGTTTGATGAGGTCGAGGCTGCTATGCGAGCAGAAGCACCAGCATCAGTTCCGGCACAGGTTGGGTCTCCAGAAGTTTCCCAAGCGCCTATAGATCAACAGGTAGTAGATGCACCTCGCATCACGCCAAGAGATTTAGAAGGCGCTCGTATTATTCCTACTGTTGCTGATCTGACCAGGGCTGGTGGTTTTTACACAGGCATCGACAGCTCGGTGATTGATATTCCAGAGGTGATGATGGGTGGCCCCGGTTTCCCTCTGTTGCCATCAAGCCAAGAGAACGGTTTGATCTGGGCTGTTCAGGGTAAAGGCATCGGCACAAAAAAAGCTGGTACTGGCGCGGATCTAATTGCAGTTACAGCAATGAACCCAACAAGCCACAAATCTAACATCAGCTTTATTAACTCTTTGATCAAAACCACTGACGCATATGTCAGGGATGGTCGTATTGGCAGCAACGTCATCAGCGCATTGGATGACGCAATCGTTAAGGCTGGCGCAGGCGGTGACGCATCTTTGACTGGCTTGTCTAGGTTCCCCGGTTTTAAAAGCCCTAACGCACAAGAATTTATAGACAACGCAAGTTTCCAAGAGCGCAGCCGAATTGCTTCCATAATAGGCAGCAAGGAAATGCAAGAAGCTGGCGCTCCAAATGTAAACCGCGTCTTGGAGGCAACCGCTGATCCAAAATATGCTGGTGCTAACCCACGCGACACTCTGCTGTTCATTGAGCCTGACTTCAGCCTGCCACCAGTGGATCTTGCCGCAGAGGGCTTGCCTGTGCATCCGAGTTATCGTTACGGCATTCGTGGCCGGGTGTTTGGCGCTCTCGATCAAAACATATCTACGTTTGAAATGTTCCCTACGTTCTGGGGCGAAAAGAACATAAATGCATTTGGTGAGGATTTTAACACAGGCGGTCGCAGAGCATTTGATATGTCTCTGCCTATCGAAGAGGTTACTGGAGAACAGGTCAGTAACCTAGAGCGCATCATGACAATGGAAGCTGCCGGGGCAACTAACCTGTCAGCAATTGACACACGCCTCTTGGTCAACTCCCTGACAGGCAACTGGAAGCCAACAACCACATCAGTCAAAGCTGGCGGTGCATCACCACAGGCGTTTGTTGATGCAATTAACAATAACAAATACAAACCAGCGTTGACCAATTATTCGCCGCAAGAAATTAAAGCAGGCGCTCGATCAGGTGATCTGGTGGCTTATCAGCTTGGCGATGATGAGGTGTTCTTTGCACTTGATAGCAAGCCAGATTACTCATGGGCTGGCGTTGATATGCAGGAAGGTGACAAGGCTCTGGTGGGTGTTGTTAGCAACGCACCAGGATCAAAAGGAACGGCTGCACCAAGCGTAATAGCAAAAGCGCTTGACGAAGGCGCAAATATCCTTGATGCTTTTGCCGTGCCATCTAAAAGTTTTCCAGATGGTTTCTTGCCAGAATACTATGGCGAGTTTGGGTTTGAAGAAGTTGGGCGGGTTCCGTTCGACAGAGATATGTATGTGGCCGATCATGGCGAACTTGCTTATGAGGATCTCCTTGAAGCATGGCGCTCTGATGGCTGGGATGAAAGCATGGGCATGCCGCCTGTGATTGTAATGAGATGGAGTGGATCAGATGCAGACAGAGCAGCAACCTCGGCAGGCATTCGTGGCGCAGGTTCGCCAAGCCATAGGGCCAAAACTGAAGGATTTGTCGCCGAGGCAGAAGGATCTGCTGGACGCATCTCTGACGAAATTGTACCGCAAGGGACGCCAAGTGTCGGATCAGGAGATACAGGGCAAGCTGGAACTGGTGACGGATTTCGTCTCTCCAACAGGTCAAGAGCAGGTGCAGAAGGCTTATTGGGACTTACGCCTGAACAACTCCGAAACAGGGGCATCCCAGAAGGCCAAATCCAACAGCTAATGGAATTGAGTAAAATAGGTCAATGAACCTCCAAATAAAAACCCCACGCTGGTCACTGCCGATTATTGATGCGGCTGGCGCACGTTACCTCGGCGCTCACGGTGGCCGGGGATCTGGCAAGTCTCACCTATTCGCAGAGATGCTGATCGAGCGCAGCATCATGGGCAAAGTGGACGCTGTTTGCGTTCGTGAGGTTCAAAGGTCTTTGGCTCAATCAGTCAAAAAGCTGCTTGAGAACAAGATCAATGAGCTTGGCGTTTCTCATATGTTTACGATCAAAGAGTTTGAGATCAGATCCGTTCATGGCGGCATTATCATCTTTCAGGGCTTGCAGAACCACACAGCCGACAGCATCAAGTCTCTTGAGAGTTACGACATCGCATGGGTTGAGGAAGCCCAGAGCGTCAGTCAGTTCTCCCTGGACATTCTGCGCCCTACAATCCGTAAGCCTGGTTCACAGCTTTGGTTCACATGGAACCCAAGGTTTGACAGTGACCCAGTTGAAAGCTTGCTGCGTGGCCCAGAGCCACCAAATAAAAGCATCATTGTTGAAGTCAATTATCAGGACAATCCTTGGTTTCCTGTCGAGCTGCACGAGGAAATGGAATACGACAAGCGCCGTGATCCAGACAAATACATGCACGTCTGGAGAGGTGAATACGTTCGCAACAGTGAAACCCGTGTGTTTAAAAACTGGAAGGTTGAAGACTTTGAAACCCCGCCAGACGCCATTCACCGTCTTGGGGCTGACTGGGGCTTTGCTACAGACCCCACAGTTGCTGTTCGCTGCCACATAGTAGGTCGCAAGCTATACATCGATCAGGAGGCTTATCAGGTTGGCTGTGAGATTGTGGACACACCATCATTGATTATGTCTATTCCAGAGGCTGAGAAATGGCCTATGGTGGCCGATAGCGCGCGCCCTGAGACCATCAGCCATATGCGGAAGAACGGCTTTCCTAAGATCCATTCAGCGGTTAAGGGCGCTAAGTCTGTTGAAGAAGGCGTTGAATGGCTCAAAAGCTTTGACATCATCGTTCATCCAAGATGCCATCACACCATTGATGAGCTTACGCTGTATAGTTACAAGACAGATAAAGACACCGGGAAGACACTTCCAATCTTAGAAGACAAAGACAACCATGTTATTGACGCTTTGCGCTATGCTTGTGAAGGTGCGCGCAGGGCTGGCTCTCAGAAGAAAATGATAGCCAAGCCAATAGCAACCATTATGCCGTTGGCTCGGTGATTGTTTTTATATTAGAACTAGCGTATAATTAGCGCAAATTTCATCGCGGGGCGGTAAAGTGGCTAGACTGACTAAAAGAGAACGACTTGCAAACATTCACCAAGATGCGCTGCTTGAGTTTGACAGGATACAAAGCTCAATGCGTGAAGAGCGTCTTCAGTGTCTTGAAGACCGCAGGTTTTATTCTATTGCAGGCGCTCAGTGGGAAGGCAACCTTGCCGAGCAGTTCAACAACAAACCCCGTTTTGAAGTCAATAAAATCCAGCTTTCTGTTATGCGTATTATTAACGAATACAGGAACAATCGCATCACTGTTGATTTTGTCAGCAAAGACGGAACCGAAAACGATAAATTAGCCAATACTTGTGACATGCTGTTTCGCGCTGATGAACAAGACAGCGGGGCTGATGAGGCTTACGACAACGCATTTGAAGAAGCTGTTGGCGGTGGTTTTGGTGCATTCCGTTTGCGCGCTGTTTACGAAGATGAATACGAGGATGAAAACGATTATCAGCGCATCCGCATTGAGCCTATTTACGATGCAGACAGCACGGTATTCTTTGACCTAGACGCCAAGCGCCAAGACAAGTCAGATGCGCGCATTTGCTATGTGCTATCATCAATGACCCGTGATGCTTACATTGATGAATGGAATGATGATCCATCGTCATGGCCCAAAGAAATCCACCAATATCAGTTTGATTGGGCCACGCCGGATATGGTGTACGTTGCAGAGGTCTACCGGGTTGAAGAAACTTCAGAGCAGATCCGCATATTTCAAACCATTGATGGCGAAGAAGAACGCTATACTGAGCAAGACTTTGACAACGATGAAGAGCTAGAAGTCACTTTAGACGCCATAGGAACCGTTGAGGTGCGCCAAAAGCGTGTTAAGCGCCGCAAGGTCCACAAGTACATCATGAGCGGTTCAGGCGTCCTGGAAGACAGCGGCTACATCGCTGGAACACAAATCCCAATTATTCCTGTCTATGGCAAGCGCTGGTTTATTGATAACATCGAGCGCTGCATGGGCCACGTTCGCATGGCTAAAGACGCCCAGCGCCTAAAGAACATGCAGCTATCTAAGCTCGGTGAAATCTCTGCGCTTTCCACAGTTGAAAAACCATTGTTCACACCAGAGCAAGTTGCCGGGTACGAGGTGATGTGGGCCGAGGATAATTTGAAGAACTACCCATATCTGCTATTGAACACGGTTACAGACGCCAACGGCAACGAAAGCTTGGCTGGTCCTATCGGATACACCAAGCCACCACAGATCCCGCCTGCACTTGCTGGTCTATTGCAGATCACAGAACAGGACATCAGCGACCTTCTAGGCAATCAAGAAGCTGGTGAGGAAATAGCAAGCAACATATCTGGACGTGCTGTTGAGCTAATTCAAAACCGTTTGGACATGCAGACGTTTATTTATATGTCCAACATGAGCAAAGGCATAAAGCGTTGCGGTGAGATTTGGCTGTCAATGGCTCGTGATCTGCTGGTTGAGCCAAACCGCAAAATGAAGGGCATTGGTAATCAGGGTCAAATGAGTACACTTGAACTTGGTAAGCCTATTCTTAATCAAGAAACTGGTGAAATTGAATATGAGAACGATTTAAGCCAAGCCAAGTTTGATGTTTCTGTTGAGGTTGGCCCAAGCAGTTCTTCCAAGCGCGCTGCAACCGTTCGTTCACTTCTCGGCATGATGCAGGTGTCTACAGACCCAGAAACGCTGCAAGTTCTAAGCGCAATGGCAATGATGAATATGGAAGGCGAAGGTCTTGGAGATGTTCAGGACTTCTTCCGCAAGAAGCTGGTTCGCATGAATGTGGTTCAGCCTACACCAGAAGAGCAAGAGCAGTTGGCACAAGAGTTGGAGCAGTTGCAATCTCAGCCTGATCCACAATCGATGTATCTGGAAGCTGAAGCCGCGAAGTCACAAGCGCAGGCAGTCAAGGCCCAGGCGGATACAATCAAAGCGCAAGCTGACACAGAGTTTACTATAGCACGGGCAGAAGAAACCCGCGCCAAAACAATTGAGACGCTTTCCAGTGTTGAGAACGACCAACGTGAAAGCGCAGTATTAACCGCGAAGAACTTGCAAGAGATTGTTGAGCGTTCGCGGGAAGAGATGCGGCAACCGCCCAGCCGCTACGAATAAGTGGGTGAGAATTTAACGAGGATCATATGGAAGAAGAAGATAAGGTAGAACGTGACGAAGACATTTCTCTGGACGAAGTTGAGGAGCCGGAAGTTAACGATTTTGATGAAGCTGAAGAAGCTGATGATGATGACGTTGAAACTTCTGAGGCCGAAGCGGATGATGAAGATGAGGATGTAATAGTTTCAATTAATGGGGAAGCGCCTGACCTCGAAGAAGAAGAAGAGGCACGCGCACCTGAATGGGTGCGTGATCTTCGCAAGCAGTATCGTGATGAAAAGAAGCGTTCAAAGGAACTTGAGCAAAAACTACAGAGGTTAGAACAGGGGCAAGCGCCTGCTGCACAAACTCTTGGTGACAAGCCAACTCTGGACAGCGTTGATTATGACACAGAGCGATATGAAACGGAAATTGCAACGTGGTATGAAAAGAAGCGTTCGCATGACCAGCAGCAAGCGTCCGTTCAAGCTGAACAGCAATCTGTTCAGAATGATTGGAACAAAAAACTGGAGGGTTATCATTCGTCCAAGGCTAGTCTTAAAGTTAAAGACTATGATATTGCTGAAGACGTTGTTCAAGATAACCTCAGTGTCATGCAGCAGGGAATGATTGTTCAAGGTGCGGAAAATCCTGCCTTGCTCGTTTATGCTCTGGGCAAAAACCCGAAAAAAGCGAAAGAACTCGCCTCAATCACTGATCCCGTAAAGTTCGCCTTTGCGGTGGCAAAATTGGAGACCAATTTGAAAGTCACTAAACGCAAGGCGTCATCAAGGCCGGAGAGTAAAATTAATGGCACTGGCCGACCATCTGGTTCGGTTGACAACACCTTAGACCGTCTGAGAGCAGAAGCAGAAAAAACTGGTAACTATACAAAAGTGAGCCAGTATAAGAAGCAGAAGCAATCAGCTTAAATGATTGGAGAAGAAAATGGCTAACGCATTTTCAAAAGAAGAACGCGTAGCATTTGAAGACATTCTTGAGGGTTTTAACGACGCTCTGGTAATGTCTTCCATTGTTACAAAATACAACACTAACGGACAAGAAATGGAGCGTTCAAGCGACACCATTTGGCGTCCAATGCCTTACATCGCTCAGTCTTATGACGGTTCTGATGCAACAAGTAACTTTGCTGACAACACTCAGTTGGCTGTTCCTGCAACTATTGGTTTTCAAAAGCACTCAACAGCGCTGCTGACCGCCAAAGAAATGCGCGACCAGTTGCAAGAAAACCGTCTTGGTCAGTCTGCTGCTCAAAAACTAGCATCTGACATTAACGTGGCGGTTCTTAGCGCAGCGTCTGCTCAAGGTACTGTTGTTTCTAAGCGTACAACTGCTGCAAGCGGTTATAATGACGTTGCTGAAGCTGATGCTCTGTTTAACGAGCAAGGCATCATGATGGACAATCGCTCCTTTGCGCTTGGCTCTCGTGATTACAACGGCATGGCTGGTGATTTGGCTGCTCGTGAAACCATGAACAACATTCCAACGGAAGCCTATCGCCGTTCGTATGTTGGTGAAGTTGCTGGGTTCCAGACCTTCAAAATGGATTACGCGAACCGTTTGGCTGCTGCGACTGCTACAACCGTAGTTGTTAACGGTGCTGGTCAATACTGGACACCTGCTGCGACTTCTACCGCAGGCACTGGTCAGACTTCAAACGTCGATAACCGTTATCAGTCTTTGGCTCTCACCGTTGGTGGTAGCACTGTTAAGGTTGGCGATGCGTTTACTATTGCTGGTGTTAATGCTGTTCACCACATTACCAAAGAAGATACAGGCCAGTTGAAAACATTCCGCATAATTGCGATTGTTAGTGGTGCTGGTGGAACTGGTACTGTGACGATCAGCCCTGCGATTGTTTCTAACGGAGGCTCAACTGCTGCTGAAGCTCAGTATCAGAACGTAACTGCAACACCTGCTTCAGGCGCTGCTCTTGTGTTCCTAAACACTGTAACAGCCCCAGTGAACTGTTTCTGGCATCGTGACGCGATTGAATTGCTTCCTGCTTCTTTGGCTGTGCCAACGGATGCTGGTGCAGACATCATGCGCGCCACAACTGAGCAAGGCGTCGAACTTGTGATGCAAAAGCAGTTTGACATCAACACACAGAAAACAAAGTATCGTTGGGATACATTGTTTGGTGTTGCTGTGCTCCAGCCTGAAATGTCTGGCATTATGTTGTTCTCACAAACTTAAAACAACTTGGGAGGGGCTTTGGCTCCTCCCTTTTCTGAAGGGAATTGAAATGACTGTAATGCTTTATAAACACCCCGGCATATATCAGATGCACGGAGATTATTTTGACTACATCATTGTTGGTGATGATGAAGTAGAAGCCTCTTTAAAAGATGGCTGGGTTACAACTACAGAAGAAGCTAAATCTGGCACTTCAAAGCAAAAGCGCGCAAAGAAAACACCTGTTGCAAAAGCTGAAGAGGAATAATCATGGCATACACCAAGCGGGATATTGTTGAGCAAGCTTTCGATGAAATCGGCTTGGCAAGTTATGTTTTTGATTTACAACCGCAGCAGCTTAATAGCGCATTGCGGCGTCTTGATATGATGATGATGACATGGAACGGCAAAGGCATCCGCATTGGATACCCTCTTCCATCTTCACCTAATGACAGTGATTTAAATGACGAATTAAACATCACTGATTTTTCTTTTGAGGCAATGTATCTAAATTTGGCAATTCGCATTTCTGGTGGTTTTGGTAAAACTGTAAGCCCAGACACTAGAGTAAACGCAAAACGCGCTTACAATCAATTGCTGTCACATTCCACTCTTCCAATTGAAATGCAGCTTGGAAATGAGGCAGTCCCGGCTGGTGCTGGCAATAAGGGCTGGAGATATTATAACAACCCATTTTTGCGAGCGCCGCAGAATAGGATTACTGCTGGCTCAGACAGCCTTCTTGATTTGGAGTAAGAAATGTCAAATATTAATCAACTATCAACTATCACTACATTGGTCGGCGGCGACTTGCTGCCAGTGTGGTCAACAAACAATGGTGACACCCGCAGGGCGTCTCTAACAACGCTAACAACGTACATGCAGAGCGCTCTGACGTTACCGGGCGAACTTACTACCCAATACGCAGCCCCAAGTGCTACGGCTTTCTCTGTGACTATCTCCGCTGGGGATACATGGCTCATATTGACGCCCACAGGAACATTTGCCAATGGCGCGATTGTTTTGCCTACAGGCGCGACTGATAAATCTGAAGTTAGCGTAAATTGCACACAGATTGTCACTTTATTGGCTGTCACGTCTGGCAATACGGTTACAGGCGCACCAACTGCACTGGCTGCAAATGGTTTCTTCACCATGCGCTATGACGCAGCAACAACGGCTTGGTATCGGGTAGGATAGTCTAAATGCAAATACCAATCCTCAGCGGCATCTATGCTGACGCGGCACCAGACTTTCGGACCTCTTATCCGAAGAACTTAGTTCCAGTGCCAAAGCAAACAGGCATTTCGGCGGGTTATCTCAGACCTGCTGACGGTGTTGTTGAGGCTGGGAATGGCCCTGGTGTGGGCCGAGGTGGCATCAACTGGAATGGTGTTTTATATCGAGTAATGGGGACCAAGTTTGTTTCCATTGCTGAAGATAACACTGTGACAGAGATCGGTGACGTTGGCGGCACAAATCGTGTGACGTTCGATTATGGTTTTACCTATCTGGCAATTGCATCAAACAACAATCTGTTCTTGTACGATGGCACAACGCTGACGCAAGTCACAGATCCTGATCTTGGCGTTGTCTTGGATGTTGTATGGGTCGATGGGTACTACATGACCACAGACGGAGAGTTTTTAATCATTACTGATTTGGCTGATCCGTTTGCCGTGAACCCGCTCAAATATGGATCTTCGGAAGCTGATCCAGATCCGATTGAAGCGCTGCTTAAACTGAGAAACGAAGTCTATGCGCTAAACAGAAACACCATTGAGGTTTTTGACAACGTAGGAACAACTGGCTTTCCGTTCCAGCGTATTGCAGGCGCACAGATCCAGAAGGGAGCTGTTGGCACTCATGCTTGCTGCGTTTTCATGGACAACATTGCCTTC
>TARA_R110000764_G_scaffold89895_4_pt1 | contig 10492 bp, 8 predicted proteins | sample TARA_R110000764 | Tara Oceans TARA_R110000764 (sample SAMEA4398111) | marine metagenome | biome: Polar Biome; feature: [SRF] surface water layer (ENVO:00010504); material: water (ENVO:00002006), including particulate matter (ENVO:01000060) such as... | depth 5 m
TGCGATCGGAATCGACTCCCCGAAGACGGCGATCTTGGCCGCCACCGAAGAGGTCGACCCCCACATGCCGACAACCGTCGACGCGGCCGCACTCTGCAAGATGGCCGAACGGGGACAAATCATCGGCGGCGTGCTCGATGGCCCACTCGCCTTCGATCTCGCCGTCTCGAAACAGGCTGTGAAAATCAAGGGCTTGGTCTCCGAGGTCGCCGGCGACGCCGATATTCTCATCGTGCCGAATATCGAAGCCGGCAACATGCTCGCCAAGCAACTCGACTATCTGGCTGGCGCAGCCGCGGCCGGCCTGGTTGTCGGCGCTCAGGTTCCGATCATCCTGACCAGCCGATCCGACAGCGTGAGAGAGCGGCTGGCCTCCTGCGCGCTGGCCAAGTGCTACCTCGCCTGGAAGGCCAGTGCGCCATGACCACTCCGGTTATCGCCACCTTCAACACCGGATCGTCCAGTCTGAAATTTTCGCTCTACCGCGCCGGGGCAGACCATCTTGCAGGGCGCCTGCTTGGCGGCAAGCTGACCGGGCTGGGCGCACACCTCAAAGTCGATATGGATGCCACGAGCGAAAGCCATGAGCGCCAGTTCGCCGATGCCCTGTCAAAGGTCGACCCGGCACCTGAACGACTCATCCCGGAACTGGCGCGCTGCCTGAGTGCCGCCATTGATGGCACCGAACTGATCGCAGCGGGCCACCGGATCGTCCATGGCGGCCAGTCCTGCGACGGTCCCCGCCTCGCGACGCCCGAACTGCTGGATGCGCTGGACAAGCTCTCCGTCTTCGCCCCCGATCACCAGCCCTACAATCTGGCCGGCGTTCGCAGCCTGGCAAAACAGTTCCCGGGCCTGCCTCAATCCCTGTCCTTCGACACCGCCTTCCACAGCGCACAACCAAGAGAAGCCCGCCTCTATGCGCTGCCACGGGAACTGACCGAGTCCGGCCTCCAACGCTACGGATTTCATGGCCTATCCTACGCATATATCGCGGACGCGCTGGCAAAGACCTTTTCTGATCGGCCCCATCGCAAGACGGTCGTGGCCCACCTTGGCAACGGGGCGAGCCTCTGCGCGATACAGGACGGCACCAGCATCGCCACCTCTATGGGACTGACCGCCCTGTCGGGTGTCCCCATGGCCACCCGGTGCGGCGACCTTGATCCGGGCGCGGTCCTCTACTTGATCGGCAGCCAAAAGATGACGCCGAACGCAGTCTCGGACATGCTTCATCACAAATCCGGCCTGCTCGGCGTCTCCGGAATAAGCGGGGATGTCCGTGACCTGCTCGCCAGCCCCGCGTCGGAAGCGGAGGAAGCCCTTGATGTTTACACATACCGGATTGCGCGGGAAATCGGCTCTCTGACGGCCGCGCTCAATGGCCTTGACGCCATTGTCTTCACCGGAGGTGTGGGCGAGAACTCTCAGGAGATCAGACGGCGTGTCTGCGCGCGCCTGTCTTGGATGGGGATCGAACTTGATGCGACGCTGAATGAAGTCGGCGCAGGCGTTATTTCCACGCAGCACTCGGCGATAGCGGTTGCCGTGATCCCCACCAATGAGGAAGAAGTGATTGCGCGCGAAGCCTTTTCCCTCTGCCGGGATGCCGCATAATGCCGCCTCCTCCTTGCTGAATGGATGGTCCCGGATATGTCCCGATGATGCCTGAGACGCCCCTCACCGGTCTTCTGACCGCACTCGGCATCGGCTTGCTGATCGGGCTGGAACGCGGCTGGAAGGATCGGGCCGACCCCGACGGCTCGCGCGTGGCCGGGTTCCGCACCATCGGACTGATCGGATTTCTGGGTGGCTTGTTCGCCTTCATCGACACGGGAAGCGGGCTTGTCATTGCGGCCGGCTTTGTCGGACTCGCGCTGCTCTTGCGAGAAGGGTTCGAAGCCCAGATCGATGTCACCCGCATCGTCAGCGTCACGACGATGGTGGCCGCGCTCAGCGCCTATGCACTTGGCGCGATGGCAGTGCTCGGCCATTCCCAGGCGGCTGCAGCCGGCGCGGTGATCGTGGCATTCGTGCTTTGGCTGAGAACGCCCTTTCACGCCCTGCTGCACCGGATCGAGGAAACGGAACTCAGCGCCTTCCTGCGCCTGTTGCTGATCTCGGTCGTCGTCCTGCCCGTGCTGCCCGACCAGTCCTATGGCCCCTATGACGCGTTCAATCCGCGTTCAATTTGGTGGATGGTCGTCCTGATCAGCGGCCTGGGATTTGCCGGCTATCTCTGCGTCAAATGGCTGGGGAGCCGGCGCGGCATCGGACTGCTGGCAATCGCGGGCAGTTTTGCCTCATCAACGGCCGTGACCCTGTCCTTCGCCCGGTTCAGCCGGAACGACGCGGGCGATGCGCGCGCCCTTGTCGGTGGCACGGCCCTGGCCTGGGCAGGCATGATCGTCCGGACCGCTTTTATTCTCGGTGCCTTCGCACCATCACTCATCACACCACTCGCCTTGCCATTCGGATTCATGCTCGCTGTCGCACTGGGCACGTCGGGGTTTTTCCTCCTGCGCCGGGAGACACAGGCCGCGCCGGACCTGGTCCTGTCCAACCCCCTCGACCTCAGATCAGCACTGTTCTTCGCGGCCCTTCTGGCGACGGCGCTCCTTCTGTCGAGGGCCGCCGCCGACATGCTCGGACCGACCGGGATTTACGGCGTCGCCCTTGTGGCGGGCGCCGCAGATGTGGATGCCATCAGCCTTTCCATGATCCAGATGAGCGCCAAGGGCCTGAGCGCCGAAACCGCAGCCATCGCGGTCGCGCTGGCGGCGATCGCCAATACGCTGCTGAAGGGCATGATCGCACTGGTCGCCGGCGAAGGTGCCTACAGGCGGCGATGCATGGCTGTCGCGGTGCTCATGGCGCTGGCGGGCGCAGGCGGCCTCGGCGTGGCAGCGTCCATCGGACTGATCTGAGACCGGGCGGCTGGTTACTGCGCCACGAAACCGCCATCCACCGGAATGTTCGTCCCCGTGACGAAAGACGCACGCGGCGAGCAGAGCCAGACGATCAGTTCGGCCACCTCCTCCGGCTTGCCGATATGCCCGATAGGGTGCATCGGATCGAGCATCTCGTGAGACGTCATCTTCCCGTCGCTCGATTGTTCTGCGAGCGAATCCAGCATGCGCGTGTCGATCCCGCCGGGGCAGACCGAATTCACGCGGATGCCCGCCTTGCCATATTCAAGCGCGGCATTCTTCGTCAGGCCGTTCACGCCATGCTTTGACGCCACATAGGGGCTGAGCCCCGCAAACCCGACAAGGCCAGCCACCGAAGCAAGATTGACGATCGCACCGCCACCGGATTTGGCCATGTGCTGTATCTCTGCGCGCAGGCACAGGAATACGCCCTTCAGGTTGACTGAAATGATCCGGTCGAAATTCTCCTCCGTCTGCTCTGCGAACGGCGCAATAACGCCTTCAATCCCGGCATTGTTGCAGGCGCAGTCGATACTGCCGAACGTCTTGACCGTCTGCTTGATCAGCGCCTCGACCTCCTTGGCCTGCGACACGTCGGCCCGCATGAAAAACGCCTCGCCGCCAGTTGCCTTGATCAGACGAACCGTTTCCTCACCGCCTTCGACATTCACATCCGACACGGCGACACGGGCACCCTCTGCCGCAAACCTGAGCGCCGTTGCGCGCCCGATCCCTGCTCCGGCGCCCGTCACCAGGGCGTTTTTTCCGTCGACCATTCCCATAGATTTTCTCCCTGTTCCCGCTTCAGGAGCCTTCGTAGTCATCGACGGAATAGCCCATCTGGCTCAGTCCCTCGATAAGGTACGTGCTCGCGAGCGGCGTTTCTGAAAGGTATTTTGCCAGATGCATGTCGGCGGCATCGGCCGCCTGATGGCGTGCTGTTACCCAGTCCTCGGGCCTGTAGTCGCCGCGCCCCACCCACATCAGCGCGAGCAGGTCCCGCTGCGCATCGACATTCAGCAGGTTCACGGCTGTGCCAAGCGCTTCAAGCACAGGATCTGCCGGGTCCTTCTCCTCCTGTTCGAGAAGATCTTCCTCGCTCGCAAAGGCCTCATCGCCCGAATACTCTTCGCCCGTCGGATCAATGTCCTCCGTGTCGAACTCGCGCACCAGCATGGCAATCTGCATCGCGTCGGCCGGATCGAGAATGAGATCGAAATTTCGTACAAACATGGGAATGTCCTTTTCTGTCCGCTCAATCGCCGCGCAGGTGGACGGCAACCGCCTGCGGGCCCTTGTCGCCCGGCTCGACCCTGAACGTGACATCATCACCGATTTTCAGGGCCTTGAACTGCGCGTCGGTGACCGAGCGAGCCTGAAAGTAACATTCCCGTCCGTCTTCGGCGACAATGAACCCCGCCCCCTCCTCGGCCAGGAACCGCGCGATCTTGCCGGCAACGCGTGTATCTTCAGCAGCCCCTTCGGCCCTGTGGTCAGGCTTGAGCTTCTTGATCTGTCGCTGGGCGGCTTTGAACGCATCCCGGACGCTGACCAGGACATCCTCATGCGCATGATTGTCGTCAGCCACGTGCGTGACGGCAATATCCTTCCGGCCCGGCGCCGTCAGGTGGATCCGGACCGATGCCAGTCCGCCCGCATGCTTGTGCCCGCTAGGCCCTTCAACCAGAACCGTGCAGCGGGTCAGGTCGGGGTCGATTTTTTCGAGCTGGCGGATTTCCTTGTCGATCCGCTCCTGCAAATGCCGGGATGGCTCGATGTTTCGATACGAAATTTCTGGTTCTATTTTCATGGATACAACAGAGCATGGCTTGGCCAGGCTCAAATTGATCCTTGTCATCCGCGCCGAATTTTTCGCCGCTCAAGGTTCGCCAGCTCGCCTAAGGCTCAGCTGTCCTGGCAAGCCGCCGCAGAGCTGAGACGCCACATCTCAGCTATCTGATCCGACAGCGTCATGGGATCGAACGGCTTGGGAATAACCCCCACCGCACCCAGTTGCATATACGACTCGCGCTCGTGCACCTGAACTCTTGCCGTCATGAAAACTGCCGGAACATTCTCGCCATTGGGTATGGATCGGATGTTCTGGAGGGTCTGGGGCCCATCCATTTCCGGCATCATGACATCCAGCAGGAGAAGATGCGGGGCAAACTGGGGAAACGCCGCAATGGCTTCGGCCCCGGAAGCACAATGCTGCACATCGAATCCACCAAATGTCGTCAACACCATTCCCGCCAGCTCGGCGATAATCGGATCGTCTTCCACATAGAGAATTTTGCTCAGGCTGCCTGCCATTTGGTATCTCCCGTTTTCTCTGCATTGGCGCAGGTCGGAAGAACGATGCTGAACGTCGTTCCCTGCCCCTCAACGCTCTCGAATGAAATCTCGCCATCGAGCGTTTCGATGATTGTCTTGGTGATGTTCAACCCCAGCCCGGATCCGCCGGTGGAACGTGTGGCTGAACTGTCAGCCTGCGCGAATCTCTGGAAAATCTTGTTCCGGAACGACGCCGGAATACCCGGGCCGCAATCGGACACCGATATCCGAATGCGGTGGTCTTCATGCTCAGCGATCTCTATGCCAACCGATTCACCTTCAGGCGAAAACTTGGCCGCGTTGGACAGGAGGTTCACAAGCGCCTGATTGAATCGCGACGGGTCGACGCGGCAAAATTCTTTCGGGATTTTTGCGTCCAACCGGAAGGCGACATGGTATTTTTCGGCAAGGCTCTGGTGACGCTCTACGATGTCGGTCACCAAGGCGACTATTTCGCACGTCTCCGGATAGAATTCCATTTTCCCGGCCGCTATCTTCTCAACGTCCAGGATATCATTGACGAGCAGGCCAAGTCGCTGCGTGCCCTCCAGCGAGATATTGAGCAGGCGCTCTTCCTTGGGCCCGACCTTACCCTGGAGCATTCTCTGCAATATCCCCAAAGCGGCTTGAATTGACGTGAGCGGCGTCCGCAGCTCGTGGTTCACTGTCGACACAAACTCGCTCTTGAGGGTGTCCATCTGTTTGCGTTCGGTAATGTCACGAACAATCCCGACAAACACGACCTGTCCCCCGGCATCGACCTTGCTGACCGATACCTCCATCGGGAATACGGAGCCATCCTGCCGATGCCCGTCGACCTCACGGGTGACACCTATCGTGTCCTCCGAACCCGACTTGCGGGCCTCACTGAGGCGACTGTCATACTGTGTGAAAATATCGTCCGACATTAGGACGCCAACGTCCCGTCCCATGACGTCTTCGAACGGAAAGCCGAATATACGCTCCGAGGCCGAATTGTAGCTCTGTATGGCCCCGGTTTCGTCAATGGTGAAAACGCCATCCACGACATTGTCGAAGATCGCCCTGATTTGCGCCTCGCTTCCGGTCAGGTTTTGGGCGAGAGACTGAAATGCGACTGCCAACTCTCCGATTTCGTCATCCCGTTCCACAGGAAGATCCGGAATACCGCCTGAACGGCTCGCCTCCCGGACGGATCGGGTCATTCGCAACAATGGGCCTGTCAGCTCTGTCGCGGCCCAGGCGGCAGCGCCGAGCGAGAGCGCAATGAGCACAAGGGCGAGTAGGCCGCCCTCGTTCCTTATCTGCCTGGCCCCTGCGAACAACTCTTCGTCCGGAACGCGAATCGACATGATGAGATGTGAGTCGTCCAGCCGTTCGCTGATCGGCATTCTCACCGAATAAACAAGTTCATCGCCTGATCTCGCGACCCACGAGTCTGAACCTCGCTCTTTTTCGGGTCGAAGCGTGGCGAGCAGCGCGTCGGGATCGCTCGATCCACCCGTATTGTAGCGAAAATCCGCCACCGTGCCGTCAGCACGCTGCTCCATATAGTCGCCCGATTCATTCGAAACGATGATATTGCGCGCGATATTTATCGCCTCGAAGCGGCTGCGAAGCATGGCGGCATAGTCGGCATTGATGACGACCATGCCGAAGATGGCCCCGTCCAAATCGAATATCGGCACGACGACGCGGAGTGTAGGGACAAGTTCGCGATCAAGCTTTCCGAGCTCACGGTTGTAGGTCACCTTTGAAAAATAGGCATCACCCGGCGCAAGCGTCAGCGCTTTCTGGAAATAGGATTCCCCGGATTTCGCCTGCAGGAGCGAGACGGGGACCATTTCAAATCCGTCATCATGCCGGTTGACGCGCACCAGTTCCTTGCCGTCATTCTGGACGCCGATATAGCGGATTTGTGTGTAGCTGGTCCGCGCATTCATGACCGATGCGAAGATTGCCTCCAGGCGCTCGCGCCATTGATCCGTCGTTGAGCCGTCACGAGGGTCGATATCATTGTGTGCCGCACTCCTCAGTATCCCCTGGATCGGTGGTGTCCGAGAGATGACGAAGGCGTCATTTTCGATTTCATTGTACGCGCTCTTGAAGTCCAGTGCGACCAGCTGCGTTTCATGGGCAACGTTTTCGACGGCCAGTTCATAGGAAATGCTCGTTGTACGCATCACCAGCAACACGCCAAGCGCGACGGACGTCAGCAGCGACACGCAACAGGCAAGGACGATGATCCTGTTTCGCAAGGAGTCTGGAAACAGATTGCGCCAGAATGTCGTAAAATTGTTCATCATAGCTCTCGTTTCACCGCCCCGAATGCATCGAGCGCGACAGATTTTTCGCAACGCTGGGTGGGAAACGTGTACAAATATTTACCACAGCTGCTAATGCCGTCGGCCGGACACACCTCCTGGGCCTTGCTGGATCATTGCAACCACAGGGGAAGCAGCCAGAATCGCACGACTGCAGGACGATGCCGGGGACACGGATCGTGGAGCGCATGGCCGTTCTTTTTGACAAAGCCATTGGCCCGGCTAGGCTTCCGGCGAACAGGAGTATCGTTATGATCCAACCAAGCCTTCTGCCTGCCCGCGAAGCCGTCGGCGTTTTTCAAACCGAAGAGGCGCTTCAGGCGGCCATTGATGACCTCCTGTCGCATGGCTTTGACCGGGCAGAGATCAGCCTGCTGGCGCGTTCCGATAGTGTTGAGCAGAAACTGGGCCATGCTTACCGGAAAGTGGCCGAGGTAGAGGACGATGCGGCTGCGCCCCGGATCGCCTACGTCGCCGAGGAGGATATCGGCAATGCCGAGGGCGCCGTCATCGGAACGCTCATGTATGTCGGTGCGCTGGCAGGCCTGATCCCGGTCGTCGCGTCCGGCGGGGCCTTGGCGGCCGGACTGGTTGCGCTTCTCGTTGGCGGCGGCAGTGGCGCAGCACTCGGGGCAGCTCTGGCCCGTATCATCGACCGCGAACACGCCGAATACATCGCCGATCAGGTCGAGCATGGTGGCCTGGCCTTGTGGGTGCGCACCTGGAATGAAGGGGACGAAGCCCGCGCGATCAAGATTCTCAAAGCCCATTCGGGGCAAGATGTGCACTTGCATGGCCTGCCGGACCTGCACCCAGTCCTGGAGGACCGCTATCTCGGGGCGATTTCGGCTGCCGAAGCCGAAGCCTATCGCGATACGGGTTTTGTCCACTCGGGCGACGACGAATATTATGTTTCGGGCAAGGTATTCTCAAGCGCCGATGAGGCGAGATCCTATGTCGAACGATTGCGGTATCTCGAATCCCTCTATGCATCAGCCCGCTCAGAAACAATCGATCTGAACGCGGCCCTGATCGACCCGGCCAACACATTTCATACGATCGAAAACCTCTTGGCCGCGCCCTTGTCAGACGCGACCAAACTGGAGCTGCTCAAACGCTGGGCGTATGATGCAAAACAGCTGGAAATCGCCGAAGGAGAGGGCATGATCGCCCCCTCCAATGGAGACAAACTCCAGGATATTGTGCTGGCGATCGCTGACCTCAAAACAGCGACCTGACACCCGGCGCCCAGCCCAAACGCCTCATTCTTGCCGCCTGACTGATTTGCGTCTCGGATCGCTTATCTGGCGAGAAAGGGCTTGGCGTCGATAATGTTAGCGTGCAACAAAGAACAAAACAAAGCGGAGTCGCGTACGTCGGCTCCCGGCCTTTGGAGGAGGCGCGCATGATGATGTTCACCCACAAAACCATGAAACAATACCGCGAAACAGCGGGCATCGCCGCGCTGGCGGTTGGGCTTTCTGCCTGCGCCGCAACGCCCGCTCTACCGGCGTCTGACACCGCGCCAACCGCCAATCTCGTCGAAGCTGTGACTTACGAATATCCCTTCCGGGATCCCTCTCTAAGTACCGAGGCACGCGCTGCCGATCTGGTCAGCCGCCTGACCCTCGAGGAGAAGGCCGCGCAAATGTACGACAAGGCGGCGCCGGTCGAACGGCTCGGCATCCGCAAGCACAATTGGTGGAACGAAGCCCTGCACGGCGTCGCGCGCGCAGGCGAGGCCACTGTCTTTCCGCAAGCCATCGGTCTCGCCGCGACATGGGACGAAGACCTGATGCTGGAGGTCGCCACGACCATCTCGGACGAGGGCCGCGCCAAGCATAACAATTTTGCCCGTCAGGGCGTCTACGAGATGTACACCGACCTCACCTACTGGTCGCCGAACATCAATATCTTCCGCGACCCACGCTGGGGCCGGGGGCAGGAAACCTATGGCGAGGATCCGTTCCTCACGGGCCGCATGGCGACGAACTTCGTCAACGGCATCCAGGGCGACGACGACAAATATCTCAAGGCCGTCGCGACCGTGAAACATTTCGCGGTCCATTCGGGGCCTGAGCCGACACGCCACTCCGACGATTACAATCCGACCGAAGCCGACCTGCACGAAACCTATCTCGGCGCCTTCAAGGCCGCCTTCGACAATACGCAGGTCGCATCGGTGATGTGCGCCTACAACGCCTATCGCGGTGCTCCGGCCTGCGGCAGCGAAGAACTCATGGTCGACATCCTGCGTGGCGAGCTCGGCTTCAAGGGCTATGTCGTGTCCGATTGCGGCGCGATCGGCGATTTCTACTACGACCACGCCCACAAATACGTCAAAACCCGTGCCGAGGCCGCAGCCCTCTCTGTGAAGATGGGCACGGACATCAATTGCGGCGACGGCGAAGGCAACAAGATGGACGCGCTGCCCGAAGCCGTTGCGCTGGGCCTCATCGACGAAGCGACAATCGATCAAGCTGTGACGCGGCTGTTCACGGCCCGGTTCCGCCTCGGCGAATTCGACACTGGCGTGCCCTATGCCGACATCCCCTACAGCGTGGTGGCGAGCGAGCAGAACCTCGCCTTGTCGGCCAAGGCTGCGCGCGACTCGCTCGTACTCCTCAAGAATGATGGCATACTGCCTCTGGCGGAAGGCACGAAAGTCGCGGTCATTGGCCCGAACGCCGACAATGAGCTGACCCTGGTCGCAAACTATTTCGGCTACCCGACCGCACCGGTCACCGCGCTTGAGGGCGTGATCGCCAAGGCAGGCGCTGAAAACGTCGTCTATGCGCCCGGCGCGGCGCTGGCAGGCAACGTCTTCGGCAACAAGAAGCCCGTCGAGGCGAGCGTTTTCAAGCATGCTGACGAGAACGGCGACTTGCAGCCCGGCCTGACGATGACGAGCTGGGACAATGCTTC
>TARA_R110000764_G_scaffold94126_2_pt1 | contig 10480 bp, 12 predicted proteins | sample TARA_R110000764 | Tara Oceans TARA_R110000764 (sample SAMEA4398111) | marine metagenome | biome: Polar Biome; feature: [SRF] surface water layer (ENVO:00010504); material: water (ENVO:00002006), including particulate matter (ENVO:01000060) such as... | depth 5 m
TACAGCGGCCACTACAGTAGGAACAGGACTGGTAAGCACAGCAGCAGCCACAGGTACTGGCATCATGGGCAGCATAGCATCTGGAGCAGCAGCTCTTGGTAGTGCGGCAGTCGCCAACCCCGGAATCACCTCAGCGCTTCTCACCACTGGCGGACAGATGTTGTCTGGTTATGCTGGTGCCAAGGCTGAAGAAGAAGCCGAAGAGAAAGAGCGAGATCGTCTGGACAAGAACGGTTCATACAAGCTGCGTATGAAGGGTCGAGACGGAGGTGGTAGCCAGTCTACCTCATCAGGCGGAGACGGCGGTGTAGAGAATGATTCAGGTAATGTACAGACAGATGCAGGTGGCAATACCCAGTACGCTAACACACCCGTCCAGAACATCTCTAACGTAGAGAAGATGGAGGGTCAGAAGTATTACGACACCTCCACTAACTCATACAAGGGACGATAACATGAGCCTATTAGCACGCATAGCGGAGTCCCAAGGGGCTGCGAAGGCAAATAAGCAGAGCGAACAGGTAGACGCTGAAGTAGCAGCGACTAAGCCAGACGCAGGACAGGTAGCTGCTGAGGGCCGTAACGCCTACAGCCAAGCTATCGCTGAAGGCGCTGATGAAGAGCTAGAAGACGAGGCAGCTGGCCCCGAGGAGCAGAAGAAGTTCACTGAGATCGAAAGGGCTATGGCCGAGAAGATCTACGGGCAGGCTGCCAGCAACGAGATCGTCAAGGCCATTCAGGTTGGTGGAGACGTAGTAAAGAACGTCGGTACGCTAGCCAACCAGATGATGGAGACTATGGTAGAGGAATATGGTGAGCTTGAAGACGAGCTACACATGGCCCTCATTGAGACTGCAGTTGAACAGATGGTTGACCTAGCCGAGAGTGCTGACGATACTATACAGCTTAACGATGACCAGATGGCTGAGGCATTCTCCATAGCAATCACTGATTACACAAAGGCTCACCCCGATGCTGTAGACAACGAAGCCATGAACGGCTTTAGCGCTGGAGCGGCACCTGCACAGACAGGTGGACGTCCTAATGCTGAAGTCACCAACGAGAACCAAGGGGAACAACCTAAGCCAGATCAGGCAGCAGTAGCTGGTGCGGCTGAAATTGAGAACACATCCCCACCGATAGCGAGGATATAACATGGCTAACTGGGCAGCAATAGGTGCACTAGGCACCGCAGCACAAGGAGCTGGGAACTACTTCGGACAAGTTAACTCCCAGAAGATAAAGGATGATCGTCTGGCGCAGGCCCGTGGCGAGTTCATTGAGGACCGCAACCGCGCAGAAGGTAGGGCAGACCAGAAGGTTATAGATGATCGAGCGTACCAAGAGAACCAGAAGATCATAGATGCACAGACCAAGGCGGATCTACGAACAGCCAATATGCAAGAAGACCAAGACTTCAAAGTAGCTAATCCTACTATGACAGGTGCCAACGTCAAGGGAGACAATGGGAACATCTGGAAGATCGACAGCAACGGTGACGAGTTCGACACTGGGCTGAAATACGACGCTAACGAAGGTATACCTGACAACTTTAAGATGGCCGGTACTATACAGAAAGGTATAGCCGCCCTCGACAAGCGCCTAGGGTACACTGAGGCTAAGTTTGGCTACGATAAGCTACTCTATGCAGCTAAGGAAGGTAACGCTATCACTGACGTCGCTATGGTCTTCTACACTATGAAGGCACTGGACCCCACCTCTGTTGTACGTGAGAGTGAGTTCAAGACAATGGCTGAGGCTCGTCAATGGTTCTCTGAGTATGGTGCTAAGGAAGGTAACGAAGGCTGGACTGTGCCCTCAATAGTTGCCTCTGTTATGCAGAAGTCACAGGGTGACGGTACACTGTTACTTGAGCAGCGAGAACAGATGGTGGCGCTTGCAGCTGACGGCTTTAGGAATGTAGAAGCAGACTTCCAGAGCAAGCTTAAGCCCTTTGAAGCACAGATCAATAGTTACGGGGTCCCAAGGGATCAGACGGGTATTGATTCATTCGACATAGGGTCCTCATGGGCTACCGACAAACCAGCAGCAGAAGCTAGTCCTTATGACAACATGCCCAAAGGTATGACCCCTCAGGAGTTCGACGACTACATGCTAACGTGGGAAGCAGATAAGCCGGAGTTGCCATAATGAATTACAAAGAGTACCAGAGACGGCAGCAGTACCTAGAGTATCAAGCAGCACAGTCCAGTGGTCCCTCAGAAGAGGAACGTCAGGCTCAGATCCAGGCTGACACAGATGAGATGATGGGTACTGCGAGCTACACTGGGGGCGAAGGCTTCCGTGAGAGCGCACAGGACTTCGTAGGGAACGCTGCGATTGCCACAGGACGTGGTATGAGCAACATGGTAGACAACGTGAAGGATGGGTACTACAGGGCTACTGGTAATGAGGATGCCCTGTCTGCACTTAACTCTAGGCGTGAGAAAGAAGACGCACTGTATGAGAAGTTCCACAATGAGCAAAAGGCTATCTCCACGGTCGGACAGATCGTTGGAGAGACAGCAGCCATTGCACCTGTAGGCTTGTTAGCCCGTGGGGGCCTCTTGGCTGCACGTGGTGGCGCAGCTCTGACCCGTAACGCATCCTTTGGTGTCGCTGCAGGTGAGGGCTTAGCTACAGGTGTAGTGGGTACTCGTGGTGATATGGAAGATAGACTCAAGGGCGGCATCATTGAAGCTGGTCTTGGTGGCACCATGCAGGCAGTCGGTGACGGCGTTGGCGGTTACTTCCGTCAGGCTCGACAAGGCAAAACAGCCATGGCAGATGGTGTAGTAGCTGAGGAAGCTAGGATAGCTAAACAGCGTGCCCTCGTAGAAGAAGAGGGTGGCTACACACAGGACGTGGCTGACATGACTGGCTCACAGACTGCTATAGACTACCGCGACAATGCTCGTGGTGCTGGTGACCGTAGTACGTTAGAGTTTGAAGCTAAACAAGAGGCTGACATACAAGCTAAGGCTGAGGGCTTCGCGTCTGAGAACGGTGGGTTCCGTAGGACTGACATTGAGCAGGGCGAAGGGGTGCAGAAGGCACTCACGGACCTACGTGACGGAGACCTTAAGCAGGTTGATGAGGCGTACGACCTGTGGCGAGCTAGTCACGGATCGAATACCAAGGTAGACACTGGTGAATTCTTTAACACGCTGGATAGCGTCAAGCTAAACAGTAAGCAGAAGGAATTCAAGAAGACTATCGACAAGGTGCTAGAAGAGAACGGCGTCAAACCCGGAAAGCCTATGTCAATTGATCAGGTTGAGAATATCATCATAGATATTAACAGCCACTGGGATTCGGCCACCCCGCAGTTTAACCAAGCAGCAGGTGCCTACAAGGAAGCGCTCGATAAGTATGTGATAGACGGCTTTGGTGATATAACTAACCTGCCAGCTAACCATCCTGTGAGACTCGGTAAGGAAGCACGTGTCAAAGCTAAGGCTATGAACGACGCATGGAACCGTGGTGACATCCTAGACAAGATCACTAAGATCCCTAAGGGTAGCACGGAGCACTCACTGAGGGCACTGGACGGTATCAGAGCACTTAAGGCTAAGGGTAACTACAAAGACTTACGCAAGGTCAAGTTGATGTTGAACCAGACAGCTGAAGGTAGGCAGGTGTGGAAAGACATTGAAGCCAGCGAGATCTTTGAGGCCCTAGAGAAGGCCATGCCATCTATCAAGGCTCGTAAGAAGGCTGATGGATTACAGGATGTAGTCGATGGTAAAGCTTTCAACACCCGTATCAACAAGATGGACACTGAGAGCCAAGAGGTTTTGTTTGGTAAAGACAAGGCAGCTAAGATGCAGAAGGCAGCTGAGAGATGGAGTGAGCGTGGGCGTACCACAAGCACCAGAGGGCAGGCTAACGTAAGCGGCACAGCCAGAGCTGCACTACAGGGCGCCGTTCGACTAATGGCATCCCGTGGGGCTGGAGGTGACGTGCTCGCTACAGTACCTTTCATAGGTCAGTTCTTTCAGCGGCGTAACGCACGCAAGATCTCTGAAGCAGCACAGATGGGACAGTCTGGTAAGCTATCGGCTGAAGGTAAGATAGAGTTAGAGAATGAGCTCATCGAAGAGTTCAAGAAGAACCTATCTCCTGCCATTATTGATAGGCACAGTGGGATCATTAACAATCTGATAAGGAGTTATGTCCGTGGTGATAACGATGATACTGTTGAGTCTGATGCTGTGGGAAAGACCCAGCCGTAGATGAGCCAATAGATGAGAACACGGTTGAGCTAAGGAATGACTACGCTGGCAACCCCAGTGCTAGTCTTGACCAAGGCTTTGACCGTAGCTCTCCGGCCTCTACGGCTCCCAAGTGGAAGACGCTAACAGGTAAGAAAGAGTTAGCAGCAGCTACCTACTACGGTAAGGACGCCATAGCTAAGGTAGAACAGATGGAAGGACGTACGCTGACACTCGCTGAGAAGCGCGTGGTTGAAGAAGAAGCCTATGTGGATGGTATCTATATGGACACCAAGAACATAGCTACAGCAGGCGTAGGACAGACAGGGGACTATCAGGATATGTCCTTTGACGAGACCTTCAAGGCGCACGAGGATCAGGCTAAGGGATACTTCAAGGACTGGGACACCTATCCAGAGGATCTACAGGCTGAACTTATTGTCCTAGCATACAGGGGAGACCTTGGGTGGAGCAAAGACACGCGTGAACACATCATAGCAGGACGGTGGAAAGAGGCTAGTGTAGAACTACTAGACAATGACGACTATCGTGCAAGCAAGAAAGGGAATGGTTCGATAGCAGGACGGCTAGAAGATGGTGCCAGAATGTTAGCGAAACATGGAAGACGAGTGAAGATGAAGCCTTAAAGTTTTGGGGTGGTGGGCTTCCTCGGGTTTGCCATTCTATTTTTATCGAAAAAACAGATGAGGGTTTAGGCCCCATCTGTCTTTCGCTCAGTCGTTATCCTTAGGTACTAGCTTCAGTCCGTCCAGCACTTCATCTTCTATGTCCTCGGCAAAGTGCTCAGCTATGATGTCACCTATGGTCTGGTAGGTCATGCCATCTATCTCCAGTTCATCCTCATCCTCACCCTGCTGGATCAACTCCCACCAGCCCATCAGTACGTCCATGGCCTTGCCCTTCACTGTGATCCCATCGGGGAACATCGTAGTGATCATCAGGCTCTTGGTCTTGGGGGCACTGGTGTCCGGTATGATGCACATGATGGTGGCACTATGTATAGCACCTATACCATCGTCTAGCTCAATCCACATCAGTGGGGATATGTCTGTATCAGGTAGCTTCATTTCCTTCTCCTTACGCAAACTAGCCCCACCACTGCTGACATAAACAACCATAAGGCTGCTGGCAGGGGCACTGCGCTTACGTCAGGTGTCTCTATCACGGGGCAGTGGGGATTGCCTGTGTGCTGTCCGTTCTCGCATACTGCGGGGGGTAGGATCAGGTCATCAGGGTGAGTCCAATACTGCATCTCAGGGAACATATTAACTATATGCTCCTGCTGTGGGACGATGGAGCTAAGGTCTGGCTCGAAGTAGTTGTCCGGTGTGGGGTTCATGCTGCTCATAACATCTCCTTAAGTACACTAGCAGCTGGTCCGGTGCTTCTGTCATCCACAAGGTTACCGTGGGCCTTACTATCCATAAGCAGGGCACAGCAGGAGGCTACGTGAGCCACGTGGTTGAGCCCAGAGTCCTGCGCGTCATCCTCACCATCTTGGTAGGCATACAGGTGACGCAACATAGCACCAACGTATGTAGATACATTGATCTCCTCACTACGCCAGTTGTAAGCTCCGTACTTGGCCGCTCCGTCCTTTAAAGCGTAAGCTACCCCAATGCTAAGGGCTGGCGGTACGAGGTGGAGAGGGGCCTTTAAGGAGCCCACACGAGCCTTAGGGTTCCCGCTGCCATCGAACTTAGCAACCTTGCGGCCGCCCTTGTAGAAGCCCTCCTTGAACGGGGACTTATCCTGATACCACTCACGGGTGCCTACCTCTGGCTGGTCCTTACGATCCAGTCTGGTCCACTTAGGCTCAGGCACCTTAGCATTTATAATTGCTCGCACTGAGTCCCACTCATCGGGGGTTGGATCATTGATACTTCTCATAGCATATCCTCCGGTGTCCACAGGATCACTTCACCTGTGCGCTCGTTGTAATGGTCAGCTGTCAGTATGCGTGCACAACGTGCCTGCACTAACGCTTCATCTTCGTTTAGTCCTACGCTACCATAGGCCTCAAGCACTATGTCCCAGAGCTCTTCCTTGTCGCACAAAAGGACTTCCTGTGCGTACAGGCTCTTAGGCCCAACACCTGTTGCACCTTTGTATCCGTCAGTAGAGTCACCTACGATGGTCTGATAGCATAAGAATGCGTCAGCCTGTAGCTTAGTGATCTCTATCTCACCTACCTCTGGTCTGTGGGGAGCGTACAGGGAACCAGCTATGGTCCTCAGGTCCTTGTCCTCACTGATGATGATGGTGTCTATGTGGTTACCCTGTAGGATACCCAGCACGTCGTCACCCTCTAGGCCTAGGCGCACGTCCGTGTGATAGTTGAGCGTCATGTAGTCCTTCATGGCCTGAAGCATCTCAGGTCTACGGTCTACTGTACCAGCTCGGTTGGACTTGTAAGTAGGAAGTATATCCTTGCGGAAGTTCTTCTGCTTACAGGTCAGTGCCAGTATAGACCTAGTGCTACCTGTCATTGCCATCAGCTTATCTATCATCTCATCCACGTCAGCCTGCGCCTCGGACAGGTCACCAACAGTGCGTCCGAAGTCCGTCCAAGTCTCATGGCGAGCCGCTGCTTGAAACGCAACGATGTCTGCATCTATTAGTGCTGTCCTCATACCTTACTCCTAGTTCTGTAACGCTTCTTCTATCCAATCGTGATAGAGGTTTATCGGGGCTCTCTGGAACCAGTCCTGTGGTCTAAAGAATGTAGACTGAGGCTTTAGTTCTAGCTCACCATCTTCTGTGATGTACCGGCTGCACCCGCCCTTGGTATTCCATAGGCGCAACGGTAGCTTCGCCGTCCAGTCACCAACTACTTCCCATCGGGTCCACATGCAGGCATCATCCACAGCCTTAAGCAGCAGATCACCACCAGCATTGGGTGATCCAAAGGTAATCAGTGTGGCAGGCATGTACGATGCAGCTGCCAGCTGAGCCAGTTGTCCACCCGTACCATGACCCGTGAACATCCACGGCTTGGTCCTCTTATCATCGTAAGCCTGCGCGTAGTGGATGGTGTTGACTGCAGAATAGGCTGAAGGGCCTACGAACGCCCACTTGTCGTACAGAGGCTTAGAGATCTGGTAAGGGTTCTCATTCTGATCAGTCGGTGCATCCTTGATGGACTGCATGATCTGCTTGAATGTAACCTTACCGAGGTCTTGGTGCATGTCAAACACAGCCACGTTATGGCTCGGTGTATCTCCCACGTAGACCTTGACGCCAGACTTATCAACTGTCTCGATGTGGTTATCCATCAGGTTAACAACGCGCTCCATGGGCTTATCAGATGCGGCTGCCATACACAGGCGTGCTGCGTAGTAGTCCAGTCTAATGTTCTGCATCACACACTCCCTAAGCTTACGATGATTGTTAATAGAGCAACCACTATGGCTGCTGCTACCAGTGAGCACGTCACGCACTCCGTTACAATTTTGATCTTCTTACGAATGCTCATGCGTATACTCCTTTGGGTACATTTCTCGAGCTGCCCAGTCGTAGCACTCTTGTGCTTCTACCTTGGCTGCCTCGGGGTCATTGGGATACTTTTCTTTGGCGTATGATGTGCAGATCTGAGCCAGCACACCGTTACCGTTTGCTACGTCTATAACTACGGCCTCGTGACCATCGGCCCCTGAGCCTAGCGCCATAACCACGTAAACCACTATCGCCAAAGCCATCCATAGGAATATGTCTTTCATATACCTTCTCCACGTTGTCTTCGATGTACTCCGCTGCTTTGCGTAGTATGTTGGGGTTGTCGCTAAACGTACCTAGGCCTGTGTTGCAGTGGCTGCACAGCAGTCCACGGACAGCACCGTGTGTGTGGCAGTGATCCGTGTGTACACCTTTACCCATAGGGGGTAGGTCTACCTCACAGATCACGCACCGTCCGCACTGATCAATAAACATCTGATTCCACTGATCCATAGTGATGCCGTACCTACGCTGAAAGTCCTCACCTAGCCTGCAAGTCTTGCAGTAGTGCTGCAGACCAAACTTCTTCCCCTTACTCTTATGGAACTCAGAGGGCAACTTAACCATGAGGCACTTACTGCACTGCTTAGTGAGTCTCGGCCCAGTTTCTTCCAACCTTGGATTCTCCATCTATAGCCACCCTCAATTTTAGTATCTCACCAGCTTTGTTAAAAGCTTTGAGTGATTCATCAGCTACCAACTGGGGTAGGTCTCCATCCTTCACCTCGACCTGCCATTCATCGTGCACATTGGCAACGAACTCATAGTCCACACCGGCCTCCAGGCCAAGCCGGGCAAGGCTTTCATCCAAACAGACAAGTGCCTGCTTCATAATGATAGCCCCCGCTGACTGCAGCAGAGCGTTTAGCGCTGAGTGTTCGCTACGTATAGGCACAAGCCTTCCGTCCAATCCCTTGATGACCTTAGTCGCTTTAGCTTTCGCCTTCACGTTGTCCTCTAGGGTCTTAAGGGCAGGGAGGTTGGCCTTGAATGCCGTCCGACTTTTTCTGCCATTTTTGGGTGAGGGGTTGTCCCTACCTTCATAGGCCGCGAGGGCTGCGCCGTAGTGAACACCAGACAGAGACTCACCAGCACCGTACAGGTAACCATACGTCCACGTCTTACCAAGCGCTCTAGCTTGCTTGTGGTTAGGATTGTTCTTATCCATAGGACCCTTTGCGATACCGATAGCCTGCAGGTTGAGCCAGTGCACGTCACCACCTACAACTTCTGCGCTATACGCGCCATCGTCATAGAGAGCCATGTAATGCCCCAAGCAGCGCAGCTCCAGACCACTAGCGTCACTACCAACAAGAACATAGCCACTACCTGCAGTGTATAGGCTCCTAAATGCATGGCCGTATGCAGCCCCGACAGAAGGTGTGTTCGCCACGTTAGGATTGCTGTGAGTACACCGCCCAGTAGAGGCACCATTTGTCTTAACACGTCCATGAACACGTCCATCATCTTTCACCTTCCTTAGGATCGCTTGGGTCCCGTGGGACAGTTGACCTAATCGCTTAGCGATCACGAGGTACTCTCGGAGCGCAGCTATAGGAGGGTAAGATAGTGTTGCTAGGATCTCATCAGTACATGAGGGCTCACCGGTCGCAGAGACAACCGTAGGGACCCAGCCGTACAGCGCCATAAGACGTGCGGCTATCTGTGCAGTGGAACCTGCGTTGAACGTGCAGCAGCGTACCTTAGTGAAGGCAGCGCCTGCAGTCTCATGCCGTGGGCCGTTCTTGACCTTAGGCATCCTGTAGGCAACCTCAGGGTCAGCCCCAGTGCTGTCCGCCTCATACCAGCGAGGGAATTGCGCCTGTAGCTCATCTTCTAGCTCTGCCTGACGGACCAGCAGCTCTTGCTCCAACCGGCGGCCAGCTTCCACGTCAAGGGTGAACCCTCGGCGCTCCTGTCGGGCCATGATGGTAGCGAAGGCGTGCTCTAGGTCTAGGCACTGCTGGCTGTACTGCTTGCTCTCTAAGAGGCCCACAAGAGCTGCAGTGACCAGTACATCCTGTACACAGTAGTCATCCATGCGTGAGGTCCAGCCCACGAGCTTCCACGCCATTGAGACTGAAAGATCTAAGCCTGTCTCAGTGCGGGGGTCGTAGTCATCTTTGAACTCACCCAAACGGATGCCCCAAGCCTTCAGGCTGTGGCTGCCTATAATACCACCCATCTTCTCTGGGGTAGGTGACCATTTGCCTAAAATCTTCCATCCACCGGCCTTCCGTGCCATAAAGTCTTTCTCTTTGAGATCTGGAAAGATTACGGAACTCATTACGATTGAATCTTCCAAAATCGGATTTTGTCCATTTTTCCATGAGGGGTAAAGCTTGTCTAGGACCTGATAATCGTACCCAATCCCGTTATGCGCTAATACTCGATCTGCAGCACCTAAGCGTGCAACGCCCTCAGCAACCGTACCGGCACATTTGTACCCGTGGTCGTTATAGCGCTCTACGTCCTTATCACCATCTGTATCAAGTATGTGGACGCAGTGTATGAACTCAACGGTGTCTAACAAGCCGTCTGTCTCTAAATCGAATATTAGCATTTTCTTAACTCCTCAATGAGCCGTCACTCCGATACTTAGATCGTAAGTTCAGCGAACGTGTAACTCTCTTTTCTATAGCCTTCTTAGCTTTCAACCACTGATCCATATTCACGTAGTCGATGTACTTCTCGTTCATTTCCTTAACGTGGTCCTCATACTCACCAACGAGTATCTCTACCACTTCATC
>TARA_R110000764_G_scaffold4448_4_pt1 | contig 10450 bp, 19 predicted proteins | sample TARA_R110000764 | Tara Oceans TARA_R110000764 (sample SAMEA4398111) | marine metagenome | biome: Polar Biome; feature: [SRF] surface water layer (ENVO:00010504); material: water (ENVO:00002006), including particulate matter (ENVO:01000060) such as... | depth 5 m
AATATTTAAAATCGTTCCATCTGTTGATAAGCCCACTAACCCTAAAACGGTTTTACCCAATGCTGTTGCAGATTTCAAGCCAGTTTTGTACTGGTCGAATGTTATTCGGTTCCAGTCCATAGTCATAATGTTATTGGCTGAACTTGTTGCGGACGACCATGATGGATTCCCTGTAGTTGGCATTCCTCTCCAATAAAATCGACTAGAAACAAAATCTGGATTTGCGACTGTGGGAGCCGATATTGCTTCATAACCATGTACTGAAGGAATCATTAGATTATTGCCGTAATCCGACCATGACCAAGTATTGATATTTACTAAATTTTTGCCTACAGTAGCTGGCTTTGGATTATTAATAGTTCCAGCATGAATTTTCATATCAAAGTTTAACCCCTCCGAAGCGTTGGTTGGACTATCAGTCCAATGGCTAAATCCTATTCCATCGTTTTTTAGCCCCATCCAAGTTGTACGGATAGTCTTGTCAGTCGGGCCGGATGGTAATTTATATTCATTTGAAGCAGCAAAGTTGATTATGTAGCCGTTGGATGGCTCATTCCAGTTTATGTTCAATCCGGTTAGGTCGTAATTACTTTGATAATCCCCTGCTCCACTAGCACTATTTTCTGTAAGCCATAAAGAAGAACTGGCACGGTCTTGTCCTGACGCTTGTTTAGGAGCCTCCCAAATAATTCCTGTTGAGTCTATTAATGGAATTGTAAGATTGGTTGTATTTGGAACATTGTTTATCATAGACAGTGCTGCTGTCCCTTGATTATATGCCCCTAATTTTAATTGCCCGATGGCAGAGTATTGAAACTGACTATTCCCAGTCAACTGCCCATCTAATCCTGTATATGGAATGCTGCTAGCCGGAAATAAGGCTTGTGTGGAAGAAATCTGTTGATAGTTTGCCCCATCCGACTGAACCCATATTACTCCAAATCGTATTCCATCTAAAACTAGGGTAGTGGCTCCATCGATAGTTTGTGTTGGAGCTTCTGAGACAATTGAGACGACATTTAAAGAAGAATAGTTGACTGCCTTTAGACAAAAAACTCTTTCCGGCACAGTAGTCGCGTCCGGAAGAGTTAAAATGATGCTACCCCCTAATGCATCGGCTAAAATTCCAAAATCAAAATGCTTTACTGTGTGACTTGAAGTTACACCTCTTAAGTTTTGTATGAACGCCATATTTTTGTTTTAGTTTTTTATTGGGATTTAGAGGAGTACCAGCTAACTCCATTAGAAATGTATTTTTTATACTGATGTAGAGTGTTCATTTCGTCTGTTGTAAATCCATCAAGAGCTTCAACTCCAACTGGGGTTAAGGTCATTTCTGTTGTTGGGGTGATGTTTGTTATTGTAAAAGAAATCCACGATCCAGTTTTCCCTGTTGCCGCTGGCATCGGTATACTAAATGATATAGCTGCATCGACAAAATAATGTATATTGTAGTCTAGCGCCAAAGTTGCGTCACTTATTGAAAATACATTAAAAGTCCCATCTCCCCCAAAAGTTAACACTGTAGTCCAAATAGCTCCATCGTGAAACGATATTCCTTCAGATCCTCCCCCTGAGTCTGCGACTAGCGCAACATCCCCTCTTTGTGGATCAACTATTGTTAAAATATCAGCAGAAACTGCTACAGAATTAATAACTGGTTTGTCTTGAAAGGTGATTGTTGGAGTCCACAATAAACCTGTCCACCAACTAACCCCTTTATTACCAGCTCCATCTGCATCTGCCACAATAGCTATTGCTCCAACAGATTGGCCTGTAATGGCTAATTTTGCTGTTTCATCAGCTACATTAAAAACTCCGCTAATATATGGAGTAAGGTCTATAATATCAGTCCCATCTTCAGAGGTTAATTCAAGATTAGTCCCTGATACAGATAAAACCTGATTATCTGTTCCAGCTCCACTAAGATCTAGAGCTGTTCCGAACATTGTTAAAGTATTGGTTCCGGTATTCCAAGAAATACCGTCATTGAGATCTCCAGCCCCACCTCCATCACTCAACGTCCAAGCTCCTGTAGTTGGATCTATCGTTAGTGTTTGAAATTCATTTACTGGATCAACATCTGGAACCGTAAAAGCCCATGAAGCATTAACTCCATCATCAATTACTATTTCTCCAGTAGCTGCATTGAATGTTACGCCATTAAGCCCTGCGTATTGAGACGACCCCGCCAAAATATAACCCTTCAATTGCAAAAGGTCGAAGTATCTAATAACACCTGACCCAAATTGAGTATAGACTTCGGTAGAATCCGTTAATGTTATGAGTTGGGAGGCAAGATCTGGTCTAGGCATTTATCAAGATTTTTTACGTAGTTCAACAATTAAGCAAAACTACGCAAAAAATCGTAATAATTCAATAAAAAGACACATTAATCTTGTACAAGGCTCATAATACCTGCCCATATCTCATTACCAAAGGCACATATGCCTGAGACAAATAAAGCAAGTCCTGAGAATTTGGAGACAAGCCCATACGGATCAATGAATGTGATGAACGCAATTGCGGCCAAAATAGCGAGACGAATCCAAACATTAACAATGTATTTATCTGGAATGACTTCAAAAAAGTTTTCTGAAAACCCTCTAACGAATTTCCATAATGCAACAAACACATCTGCTATTGCTCTTAATACTGTCTGAAAAGATACTGGCATATTATATAAATATTTTATTAAGAAATAGATTAAGCTTCCGGATGTATTCATCCAAGCCTTCATCATTATTGATGACGTATTCAAACCCCCACCTGTCAAGCGCTGTCTCCGACTCATGAGTAAACTTTGTCATGTCGTGAGGATAATCAAACCACTCAAGGTCTTTTAAAATATCTTCAACAGACATCCTCTCTTCTCCCATTGCTCTTTCATCCGGCCAATATTCAAATGGAGGCAATTCAAATTCCTTCTTAAACTCATCCCATGTCCAAGATCTGTCAATCCGAACAACATGAATCTCATCGAAGTGATCTTTGATCGCTTTTCTTCCTCCAACAACAGCCTCATTATCAAATCTTACATCTTGGGCTATTACAACATCACTATTATTAGCCAAAACTGTCGATTGCCAAGCGTTGACCCAGAAATCAGGATGAACTCCGTTCCGAATCTCCGTCCCTAGCTTCTGCAGGAACTCTCTCTTAGTCATACAGCCCCATTCATGTCCTAATTGCTCACTCTTTCCTTCCTGCGTGTAGAAGCTCTCTAATGGCTCCCCTGTAGTCTCTGATGCAAACTCTTTCAGTTTGTCGGCAAAGTTGATCTCATCATAGCTAGATAACGTCTCTACGCATCTGTTTGTGATTTGGTTCGACAACTCTCCTTTACCTGACTTAATCTTTCCTGAGATTAAGATTAAAACTTTTTTATTTATGCTCATAACTGATTTGTGAGTTTTTTCATTTCTTGAACATCCATTAAAACCATGGCTTTATCGAACTTCCGGGATTTGTGAATATGATTAGATCGCTTTCTCTTTTCTCCTTTTCCGTAATAGCACCATGACAACAGCATTGGGGCTCCTCTTTTGTAATCTTTGTTAAGAAATGCCGTGTACGTCCGTGTGTAGCCGTTTCTGCGGTCGCCATTGCGATATTTGAAATTATTCCACCCACAATTAAATGAGAGGTTTGTTAAGGCCAATGTCACATTGTACGGAGCAGTTGGCAGATCTTTAACGACTTGTAGGTAATGCTTATTGTATGTTTTAATTAATAGGCGCTTGGCATCTGTCTTTGTGATCCCATTTCTGTATTTGTTGGGATTCTTGACGTTTATCCCGTAGCCAATATTTAACACACCATTCCCCGGATCAGGTGTCAATTTTGAAACAAATCCCTCTCTCCTGATTTGCTCAATTATATTCATATCAAAAAGAACGTCAAAAAAAGACTCCTCCTCAACACAAATTTCTTCTTCAATACAAATTTCTTCCTCAATACAAATTTCTTCGACCAATTCTTCCTTTGGAGAGAAAAGAAACGCAAAGATACATAAAATAAGATATTCCATAGAATTTTTTTTAAAAGAGCTATTGCTTGTCCTTCCTTTCTGCTTCTAGCCCCTTTTTGATTAAATAAATAATAGCCTCTGATGAATTCGGACTACTAGCCAACCCTTGCTTATTTTTATCAAACCTGTCATTCGCTACGTTTTCTATCTCATGGATTAATTCATTTGGAAGTCTAACCGTTTTACTTGTTGTGTTCAATGTTACTCCAGAGTTTCTTTTTTTCGTTTTTGCTGCGATAACCGATTTAGGGTTTACCTTAAAATTTTTATCATTAAATAGTCCCATATTGTTTTTATTGTTTTATTAAGTATCAAATACTATGCCAAAAATACGGGTATTTATCTAATATCACAAGAAATTTTTGACATCCGCAAGATTTCTTATATATCGCCCTGTTTGGAAGGCATAGTCATCGATGATTTTATCTGACGCATAATATGGAACATACTGTAAACATGGGATCCCCGCCTCAAATAATGCGTGAATTGTGGCTGGTTTGTCATCAATAAATAAATCAAGCCCTCTCTCTAAGATATGAGGAATCTTATCTTCTGCAAGTATCAATGGAGCATGTGGGAATTCATTTTGAAATAACCACTCCTCTCTTTCATCTTGGAGACATTGTGGGAGGTGAGAGATATAGCAATCAGGCTTTACTGTTATTGTGTGAGGTGGGTTTAGAACCGACATATTCTCCCAAAAACGTGGTTCATTCCTATCAGCTATTTCATGAAACATTTCCTCAATCCATGGGATGTGCCAAAAATCCACAGTCTCAACAGATCTCCCTTGTCTTCTGCATACATCCGGATAAAATCCAGCCAACACGCCATCAACGTCATACCCTACTTTCTTGTTTGTTTTTATCATTTTTTTATATTTTTTTTGATTAAGGGATAAAAAAGGCTGAATTTATCAATGTAAACTCAGCCTTTTTATATGTTGTACTAGTTTTTAGTGCCTTGGATTGTACTAGTTTTTAAGCGCTTGGGCTCTTCTTATTTTTCGCAAATAGTAGTCCTGCCATGGACGTCCTTTACGTTTCATTTTTCGAATACTTCTTCGCTTAATTCGAGCTCGTTTTTTTGCAGAGAATCCCATTCCAAGTGACGCTGCCCTAATTTCGTTTGTCAATTCAAAATCGGTATTATGATATATGTAGTAAGAGTTTCTACTGACAACCGGATAGGCGATCCAATTTGATCCAACTACTACTGGGAAGCCGGTATGACCTTTTCGGTCTCGATATGCTGTTAGCATTCCTTCAAAGACTTCAAAATGATTATATCGAACTTGTTCCGCACCGAGGGAAATACCGATTGATCCTGATTGAACTGATGATACTTTGATTTTAGATCTAAAAATAAATGACCTTTTAATTGTCCCATCATAAGAAATCTCTGAAAACTCTGTGGTTTCCACATCTAGTTGGGCTGCTGACAATTTATCTGGCAAAAATACCAGAAATAAAGAGAGAAGCGAAAATAAAAACATTTTTTTTATCATCTTGATTTACTTTTTGTTAAAAAATACTAAATTAATACAAATTATATAAAAAAGAAACAGTTGAGCCCTATTAACTCATTTTTTAACTGTCTTTAACCCTTTCTACCCATTTCAAGTTTTCAATTTTATATGGAGTTAATGCTAAATCTCTGCCGCAAGTTACTAAGAATTCAACATTTTCTGGAATATTGAAAACCTTTTTTACAGAATCTACAAACATGATTGCATCACTAATTCCGCTTACTTGAGGAAGACTTGTTGGGGCTGGGGACATTGGTGTGGATATATGCTCATTTAATCCAACAGAGACTATTACTCCTCCAACATTTATTGAGTCTAACTTAAAATTTAACATCGCCTTGCTGGATGGTTGATGCATCATTATCTCAGCTACGCTTTTGCAAACGCCCATGTACTCATCATTATCCAGCTTAACGCTAATTTTTACATTTTTTGGGAACGCAAAACTAAGGTAGTTGGGTATATTTAAGGCGTAATCTTGGATGTCGTCAAAGTCAGTTATTCTTTCCATTGTTTTTTTATTTTAATACATTCAAATATCGTGCCAATTATCTCTATAGTCATATGCCAGTAGGAGGGCGATTAGAGCTGTAACCACCAAGAATAGCATTATATCTTACTCCAATCCATTAGCATACGCCCACAAGCTATGGCCATTTTGTCTTGAAGCTCAATACTATTAAGTGCTTTCGCATCCTCTAAGTTATCAAAAAATCCATGCTCAACTAAAATAGCTGGCATCTTGGTATGTTTTATTACAGCTAGTCTGGGTGAGTGCTTATTGGATCTTTGTGGAATTATATCAAAAACACCTTCTTTTTTAGCGTACTTGGTTAGTGATGCAGACATCCATCTCCCTATCTTACTGCTCTTATGGGTATGAGTCTCCCACCCCCTTACCTTCGTATTGTAAGCATTTGCGTGGATAGATACATAAACACAGTCATAATCTTTTGCAACCTCGTTAGCCCACTTAATTCTCTTCATGAGACCAGTGTCTTGATGCCAATTTCCATTCTCAAAAGGAACCGTAAAAACAAACTCTATTTTATGCCATATTAGCCAATTGCTGATCCTGATAGCCAGTTGACGATTCCAAACTCCTTCTAGGAAGTCTGAGTCATTTTGGCCACCGTGAGAGAAGAGCTCTCCTTCGTGCCTAAATCTTTTTCTTTTTCCGGTCATGTATCGACACGTTTCTGGGTCAATTCCTCCATGTCCGGGGTCTATAATAACTAGTTTTTTCTTTTTCATAATTATACTTTTGATCTATTTAAGCAAAAACCATTCCAGTATCCGTTTTTTTAGCCATAGTTTTGATATAAATAGAAGATTACTGAACTTACGAAGAATGTTACTTTCATGATCGCTGAAAATAATCTCCATTTGCTCATAAAGATGTATCTTAAAAATCGATCAATTGCCGCAGTTTTCCCTAAATAGAAAAATCGCTTGCCTAAGAATTTATTTACGATCCCATCAAAGAACAACCAGAACGCTGATGCGAACAGAATTCCTATAGAAACGTTAAAGTCGCTATTAAACCATAGGCAGACGGCAAAATCCCCTTGAATTAGCGCTTGCCATGCGTGCCAGTACCTGTTGAATTTTAAAGCCTCTTCTCCTTTGGCTCTGTTTTCTTTGAATTGGTAGCCATTACGAAATCCGAATGCGACGATAAAAATGATTGCGAATATTAAATTACTCATACGTGAACCTCTGGGGTGTTTATACTAGAGTTTCTTTGCACTCCAACGTAGTTTGTGATTACCTCAGTATCAACCGAATCCTTATTAGAAATATGCACTGAGGTGGTTTGGTTAATTACAAGATAAGCATTTGATTTAGCTAATGCCGGCATTTTTACAGTAACATTCAGATTTCTTTGGTTTAAGAGATACACAGCTCCTTTTGTTTTGTGGTAATTTAAACCAGAACAAGCCATCACAATTCTTCCATTGGAAACACTATAGTAAATTGTTTGCTTGATAGCTGTCATCCCTTCTGAAAAGTTGTGGGAAACTTCTTGATTGATAGTCTTTAAGGGATCTGACTTAGTTCTCCCAAAGAGTGTTTTTCTAATCTTGCTTAACATCGTCGTTTTTTTTAATGGTTGCTGAAAAATTTGCCTCCCAAATCTTATTGAAAGCTGTTACGTTGAAATTTGGCGGTAATTTTGTAATGTCTAAAATAATGTCTTTCATATTCGTATTTCTAAGATGAAACAAATGAAAACGCCAAAAGCGATTCCGTATAAATTAGCAGCCACATCATCCCAACAAAAAGCGGAATTTGGGAAAACTCCCGTATCCTGCAGCATCTCATAAGAGATTCCTATTAATGCTGAAATAACGGCTGCCATTAGTATAGAGATCATCATGTTGTAATTATGACTTAGTAAAGTAAATACCCAATGCTTGAGCTGTGGGTAAATTAAAAAGAACATTCCGCAAGATGACATAAAATGCAAAGCTCTATCTCCGCTTTCTAAAAAGTATTGGATCATTAATATTTATTTTAATCCCGGCCTCTAAATCAATCGACGTAGGAGACATTGGGAATAGCGTTTTATACGGAGATACTAATATGTAGAATCTCTTTGAAAATAAGACCTCTGCCTTCGGTGCAATTCTAAAGTTTAATAAATTAGAAGACCATGGCGACTTTCCAATGTCTCTATAAAAGCCTGCTCCGCATATCAAATTGGACTCGAATAAGCCTTTTTTAAAAACGTTGACAACTTTGCCGAAGTCAACACTAATTCTAACATAGTTGTTAGGGGGAACGTAAACACCATCAGCAAATACCTTTCCAGCTTCCTGATAAGTTAACGCCATTGATGCAGATAATATTGTTTTTGTTCGATTTTCGGTAGGAAATTCCTGATGAAATCTAACTAATATCGTTTTATTCTCCATTCTGTACGCTCTATGATTAACCTTGTTGTAGGAATAATCGTAATTAGCTGCTACGCTCAATCCTTCAACTTGGGAGAATAATAGTGTTGAAGAAGACATTAGCAATAAAATGAATAAATTTTTCACAGTTATGTAGGTTTGGTTAAAAAATCACTATAAAAGATAACCCCACTTATCATAAGACCTTTCAATCTTTTGCCAGTCCCTTGACATCTTTACTCTACCAGAAACTTTCTTCAAACCACCTGTTGGGGATAGGTGGTCTCTCATATCCAAGAACGCAAGGAATAGCTCCTTTATTGTTCGGTTAAAGCATATTGCTCCTGATCTTGCGTCTTTCACCTTGAATGAGTAAATAGTTTCATAGTCTTGACTTGGATGATTCACCATAAACTTATTCAAATCTTTTCGACTAGTGTAGGCAAATGAGTAAGCTGAACTACCCAACCAATCTCCATCACATACCACAAAAAGATTGTGATCTGAATCTTTTTCCTTTTTCTTCTTTCCATTTTTTAACCGATCATACAGTAGTTCGATCACTTTGGCCTGCTTTTCTATCTTACCCCTAAGTCTCAGGTTTTCTTCTAACAAATCCTTTTCAGAGGAGCCATTAAAGAAATCACCTAGCCATCCAATTTTTCTACACTTGTCGTATGCTGATCGGTCACCTAATGCAAATTTAGTTCTATTTTCGTAATTTTGTGCAATTTTCTTACACTCATCGTAATCCAGCGACCTTTTGTGCATTTTTTATTCTATTTTTTAGTTTTTCAATATCAACGTCTTCTGCTCCAATAACATTTAAAACTTCGACACCAATATTATCTAAAACGCAATTTGATATAATCATAACATGGTAATCTTTATTTAGATCATGCATCATATTTATCCCATTTGCAATGTCTTTTACGCTCCTTTTAGTTGTTGTCGCAGGAATCTTAACGACCAATACCGGTTTTGTCATAATTTTTTAGTTGTGGTTATACAGTTGTTAGCATTAATTAAGCCCTCGGTAATCTACATTGTATTTTTTGAGAACTTTTCTACCTATTTTTCTAACTTCTTCACAGTCTTTACTTGGCATTTTTAATTTAGCTATTGGTGTATCAAAAAATCCCATTAAGTTATGTATGCAATCTATTAATTCTTGTCTTTCTTTATCTTCCATAATAATTAAATAATGCTAACACAAAATATAGTGAATAGCCGATTAAACATTTGTTTTAAAGCCGAAGGTTAGTGGTGTCGGCTACTCACCATATTCAGAACGTTACCCTGCATTAAAAGAAGCGAGTACATCACCTGCTTTTTGTTTGCTTGTGGCAGTTCCTATTAATTCGCAGTTCATTTCACCTTTATTAAAGTATTGCTCGCAAAAATTCATTGCTTTCTTTGGCGTTTTTTCAATCACTACGGCAGAATCATATTCATCATATCCGTAATCGTCTGTTCTTGTTACTAAGTAAATTTTCATATAATTTGTTTTAAAGTTAATAAACGCAGGGTAACACTAAATATACCCCATATTCTCAACGTTGTGCGTAATTCAATCACGCCAAGTTACCATCATTGCTTCTAATTTATCCCCAAGCATTGGGCTGCCATAATTTTCAAACTTCATTTTAATTGAAGGGTGAACTTCTAATCCATTCGGGCATTGAGTAGTAAATGGTAATTGTCTTTTATCTTCACTAATTGAAAGAGCTTCTAAAATAAAGTCATTCAAATTTTTTGGTTCATCAGAAGAACTACGCACAACATTGTATAAATGTTCATTGCCTTGTTCGTCTGTTATTTTTAGTTCTATTTTCATATTAAGTTTTATTTATAATTGATAATTCAGTTAATTTAATCGGCAACGCCACTTATACAATTCGTTGTAGGTAATTTTTTAACTATTCGGTTCTTGCTTGCACTTATGACATTGCTCTTTGCAGTCTAATACCAATTTGTGTTGGCAAAAAAACGTAC
>TARA_R110000764_G_scaffold2181_3_pt1 | contig 10406 bp, 21 predicted proteins | sample TARA_R110000764 | Tara Oceans TARA_R110000764 (sample SAMEA4398111) | marine metagenome | biome: Polar Biome; feature: [SRF] surface water layer (ENVO:00010504); material: water (ENVO:00002006), including particulate matter (ENVO:01000060) such as... | depth 5 m
TGAATGTGATGCAAGGTTTAGTTATTGCATTTTGGCTGATATCATAGTTTGTATGACAGTCAGAATCTTGAATTTTAAAATAAACTCCAGTATGTTTCATATCACTGTTAGTCATAGTTCTAGATTTATTCAAACGGGCTTCAACTCCGTATTGATTGTTTGAGTAAGAATCTTGTATCATAATTCTCATTTTGTTGTCGCCATGTCCATCTGCGATTAAAGTGTCTAGGTAATCTTTCATTTGATTGATTGTCATAATAATTCCTTTTTTTTGGTTTAGTTATATAAGATTAAGTAATCTTATGAATGTTACTATACGCCTTTAATTCATAAATACAAGCTAATATTTGTTTTATTTAATAACTTTTCTTGACTTCCGTAAACTTCTTCCCACACTCTCATTCCCATGTGATGGATACCTTGTCCGCCTCTGTGATGTTCTACGCACAAAGGGATAGTATTTGAATCGTCAGCCTTTTTACTAAGGCTTGAATACTTATAGCCTATAAGGTGATGAATTTCAGCAGGTCGCATACATATAACGCATCCAAATTCTGCTAATGCCTCAAATCTAGCTTTTCGTTCTTTTTTTGTCAATCGAATTTCTCCAAATTTAGAACTACATCATTAAGTTCATTAAGATTATAATTTTTTAAAATGTGTTTTAAGATAACCATTTTTGTTGATTCAAATAATTTCTGAAATTGTTCTTCATTCATTTTTGCAAATGATATAGATTTGGCTTCAATACGAATAGAACCATCAATACGATATGTAGAAACAAATGCACCACATAAGATAGTTATATCTTCACGAAACCTGTCAAAATTTTTTTCAGGAATAACATCAGCCCATTTTGAATTTTCTAAATTTGCTGGTTGCCAATGGTCAAAAGCAAACTTTACAAGAGCAAACCATTTTTTGTGAAACAAATAATTTCTTGGTTTAACAAAATTCGAAGTGATCACATCATTGTTGATTAATTTATTTACAAAATCACAAGACTTTTGGTCTGCTGGTACTAATATTCCATAACTTGCACCTTCTGCTGGATATTTTTGCAAAGTAATCATCATTTTGTCATTTCCTCTAAATCTACTTGTAAATCATTTTCTGGAATTTTTAATTTATTTTCAATTAATTTTTCAATAAACCATCTAGCTTTTCGTAAATCATCTATTTGACCGTCTCCATTATGTTTGTGATTATGCCTACATATATATTTCATTGCAGAAGCAGTCAAGTAGTCCATTTCTTGGTCTAATATAAAATCAATTACTTGGATTTTTCCTTTTTGATAATGATTTGGGTTTATTTTATCATTCATGGTTCTTTTATCCATTGGTTAGCTTCTGAACTATTCATTCCAGCTTCAGACATATAATATTGTTTAGCTCGATATTGAATATAAGAAGGGATGTCGGTCCATCCGACACCTTGCGGTTTATGGTCTTTAAAAAAACTCATTTTTGCTTCATGGTCTGATTGGTTCCATTGTGAGTGCCAGTCTGTTTCTACATCTAAATTATGTGCCAATTTTTTAATCTCCTCGTTGTTTGTTGGGGCTAATTGCCTCATAGTTTTAATTATTTGAGCAGGTAGAGGTGGGTGTGCCAAACCCATATCATAGTGCTGGTTTAAGGCAATGTGCCAAGTGTTTTGTTGATGGATAGTAAGTCGAGCTATTTGTTCTGAAAAATCATTAATTGTTTTAATTCGGTCTGACTTACTTCTAATAAAATAACCATAGTTTCTTTCACACCAAGATGAAATTTCTGTGGCTATTTGGATACAATCCAATTGTTTATTATCTATGTCGTTATTTGCGTACATTTCTTGCATCCAGAACAGCTTGATGTATAGCGGCGTATGAATCGATCACTTTAGCTTCTGGCTTTACTTTTCCAAGCCAATTAGCAATAAATCTTGGGGTTCCTTTGGCGGTCTTTTGTTTTTCAGGATTAGCTATTAACCAAGTCCTCATTTTTTGCAGTTCATTGTCAATGTTTATAGAAGGATATGTTTTGTTTAGTTCATCCATAAAAAAATTATCTAATCTTATTTCTTTACCACTTTTAAGTGGCATTAGTATTCTACATTTAGCATTGTCATTTTCATTGTCATTAACATTAACATTAGGTTCTATTATGGTTATGTCTTGGTTCTGTTTTGCTTCTGATTCTTTATGCTGATTTTGTTGCCTTTGAGATTCTGGATTGATAGGTCTGCCACCTTTTGAGCCATTTAAAAACTTTCTGTGATTAGCTTGAAGTTGCGGTTTAATCATTAAAAACATTGCTTTTGGTAATGGTTTTAAATCAATCTCTGTAGAATTCAGACCATATTCAAAAATAGCGTCATATAATTGTAATCTATCTTTGGATTTTAAAGCCTGTAAGCCAATATAAAAACTTCTATATATTATGAATGAATCTTTTTTTGTCATTTTTTTTCTCCGTTTTTTAGGTTTTAAGTATACTTATTTTACTTTTTCTGTGTCCTTAATTCGTAAGATTATCAACTAACATCTTTACATAAATTTCTTTAAATGGATGCCCTTGTTCGTATTTTTGCCATTGCCTAATACCAACACCAACTATCTCTGCACATTCTCTTTGTTTAAGTCCGTAAGACAATCTTAATTCCTTAATTTCATCACCCGTCATATTTGATTGTTTCATCTGCTTCTAAGTCCTTTTCGTTTATAAAATATAAAATAATATTAGTTCCGTCATGGCTCTGTAAATTCCACTCAATTGAGCCTCTATATCCGTTTGCTAAATCTTGCAATACTTGTCCATCTGACTGGTTAATTGGGATTACGACATGCTGGTCGCCTTCAGGAACAAATATAAATTCTTCTTTACTCATAATAACCTCCGTCAAATAAAGTTATTATACTACTTCCCCCAACAATTCCAAATCTCATCCCACAGGTTTTCTGAAAAATCATAAACATCACCCAAGTCATTACCACCGTGATAAGGGTGAAAATATCTTGCTACTTCTTTTAAATCAGTTATGGCTTCGAGAAGAAGCTCTGTGTTTGTTTCATTGAACCGTATCATTCCAGTATCTTTATCTACTAAATGCTCAAAAGTGATCACTCCCTCATGTACTTCATTAACAAATTCTTTATATGCTAGTTCGCTTAATTCTGTTTCACTGTATAAATTCATATTCATAATATCTCCTAGTTAAGCGGCACTTTTTCGACATACCGAGGTCGTAAGGAAAAAAGTTTAAGCTTTAATATAACCGTTTATGCGTGATTCCATTCCATATTGCATAAGAGTTTTATCAGCTTTAAAATGTCTATCTCTCTCAATGCCTAATCCAAATGGTGCAAATTTAACTTCTAATAGTTCGTTTAAATCTACATACCCATATTCTGGCGTTCCCATTCCTAAGTCGCATAATCCGTAAGCTTCCAAAGTTCTGGGGTTTAATTGAGTCAAAAGCCAAGTGCAAGAACTGCCACCAAATAATTTGACTGCTGGTTTATAATCTTTTTCAATAAGTGCATCACATTCTAAATCTTCAATATAATTTGCAATTAGTTGTTCTTTTATTTTTTTTGTTAATATCATCATTTTATTTCCTTTTAGTTTTGGGGGATTTCTCCCCCGTTAAATTAAATTTTGTTATTTTCGATCACTTTAAGTAATTCTAATTTTTCAAATACCGCAAAAGTAATTGGTACTTTTTTATCTTCAAGCTGTCCAGTTTTTTTATTAAATTGCTTTTTAATAACAATTTTCATAAGTCTAGCTACGCTCTTAGCTCCCTTTAATTCTTTTCCAGTTAAATTCCAAAATTTAACCGCTTGTTTAAAAGTTGCAAATTCGTTTGTTTCGTCAAATCCTGCATCTTCTAAAGTTGTAATATTGCCGCCTGTATATTCTTGGTTAGTTGTAAAGTTATTCATTTTTTTTCCTTATTTAGTTTAGTTAGATAGGATTTCTTAACCCTATGACAGAACTATACGCCTTTTATTCGCACAATGCAACTTATTTATAAAATAAATTAATAACCTAAGGTTTAAGATGTCATAACCTAAGGTTATGAAGGCTATAACCTAAGGTAGAATGGCAACATATAAAGGTTAAAAAGGTTTAGTCCATATGCAAGACATAGAACATCAAATTCAAGTGGCAATAGCTCAATACTTAAATTTAAGAAAATTTTGTTGGTGGGCTGTCCCGAATGGTGGGCGTCGAAATATAGGAACAGCAAGGAAATTAAAAGCAGAAGGTGTCAAGTCTGGAATACCTGACATTAATTTAGTTCATAAAGGACAATTTTATGGATTAGAAGTCAAAAAACCGAAAACTCATACCCCTAAAGGAACCTTAAGTAAATCACAAAAGTCTAGAATAAGCCAAATTAAGGCTTCTGGAGGAATTGTTGCGGTAGTCTACTCTGTGGCTGATGTTGAAAGAATATTGGAAATTTGGGGCATTAACTAAGCTCCTGTCCCCATACTGATGCTCTACCATCAATAATATCGATCACTTCTACTTGAAAATCACCATTTTTATAAAAATGAACGATACCAAAAGCATGACTCCAGTTATGTAACCTGCCTTTAAGCCAAGTGTTATTTTCAGCAGACATATCTTTTAAACAACCCATAGCCCAAGCGTTTATGTTTCCAGCCAAGCTAGTACCTGACAATCTGCCCACATCATGGACATGACCGTACATTATGTTACAAAGATAACGAGTCAAATGCGTTCGGGTATGGTTGCCCGTATATGCCCCATGAATAAAAGATAACTTACCAATAGTAAGAACTTCATTATATTTCTTGTATATGTAGCCTCTAGAATCCCATTTACAGGCATTTCTAAAAGTATACTTGTCTAGGTATGGGTTTTCTTCTACAAAGGCGTCAAGCCATTCGTCGTGGTTTCCAGCCAAAATGTGTTTCTCTTTACATCCAACTTTTTCTAAAGCTTCATCAAAACGGTCAATCTGTTTATTTACTGCTTTTATTTCTTTTTCAATTTCAGGTAGTTGGTATTCAAGCGGTGGTCTTTTTCTTCTTTTATATTTATGACCAGATACGCTAGACCATTCACCTACATCACCGAGGTTAATAAAAATGTCAGGTTTAATTAAATCAATTGCTTTAAGAACGACCTTTACTGCTTTGCGGTCATGGATTGGAAAATGTTGGTCTGGTATTACTATCGCTCTGTTTATTATCATCTACGAGAAGTTATACTTGAGCCAAAATACATGCCCACTACTGATAGTATAGCATGACCAAGCCAATCAGGTGTAACTATGCCTTCCAATTCGACCCATGTTGTAATGTCTTTTGTAAAATCTAAAAACAATATTTTAAATCCTTCAGTTGATATAACTGGGATTTGAGTTGATGTATTAAATAATGCTGGAGCTAATAAAATAAAACCAGCCATTGCCATAAAACTAATAACTAAGAACCTTCTTATCCAGTTTGCATTAGGATTTACAAACGCTCTTGCACTTTCAACGCTTTTTTCCGATTTTTGAAATCTTGTGATTAATGCTTTTTGTTGTTCTGCTTTGTCTGCTGAAGATTGACTCCAAGCTTTCATAATTGAACCGCCCACAGTAGAGACTAACATAGTGATCACTTCTAAGGGCAGTCCAAACATTAATTAACTTCCTATTCCAAGCCAGTTAATTAAAACAGCAACTACAACAATACAAGCAAATATTATTAAACTTGTTCTGCCTTTTGCTCTTTTCTTTATTTCCTCTAAATCATACATAAAAACCCCCGTTTTATTATTGCAACAATTTCAGAGTTGAAATAAAACCTAACTCCGAAATCGCATAATACCCGACAGCACCATAAAATGTCCATCTAATTTGATTGAGGGTGTGCGTAATTTTGTCAAGTTTAAGGTTAGTATCTTCACTCTTACTGAACAATTTTGAAATTTGTTCTGAGTGTTTTGCAACCTTATGTTCTAACATTTCAACTCTGTTATCCACGTTTTTTCTTTTTTGCTTGGACATTTTTATAAGGGTTTTTTGTTGCTTTATAAGCCATTTTTTTTCTCCTATTATTTATCTAATCCAACAGCACTACCTGTTAAGATAGCACCGAAAGCTAAGTGAAACAAACCGCCACCCATAAGTGTAAAAGGGCTATGTTGACCAGTGAGCTTCTTCATAAGTTCCAATTTTACCAAAGTATCATCAGAGTTATTAATTATATCCATGAATAGACTAATGTCTGGTCTATTTAACCCGTACCAGACAGGTACAAATAGAAAGTCGTAAAAGCAAATTATCAAATATATTATTAATGCAGTCCATCTCCATCTCATTGTGCTGATTTGTGCTTCTGTCATTTAGATACATGGAGGGGTACATTTAACCGCTTGAACACCAAAAACTATTGCTACAATAAAAGCAAAAATTACGCATCCTATTAATATTGCCAAACCTTTAGTCATGACAAACCTGTTTCTTTTATTTGCATATCTATACCTTTATCTTCAGTATATGGCAAAGTAGTCATATTAGGAAAAACTGAACAACCTGTGAATAATAAAACACACAATAACAATATAATTTTGTTAGTCATTCATACTCTCCTATAAATTTTTTAAGTTTCTTCTTCCATTTCTTTTACTAACATTTCCATACAAGCATTTCTACCAATAGTTAATTGGTCAAGATTAAATTTACTGCTCGATATTTTTCTATCTAAATCTGTTACATGATTTACTAAAGTGACCTGTGTTTCTGTTAAATCTGCCACTTTGTGTTCTGCACCGTTAATGTTAACTGTCTGTTCTTTTTCTTTTTTAGACATTTGTTTCTCCTAGTTTAAAATGTAATTATGTTCTATCCATCCCTGTGTATTATCAGCTTGATAAACATCTTCATCCCAATAATATCCTATTTCATCTGTAGGTTCATTTGGGTATGGTATTGGTGCTTTCCAATAAAATTCAGTTAAACTTAACACCCAACTTGCAAATGGATTTCCTTCTCTATCTGTTGGTCTTTCAGGATAAAAAAAATCATTTACAGGGTCATAATGGAAACCTATTCCTGCAAAATTACCTCTTAGTGCAATACCACCATCAGGCTCTCTATCTTGCCCATAATGAATACCGCAAAATGTATTATAAGAAGTTTGCACCCATGTTCCTTCTTGTGTATCTATCCAGTCTTGTTCTCCAACCATAACTCTAAGAACTATATTATTTTCATCTATTTCTGCAAAATGCGACATATATTATCCTATTGATATTTATATTTAACAATACAAACACCTGAAGCACCACTTCCTGCATTATTGTTAAAGTTAAAATTACCATTTCTGTCATAATCTCGTGAACCGCCACCGCCACCGCCTGTGTTAGCATCTCCATTTTGTGGGCGAGAACCTGTATTATCTCCACCTGCACCGCCACCACCAGTACCACCTGCACCTTCTGTACCTTCTCCACATCCACCACCACCACCTGCATGAAGAACTGACGAACCTGTTATTGTAGATGTACCACCTGCCCCGCCTGTACCACCGCCACCACTTGTCGCATTACTACCTGAAGCACCGCCACCACCGCCACCACCGCCACCATGTGGGCCTGACCGAGCAGTTCCACCACTATGACCTTGACCTGAAGTTCCTGAACCACCGCCAGATGTACCACCACCGCCACCACCTGAAGCACCACTTCGACCAGAACCACTCATGTAACTTCCAGCACCACCACCGCCACTAACTGATGTTCCAAAAGCTGAACTACCACTTCCATTTCCGCCTTTGCCAGTATTTGAACCTGCTGAACCTGCACCACCACCTATTGATATACTATAGCCTGTTGCAGATACATTTGCATTTTGAACATATTTGTAACCACCTGCACCACCGCCACCACCAACTTGGACTCCTGCACCACCGCCACCGCCAACTATTATATAGTCAAGATAGCCATAAGTTCCCAATGTAGTTACTGTAAAAGTACCACCGCCTGTGAATTTGTGAATTTTATAATCACCACTTGTTGATATTGAACCACCAGTAGCAACCATACCTGTGAAAGAAGATTTACCATAGCCATCTGACATTTCAATCTCACCACTAGCAATACCAAACAAACCTCTTGTTTGAGAATCTCCCATACCTATTTGAGCAGTACCCGAATTGCCTATTTCTACATTTACTTGATTAAGCGTGATCTGTCCAGAACTTGGTAAAGCCATTATTTATTCTCCAATTCTTCTACTTTAGCAGTTAACTCCTTAATCGCTTCTACCAATAAACCAATTGTTTGGTCATACTGTAAAACTTTATATTCTTTATCATCATCAACTTTAAGAGGTAATTTGCTTTCTGATACTGCTGAAGGTAATACTTTTTCAACATCTTGTGCAATTAGACCTGCTGATTTTTTACCATCTGCATTGTAAGTAAAAGTGCAACCATTCAACTGATTAACTTTAGATAGAGCGTCTGTAATAGGTTCTATATCGTGCTTCAATCTTTCATCTGATATAGTGCTTGAGTAAGCAATAACATTACCATCAACATGCAAATCACCACCATCTGTAAGTCGCATATCTTCAGCGTTAGCAGTATAGAACCTTAAACCATCACTCGCATCATAGAAAATAAAATCGTTTTGATTACCTGAATACACATCATCCGTAGCATTAGCACTTCTTCCATCTAAAGCTAACTTAGCACCTGTAACTTGTAAGTTACCTAAATGTGCTGTGTCAATACTACCATCAACATATTGTGCCGAATCCACAGAATTGGCTTTTGTTAAATTTGCTGATACTTCTGTTGCTACTAATGTACCTGTTACCGTAGCACCGTATGAAGCAGTTGAGAATTTTAAAGCATTGTCATGATAAAGGTCTACTGCACCATCAACATTACAATTAATCATTGTTTCGCCAGTATATTTTTGAATATGTACATCATCACTAGCACGAATAATTAAATCACCAGTACCAGTATCATCTATGTATGAATTTGTACCATCGTGATATATTCGTAAATCAGCATTATTACCATAATAAGCTACAGCCCCGTCATTCATACTTGTGCCATCACAATCTACAAGACCTGTAACATTTACACCAGCAGAAGTTGTTTCAAATTTTGCAGCATTATCATAATAAAGAGTTACTGCACCATTTTCTGCAGCGTTTAAATAAGGTTCATTTGTATCAAAACTTCTTAAAGAAAGCCCCGTTCCCCTAAGTCGTAAATCACCTGTACCTGCATCATCAATATAACTATGAGTACCATCGTGAAATATCCTTAAATCATCACTAGCGCCATAACGGGATGCAACACCATCTCCGTGTAATGTATTACCTGTCATAGTACCACCAGCTTTCGGAAGGGCATTTCCTGCTGTTGTTGTTGTGCTTGTTAATACTGCATCTCTTGAAGCAATATCAACGCCATCAACTGTACCAGTTACAGCTAAAGCACCTGTAACCGTAGCACCAGCAGAAGTTGTTTCAATTTTCTTAACATTGTTATGGTAAAGATTAACAGCACCATCTTTAACTCCCTCAACCATTTTCTCACCTTGAGATGTTTGTAATATTACTGCTGTACCATTAGTAGATAATAATAAATTTCCTTCACCTACATCTGTAATATAACTAGCACTACCATTGTGATATATTTCTAAATCATTAGCATTACCAAGTTTTATTTTTTGATTATCTCCCATAATCAACTGGTCAGCTGTTATATTAGCTTGAACATCCAAATCGCCAGTCATAGTGCCACCAGCTTTAGGCAAGGCATTTCCTGCTGTTGTAGTAGTAGAAGTTAATACTGCATCTCTTGAGGCTATGTCTATTCCATCTACTGTTCCGCTTACAACAACATTACCAGTAACAGTCACACCAGTAGCAGTTGTGTGCAATTTTGTAGAATTGTTATGGTAAATGTATACTGAACCATCTGATTGTCCAGTAAACATTGACTCACCTGTTCCATTTTGAATTCTTACATTAGAAGTGCCTCGTAAAATAAGGTCACCTGTTCCATCATCAACAATATAAGAATTTGAACCATCATGATAAATTTGTAAATCACCACCTGTTGTATTACCAACTTCTAACTTAACATTATCACCAAGTATTAAATCACCTGTCATAGTGCCACCAGCTAGTGGTAGCTTAGTTGAATCTGAACCAGCAGGTAAATTAGTTAAGTTAGAACCATTAAGTGCAGGTAATGTACCTGATAGTCTTGCCATTGGTAAAGTGCCTGAAGATAAATCACTTGCACTTGTTGAATTAGTTACCTTTGCAGTATTAGCTGTAATTGCTGAAGCTTGTGCAGATGTTATTCCTACTTTAGCAGTATTTGCTGTAATAGCACTTGTTTGACCAGAAGTAATACCTGTCTTAGC
>TARA_R110000764_G_scaffold37184_1_pt1 | contig 10357 bp, 3 predicted proteins | sample TARA_R110000764 | Tara Oceans TARA_R110000764 (sample SAMEA4398111) | marine metagenome | biome: Polar Biome; feature: [SRF] surface water layer (ENVO:00010504); material: water (ENVO:00002006), including particulate matter (ENVO:01000060) such as... | depth 5 m
ATAGGAACAGGACAAGCAGCTGAAGATATGGCAGCTGGTGTTATGCCAACTGACATTCCTAAAATACCAGTACCGGAAGATATTGATAGAACAGATACTGAAATAGCTAAAGAAAATGTACCTCAAATGGGAGTTACCGAAAGAGGAGTTGCTGGAGATGTTAGTGAAGTAAGTGAAGAGCAAGTTAAAGAAGGCACAGCTACAACAACACCCGGAGCTGCTCAAGTTAAAGAAGCAGTAAAAGCTCCTACTACCACAGTATCAGGAACTAATGTAGCTGTAGATGCTCAGACAGGCGAACTGTCTGCAGATGCAATAGCAAGAGTAGAAGAAATTAGAACTTTATCTGGTCCGGCAGTAGCTGCACAAATAGAGCAAAGTATCGTTAATGCTGCTAAAGCTACTAATGTTGAAGGTCTTTTATCTGCAGGTGCCTTTACTCCTCAAGTAAAAGGAGTAGGTGCACAAGTATCGTTAAATGCCGATGCTGAATTTAAAGAACGAGAAGGCATAACAGGCGTACCAGCTAATGATGGAAAAGCTGCACAGATTATAGGAACAGTTGGATACGAAGCTGCTCAATTAAGAAAAATTACAGGCGTAGAAGCTAAAGGTGCTGCAGCACAGATGATTGCAGAAACTGCTAATATACCACAAAACATTGCTGCTGCTATTGTAGAAGACCCTGCAACTATGACAGCTCAAATAGATGATAACCCTGTAGAAGTTAATGCTGCTATTGCTGCACTACCTACAGAGGCTTTAGTGTCTTCACAAATGGAATCATTATTGGGTGGTATGGAAGATGGTACTATTCCTATGTGGGCTAGACCTGCTGTAGATGCTGTAAATCAAGGAATGGCTGCAAGAGGAATAAGTGTTTCTACTGTAGGTAGAGATTCCTTATTCAATGCTATTATACAGACAGCTATGCCAATGGCTCAAAGTAATGCTACAGCTTTACAAACTAGAGCAGCTCAAAACTTAAGTAATGAGCAACAGGCAAATTTACAACAAGCTAATCAAGAACAGCAATTAAGATTACAGAATTTATCTAATCGTCAAGATGCTGCAAGTCAAACTGCACAAATGTCTCAGCAAATGAAGACAATGCAAAGTCAATTTACACAACAAGCTGTAATGTCTAGTGCTGAACAACAGCAACAAACTAGAATGCAAAACTTGCAAAATCAACAACAAGAAGTTGTAAACAATGCTCAGTTGACTCAACAAGCTAACATGGCTAACCTTGGTAATGAACAACAAATAAATATGGCAGAGCTTCAAATAGAAGCAAATTCTGAAGGTGCTGATGTATCTGCAAGAAACCAACAAAAAATAGCAGAGATGCAAACTGCTGCAGATTTTTTAGCTAAAAATGCTGGATTTAAACAGCAAATGGATTTAGCTAATTTAACTAATGACCAGCAAATGGAACTTGCAAATCTTTCAGCTCTTAATCAAGCTGATAGTGAAAGCATGACTGCTGAAAATCAAGCCAGACTTGCAAATCTTAATAAGAACATGCAGGTTAATATACGTAACGGTGAGTTAGCAAATCAAATGGGATTAGCTCAACTTAATGTTGACCAGCAGAGAGCAATGCAAAATGCTGCTGTACAATCTAATATGGATATGGCTAAATTTAGTTCAGCCCAACAGGTTGAGTTAGCTAATAGTCAATTTATGCAAACTGTTTCTATTACAAATATGAATGCAAAACAACAAGAAGCTATGCAAAATGCTACAGCTATGGCATCTTTAGATATGGCTACAGCTGACCAAAGAACTAAACTATCTATTACTAATGCACAATCATTTTTACAAATGGATATGACTAATCTTAGTAATGAACAACAAGCTAGTATGATGACAAGTCAGTTAACTCAACAAAGATTATTATCAGACCAATCAGCTTTAAATGCTTCAGCACAGTTTAATGCGAGTAGTGAAAATCAAACTAATCAGTTTATGGCTAGTCTTCAAGAACAAAATCAACAGTTTAATACTAGTCAATTAAATGTAATGGAACAGTTTAATGTAGCTAATGTTAATGCTGCGGAAGCTAGAAGAGTTGGTAATGAATTTGAAGCTGAAAAATTAGAAGCACAGCTACAGACAGATATATCTAAGTTTAATGCTTCTCAAGATTTTGCAAAAGAACAATTTAATACACAGAACGAAACAGTTATAGCACAGTCGAATGTAGAGTGGAGACGTAAAGCAAACACTGCTGATACTGCTGCTAAGAATGCAGTAAACCAACAAAATGCACAGAATGCTTTTGGACTTACTGCTTCTGCAAATAATTTTTTATGGCAAGAACTTCGTGATGAAGCAGACCATGATTTTAAAAGATGGGATAATGAACAACAGCGTAAAGCTTCGTTGCTTATAGCTGCTCTAGGAAATGGAGAGGCTGTTAATAAAAAGAATGACTGGGCTAGTAATGTAGATGGGATTGCAAAGTTTTTAAGTGGATGGTTAGAGGATTAATTAAGGAAATATTATGGGTAAATTAAGAAAAATAGGAAGAAAAATAAAAAAAGGAATGTCTAGTGTGGGCAAAAAACTTAAGAAAGGATTAGGTTCTATAGCAAGAGCTTTTGGTAAGCTGGGTCCTTTAGGTTCTATAGCTTTATCTTTTATACTTCCGGGAATGGGTAGTGCCCTTTCGGGATGGCTCGGCAACATGGGCTCGTTTGGACAAGCTATTTTAAAAGTTGGTCAAGGTATTCAAAAAGGAGCTAACTGGGTTAAAGATGGAGTAGGTAGAGTATTCAATAGAGTTACAGATGCTATTGAAATGGGTATGAATAAAGTAAGTAGTGTTTTACCGGGTGGTAAGGGAACTGCAGGAAGTAGTTTTAGAGATTGGGTCAGTGAAACAACAGGTGGCTTTATTGATAAATCTACTGTTGGTGTAGAGGATAAATTAATCCCATCATCATCAAGAACATTTACACTTAAAGATGGCACAACTAGAACTGTTACAAGTCCTTCAGAAATCATAAGTCCTGATATGCAAGTAGGGAATATTAAAGGACCTAAAATACCACAGGCTCCTAAAGGAATGACAGACCCTGTTTATATGGACGGAGCAGAAGGTGGATTGAAAAAGGGATTTTATGAATCAGCTGATATAGATATATATAATAAAGGCGTAGATACTCCTCTAGGGAATTTTGATGTACAAGCACCTACTGGAGAACCTATGAAAGGTTATAGAAATGCAGAAGGTCCCGGACTTAGAGGTGCAGATACAAGCGGTGTAAAAATTAAATCTTCAACAGGATTAGATATGCCTGAACCTTATAAAGACCCTTATTTAACAAAGGTTAAAGGTACATTTAAAAAATTAGCACCTCTTACTGCAGCAGGTGCATATGTAGTAGCTCAAGAAGATGCAGAAACAACAGCTTTAATGAATGCTTCTTTAGCTAGAAACTTTAGACATAATCAATTAGCTAATCAAAGTTTAAAAGCGGTTGAGCCTACTTACGAAACACAAGGTCAAAGTTTTGTTAATATAAATAATTTAGATAATGATGCAAGAGGAATGCAACAAATGACATCAGGGTATGGTTTAATACTCGGTGACTTTTATACATAGGATATAATATGGAAAGTAATGCAATACCACAGTCTTTAGGAGAAGTAGCCTTTGAAGCACCTATCTCGGGACAATCTTTAACTAACAGCCCTGATAATAATTATGCATGGGAACAACAACCTCAGATGGTTGACTTAGGAGAAGCAAGACAAGAAATATTTTTAAACTTATTAAAACCTGAAAAACTAGTAGAGGTTCAAAAGTTAATGGTAGGAGAAGTTCCTATAGATGCTATAGCTCAAACTTTATTAGTAGAAGGATTTAGAAAGGGTAAATTTAATCCTGATTTAGCTTTACAATTATTAGAGCCTACTATGTATATGTTACTAGCTATTGCTGAAAAATCAGGAATTGAACCAACTTTAAATATTGAAGACGAAGAACCTGATGAAGACGAAGCTTTACAAATGGTTAATGATTCTAAAACATTCATGGCTGAAGGTGGTAGATTTCAAGATGCTCAAGTTATAAATCCTCAAGCTACTTCAGTAGGCGGAGATATAAAAAAACAATTAGATAATTTAGATGTAGAAAAAATGCAAGCAAGTATTTTGCAAAAACCTAAACCAGACATGCAACAGCAAGAAAGTTTATTAGGTAAAACAGGAGTTTAGTATGGCTGAAGATATAGGAAGTTTAATTAGTAATTATGGAGACATGAGTATAGAAGAACTTGGTGGTTCTTTATTACAACGACAAGCTGACCAACAAGCAGCACAAGCTAAAGAAGATAAAAAAGGCAGAAGATTTCAACAAGCCATGGGTCTTCTTTTAGCCGGTCAAGCTGTATATAAAACTTCAGTTAAGAAAAGACTTAAAGAGCTAGACGACACTCAAGCTTTTAATATGAAAGATAATACTACACAGGCAAAACAAGTACAAGTTATGGGTAGGGTTTTAAATGGTATGCCACCTCAAGAATTCTTTGATAAAAATAAAGGTAAAGACCCTACTGAATTATCAAGATTAATTGTAGAAAATGATATATACGGTAAAGGGTTTAAACAAAAATTAGCTCCTGTAATAAATACTATTTTAAAACAAGGATTCTCAGAAGCTGAATTTGACAGGTTTCAAAAAACTACAGCAGAATATGATACAGCTTTTGATGGTGCATTACAAACATTAGTTAGTGGATTTGTTGAACCTCATAAAGATAAGAAAGGTAACGCTACTGGTAAACGTAATTATGAAATGTACGAATCTGAACTAAGAGAGTTATTAGATGCTAGTAATCTAGACGATGCTAAATTATTTCAACAAGCAATAGCTATTACTCCTGCAGCATTAGACGTAGCTGAAAGAAGATATTATAGTAGATTAAAAACTGAATATTCTGAAAGGGGAATGATACAAGGCTTTAAAGATATATTTACTAAAGTAGGTAATAGAGAAGAAAGCAGAGGAAGAATAAATTTATTTAGAAATGTTTCTAAGACAGATGTTTACGGTTCTAATTTAAATGATGTATTAACTACTTTAAATCTTGAAGGACCCTTGATTACTTCTATTGATAAATCATTAGCTAAGTATAGAGGAAGTGCAAGTGAAGGCATGGTAAAAGCTATAACAGACCCAGATTTAATAGCTAGGAGTATGTTAGGTATACAAACCTTTGGAAGAAACTTAGGTAATAAAAGACTATACAATAGTGATAATACATTAAAAATGTCAATGAACGGCAGTAGGCAATGGCAAAATTATATAGAAGACTTTGGTGACGAGAACGGAGCACAAATGCAAGCCTTTGCAAAAGATGTTGCTGGATTAACAAATACTTTTAAATCAGATACCGACTTTGCATTAGCTGCTTATACTAGTAGTTTAAGAGACAAGGGAGAAGAAGTTACTGATAATGATATTGCTGAATTTTATAATAAAATAACAGCTCCGGATAATGAAAGTTATAGAATGAATATAGCTATAGCTGTGGCTGCTAATGAAGGCTTTACTTCAGGCGGTGGTTTTTTAAACACAGGTGCAGAATATTATCAATCTAGTTTTAATGAAGTAACTAAAAAATATAAATACGATAGATACAAAGGAAGTTTACCTACTATGTTAGGTGAAGGTATTTCTACTCCTTCTCAAAATCCATCTGGTAATTTTCAAGAAGATGAATCTTATAGTCGTATGAGTCCTGAAGATAAGAAAATTTCATTTGATAAAAATTTAGCCTTTATTGAAAAAGCAAAAATAAGTGATTTTAGTAAAATTAAATTAATAGAAAATTTATTTGATAATGTTAGACAGCCTGAGTTTAATACACAAGAAGAATATTTAGAAGCTTATGCTCCTGAAACAAGACAATTTAAATTTAGAAGTATAGCAATAGCAGGACCAAACGGACCGAGTTATATTAACATTCCTATAAATGAAGAATATGCAGGAAAACCTTTAGTTGCCAGTTTGTTTGGTTCAAAAAAAAAAATAAACAAATCTCTTTATGAAAATAAAGAAGTAGGTAAAAAAGTAACTGCAGACGCTATTGATGCTGTAGTAAACATAGGTTCAGAAAGTAAAAAATATAAAGAAAATCTAATAGGTTTTTTAAATGATAATGCTAATATGGAATCTAGTTACGGAACACACCGTAATACCTTTACTAATACATCAGGTGCTAGAGGAATTATGCAAATAGTACCTAGTAAATCTTTAGCAGAATTAAAGAGAAGAATAGATATTGATAATCCAACAATAGTAAAATATAATGAAAAATTAAAATCAAATTTTAATATTGATTTAACAACAGTAACTGCAAAAGATTTAGAAATACCATTAGTTAATGTGGCAGTATCCCGAGGATATTATATGATTTTTCCAGAACCTATTCCTTACGATAAAAGAGGACAAGCAAATTATTGGTTAACAAAATATAACACAGGAGACGGGAACGCTACTGTAGATATATATTTAAAAAAGAACGGATATCATAGTTTAATTAAAAATAAATAAGGCATATAAATGAGACTACCTACAGGTGAATTTAGCAATCAAATACTTCAAGCTTGGGAAAGAACTACTAATCCCGAAGAAGAATTAACTGAAGAAGAAAAATTAGCACTATTAAAAAAACAACAAGGTGTAGCTTCTCTTTATGCAGAAATAGAACAGCCTTCCTCAGATATAGATAAAGCAAAAGATACTATAGTAGGAAGCATTTCTAAAAAACTAGATGATACAGTTGCTCCTCAAACTTATAGCAATGGTAAAAAAAGTCTTACTGAATTAGCGTCTGACGAAGAATTTTCTACAAGAAGTGAAAGATTTTTAGAAGGTATTGAAAGTAATGAAAATATATTTGAGTATTTAAGAGACGCTGAATATAGTTTAAGTTCTGCTATTGTTCGTTCTTTTCAAACAGGTAAGTGGACAGAAGAACAAAAAGAAGATTACAATTATCTAAATGCACAATTTCAAAACACTGACTTAAAAGGCTTTAAAGAACATTTTGGATTAGTTAAAGATTTAGCAGGAGATGTTTTGTTAGACCCTTTAAATGTTATATCAGCCTTGTTTGCAATTCCTACAGGTGGCTCAACCTTAGCAGGTCGTGCAGCTCTAGGGAAAGCAGCTCAACAAGGAGTAAGTGCGTTTACTAAATCTAAATTAAAAACAGCTATAGTTAAAGGTAACGCAAAAGCTTACGCTGGCTATGGTGCTGCAGAAGGTATGGCTTGGGGAGGACTACATAATTATTTTATGCAAGACATGCAGATGGACTTAGGATTAATTAATGATATAGATTTAACTCAAACAGCTGCTTCAGGATTACTTGGTGGACTTGCTGGTGGTGCTATAGGTGGTGTAGTAGGTGCAGCTACTGGAGTAAGATACGCACGTTTTGCAGAAAAAGAATTTAAATATGCTAATGAAGATGTCATAGGATTTGTAGGTCCTAATCAAAGAAAATTAGAATTAGACAAGTGGGAAATAGACCAAGCTACTAGAGATGTAGAAGAGTTAGATTTAATAAGTCAAGAAGAAGATGTATTTTTTAATATAGATTCTACTCCAGAAATAAAAACTCCTTTTATGAAAAGAGCCAAGGAGCTTGTGCGTAATAAATTACCTAGAATTCGTAAAGAAAAACAACACGCATTAAATGTTTTTATGGCTAGAACAACAGGTAAAGCTACTACAGAATTTTTAGAAGATGCTAAAAAATCTCCTTTACTACAAAACTTTTTAAGAAAAATGAGATATGACTATGATGCTAAAATTATAGTAGAAGGCGAAAGAAGTGTAAAAACAGCTAAGTTAAAAGATGGTAGTGAAAGTCAATGGTCTTTTGGAGAATTTGTAGGACGTAAATTTGGACAATACCATCAGGGATTAAACAAATCTTTAAATAATTTATATAGGACTGGATGGAGGTCTCGAATTGTAGAAAGACAAAACGATGCTTTGTATGCTTTACTATCAAATAAAAATGTAGGTACTAAAAGTGGTCAAGGTAAAAAGACTATTGATAAAATACTTAAAGAAGGTGGTGGTCAATTTCAAGGACGAAAATTAAATCCCGGAGAGTTTCAAAGTCAGGGTAAAATATATAAAATTGATGAAGACATAGCTTCGGCATATTCTGGAATAAGAAATTTACTAGATGATTCTTTTGACGAAGCACAACAATTAAATTTGTTTGCACCTAATACAATAAATGATGGTGGGTTCTTTCCTAGACTTTATAAGTTTGATGTTCTTTTAAGAAAACAAGATATTTTTGTAGATAAATTAATTAAATCAGGACATGCAGATACTATAAACGAAAAGGCAATAATAGAAGTAATTACTGAAGATGGTACTGTTGTAAAAGGAAATGCAGCAGGAGACATGGGACTAGATTCTGAAATTTTTGAACTACAAGGAAAGTATGGCGTAACTTCTTTTGAACAATTAAGTGAGAAAATATTAAAAGAAGAAATAGCTAACAAAACAAGAAAGGCTTATACTCAACTTGAATTACAAGAAGGAGCTAAAAGATTAAAAGCTGAAGAAATTGTAAACGGCATGATTGATACTAGATATACACCCTATGAATTAAGAAAAGCAGGAGCTAATAATTCAATGGGATTTTTTCAATCTAGAAAATTTAATAAAATTAAAGATGAAGACATTTCTGAATTTTTAGAAACAGATGTGCAACAAGTATTAGAAAATTATTTTACTAACATGTCACAGTCTCAAGGTCGTAAAAAATATTTTGGAAATACATTAGCTGAGTTTGAGGCAGAACGTAGATTGATTATAAATGAATTACAAAGTAATGGAGTAGCTAGAGAAGACGCAGAAAAAGTAGGGGCTGGCGTTGGCGAAATGTTTAAAAGAGTTACTGGACTAGAAACTTATTCTAATAGTATATTTAAAAATAATAAATTTGGAAAGAACTTTTCTGACATAGTTAAACTTTCTCAACAAGTAGCTCATTTACCTTTTGCTACTGTATCTAGTATTACTGAGCCTTTAATATTATTATCAAGAGCAAATCCTGGAGACGCTGGAAAAACATTAAGAACTATTGGAAGTAGTTTAGTTAAAGAAGGCGAAAACATGTATGATAGAATGTGGAAAAATATACAAAGAGGAACAGGAAAAGAAATTAAAGGCTGGAAAGATGTAGATGATGAGGTTTGGGGAGAACTTTATCAAACTGGATTAGCTTTAGAACAAGCTGTTCAAGAAAGAATAGAAGGCTTAGCAGGTGAAGCAATGAATAGTTCTCTTGCTAAAACTCTAACAGGAGCATTCTTTAAAAGTAACTTACTTACTCAGTGGACTAAAGCTGTGCAGCTTGCTTCTTTTACTACAGGAAAAAGAATAGTAAAGCAAAATACAGAACAATTATATTATAATAAAACAATGACTGGAAGAGCTTTAACAGAAGAAAATAAAAAATATTTAACTAAACAATTAAATGAATTAGGAGTTCGTGAAGACGATGCTTTAAGATGGTACAAAAATTCATTGGATAAAAATGGTAACTATGATGTAAACAAAGCTAGAGGAATAGATGGTCAAGGAAAACCTATTACAGATAGGTACGGTAATATTTCTTTTAATGGTAATTTTTATAGTTCAGATTTAATTGGGGCAGCTAATAGATTTACAAAAGAAGTTATTTTAAATCCTAGTACAGCAGAAGCAAATAGACCTTTATGGTTTAGTAGACCGGATGCTCAATTTTTAGTTCAGTTTGCAGGATACCCTACGGCATTTAATAATACTATTCTTAAAAAATTTATTAATGAAACTGTGAATAATAAAACAACAGCAGCTCCTAAAATTGTAGCTACTTCAATGTTAATGACTGCTGTAGCTCATGTTGGTAATGAACTAAGGAGTAGAGGAAAAGCCACTATTGATTATGAAACAGGTGAAAAAAAACCAATACATGAAATTATAGGAGCAGCAGGAAGACGTTGGGGAGCTTATGGTCCCGCTGATTATGCTTATAGATTTGATTCTGAAATGGGTAGAAACGTAGGTTTCCTTGCCGGTGCTATAAAATCAGTCGGTGGTCCTGCTATACAAGATGTAGCTGATGGTATTTTATATAGAAAAGGATTAGCTGAAATAATAGCTATAAATGCTCCTTATTATTCAGCTTATGATTTAATTTTTGGAGAAGGAACTAAAAAGAATATTCGTAGAATAGCGTCTGGAAAACAAGAAAAAGTTAAGAAATTTAAACCTATTAAATATTCTAAAGGTGGCATAGTAAAAAATGTACCTAACGTAATAGAT
>TARA_R110000764_G_scaffold55308_1_pt1 | contig 10340 bp, 15 predicted proteins | sample TARA_R110000764 | Tara Oceans TARA_R110000764 (sample SAMEA4398111) | marine metagenome | biome: Polar Biome; feature: [SRF] surface water layer (ENVO:00010504); material: water (ENVO:00002006), including particulate matter (ENVO:01000060) such as... | depth 5 m
TGTGTCGTGTTTCATAATTGGAAGCTAACACAATACGATAACGTGTCAACCCCCTAATACAGTGGCCTTACCACGCCACTTTCTGTACCTTGGTGCGTACCCCTGCCGGAGACGTAAATGACCACTACAAACAGTGGCGACACCCTGACGCCGAAGATGGCGGCCTTCTCCTCACTGGTCGCGAGCGGACGCAGCCAAGTAGACGCCTATATAGAGGCTTACTCTGTCACCCCCGGCGGCAGTCGAAACGCCGCCCGTAACGAGGCGAGCAAGCTCGCGCTGAAGCCGAAAGTCCAGGCGCGTATCAAGCACCTGCGCGAGGGCCGCAAGTCTGTCCAAGCAGATCAAGAAGCACTATCCCACCAGTGGATCCTAGATAATCTCCGCGCCGAAGCGGTGAACACTGCCAATGCGCCTAGCGTGAGAGTGCGAGCCTTGGAGATCATAGCTAAGTCGCAAGGCTTGTTCAGTGATGCGTCGAGTGTAACGGTCGAAGCACGTTCATCTTCAGAAATTGAGCGTGACCTGAAGGAGCGTTTAAACTCGCTGTTGGGCACCACTGATATCGCACTGGTGGAGTGACTGCCAAAAAAAAGAGAGCGTAGGGAACAGTGCTTTTACCCTCTCTTGACTGGCAGAATTTCCACCCGTCAGGGTATTGACAAGCACTTGACAGCGTGTATATTAAAAGCGTCGCCTGTAACGGTTTGCTAGTTACTGGTTGTTCGTTACTGGTTGCTCTTCTTTTGAGTGTTGTAAATCACTTCGCTTCCGTTAGTCACTGCGCTGAGATGCAACAGGGAGCGAAGCGACCTGTTGCTAAGGCAGAGCGAAGCAGCGTGCAACCGTAGCGAGGCAGTGCTTCCCCGCCTTCCTGTTTAACCCTTCCTGTTTAAAGCTCGCTGTTTAAACCTCGCTGTTTAAACCTGCCCGGATTCCCAGGCAGAAAGCGCGAAGTGTCCAACACAAAAAAAGGGGACGCCCCTTTCGGAGTGCCCCCTTCCCTCTTGGTCTCGGTGTTTAAATGGTCACCCTTCCCGACAGTACCTGAGTCCTTCCCTGTATGCCTGGAGTAGACCGTGGAGTTCACGCTTGGGAACGTGGCCCACTTGGAACACGTCGTGTATCCCTGAGCCGCTGGAGCCGTGTTGCTCTAGCCGCCATCCACCATATGCACCGCCGATATGGTAGTTCCAAGCGGTGGGCACAAGCTTCCCCTTCACCCTTGTCCAGGGTTCCAGCGGTATACCTTGTAGCGTATTGATGGCGTCCACTACATGGTCGAGATCCTTCAGTGTAATGCGTCTCATGTCTGGCTCCTTCTGGCGTCTAGGTTGGCCCCGGCGTTCTCGGCGGCATCGTGTGGGGTGTCGGCCTCACCTATGCCGATGATCTCCCCACGATATGAACCGTCCATCATTCGGTGGAAGGGTACTCCGTGAATGGCTCCGACGTAGGTGTCGCGGTCGTTGTCACGCTGGACCCTAACTTGGCAGGCGGTGCCCGCCTTTGTTGTGATGGGGTAGAGTTGTGGTATGTAGGTCATTTCTAGTTCCTCGCCGTTGACGTTGCGTACTTCAGGGATAGTGAGAGTGTTGGGTGTTGGACTTCCTTCCCCGCTTCCACCATGGACTCATTACAACCGGGGCAGATCGGTGGGCCGAAGGCGTCCAGTGGCTTGCGGGTCACGCGAGCAACGTAGTCGCAGTCGGCGCACTCGACTTTGATGAGGCGCGTGGTTTGCTTTTTCTTGCCAGCGTTCAGGTTCAGCGTGTCGTGCGGGTAGCCGCCTAGCTTCTCCTCTAGCTTGAGGAGTCTGGCCTTCAGTGCTTTGCCTGCTTCCGTTGCGGTGGGCTTTCCGGTTAGGCCGACTTTGCCCATTGCCCGTTTAAATGCGGGGCCGTGTCCGACTCCGGCGGGAAGGAAGGCGTGGACGTGTTCATGGACTAGGGTCTCCAGAGCGCCGGGACCGTCAAGCACCGGAGAGATGAAGAGGTGGGCCTTCCCGCCCTTCTGCCCCTCGCCGTGCCAGCATTCTCCGATGCATCGGTTCCGATGGGCCGTGGCCCGCTTGGACGGGAAGCCGATGCTGACATGGAGTTCGGGCAAGTCGTACCCGTGCTTGATGTACTCCTGGCGCAGGATCGTCGTGGCTCTGATCAGGAAGGATTCGCGTGTTTTCATGCTGACCCCCGGTCATCGACCATGGACAGGTTGAAACTGTATCCGGGCTCTGCGTAGCCCCATGGGCCGCTAGCGTTGTACAAGCCTATCGCCCACTCGTATGGTCCTCCCTCCCAGCATATACCCCAGCCGTCGATGTACTGGTGCCCCACGAGATCGTTGTCCTCTGGGCGCACCAGCATGACCTCATCCGGATCTTGGCCCAAGTCCCCTGCGAGCCTCCGAAGGGCCTTGTGCAGGGCCTTGGTCGCTGGACCAGCGGTCTGGTACTTGCTCAGGTCCACCTTGAGGTCGAGAGTGAATCCGAATTCCTCGACGTAGATTGTTGCGGTATCGGTCATTTGGTCTGTCTCCGTCTGGTGTGGTTGCCCCCGTGGGCCGTTCGATCCGGCAAGGGTGGGGCGCGGAGTCGAACCGCGCCCCACCGACGTTCTACCTCTTGGCGGGTGCCTTGGTGATCCTGAACCCTGCCTCCGCTAGTGCGGCGATCACCTTCCGTGAGGTAGACTCTGAGTCAAGCGACGACCCCGGGCGTTCACTCTCCAGATACTGGCGGTGGGTCTCGCCGTCTTGAATGCCCTGCATGATGGCGCGGAAGATGGCTTGCGTCTTCGCTTCATGTCCGGGCTCGCCCTTGGCGTTGCCTGCGGGGCCGTAGGCGTTGGAGTCGTCCATGAAGCGGTGGGCCATCATCATGTGGTGTCTGCTGTCGCTCATGTGGTCTGTCTCCGTCTGGTGTGGCGTGGCGTGTTTCATATAGTGAACCTACAGAAGGACAACAAGCCGCGCAAGTCAAAAAGGGAATCAATTTATGAAGTGGCGCAATCACTGGGCTCTGAGCGTTGGCCTTTCGCCACTTGCCGCCACTCGCGACACGGACCTTATCCACAAGATCGTATCGCGGACCTTAGCCGCAGGACTATGACGGACACCTTAACCGCAGAAAGAGCGACGATCCCCACTCCCGAACAGCATATGTTAATCGCAGAACTGACCGGCGACCGGCGGACAACCGGCGACCGGATGCGGACCTTACGCGCAACCGGAGGTTAATCGCAGAATCTGGGCGTGGAGGGGACCAGTGGGGGGGGGCATCGGCTGGAGCGACGGCGCGGGCGCGCCAACAATAAACAGTGTTTTGCTCAGGATACCGGCTAATTCCCCACCTTCTGTCCTTAATATGAGCGCCTTCTTTTTTCTCTCCAAAAATTTTTCGCAAAATTTCGGCTTTACCATGGTGTACTATGTTGTTAGGTTGAGGGCTTATGGTAGGTGAGGTGGTGGCGCATGGTGAGATGGGGTCTTAAATGATGGGAGAAGAATCATGGCTGACATAACGCAAGGCTTGGACAAGACCAGTGATTCTGAGTCTATAGTTACGGTACAGTTGACCGACGAACAGGCGGAACTGTGTCGCTATTTGCGCTTAGACGAGCCAGGTCTGTCGCATGAGGATTTTGCTAACTATTTAAGTCAGCGTATTTGGGGAAGTGCTTTCAATGTAGAAGTGCATGGGTGAAGTGGGGGTAGATTTCGCCGCTCTTTCCAGCCAGGTAGACATTCTCCCGTTCGACCAACAGAAAGAGATTTTGGATCTTCTGGAGGAGTTAGGTCATGCGAGGGATCGTGAGGCTGCCCATTCTGATTTTCTATCGTTTGTGCGGCGTGTTTGGCCTGCGTTCATAGAGGGCGACCACCATCGTGTCATGGCAGATGCGTTTAATCGCATAGCGACTGGTGAGCTAAAGCGTCTCATCATCAATATGCCGCCGCGTCACACCAAGTCCGAGTTCGCCTCGCACCTGTTTCCAGCTTGGTATTTGGGCAAATATCCCGATAGAAAGGTGATTCAGACCTCTCACACGGCAGAGTTGGCTGTTGGCTTCGGGCGTAAGGTTCGTAACTTGGTGGGCTCCCCAGACTACGGTAGGATTTTTCCGAACGTATCATTGAGTGCCGACTCCAAGGCAGCCGGTCGTTGGAACACCAATCAACAGGGCGACTACTTCGCTATTGGTGTTGGCGGTGCGGTAACGGGTAAGGGCGCGGACATTCTTATTGTGGATGACCCGCATTCGGAGCAGGAGGCGGCACAGGGCGATCCGTCCGTATACGACAAGACGTATGAGTGGTATACATCGGGTCCGCGTCAGCGCCTGCAACCGGGCGGAGCGATTTGCGTGGTGATGACACGTTGGTCGAAGAAAGATTTGACGGGTCAGATCGTCAAGGCGTCGATAGAGAGGGGCGGTGCAGACGAATGGGAGATCATCGAACTGCCCGCGATACTGCCCAGCGGTAATCCGTTGTGGCCCGGATTCTGGCCGATAGAGCAGTTGGAGGTATTGAAGGCAGAACTCCCGATATCGAAGTGGAGTACGCAGTACCAACAAGATCCTACCTCCGAAGAGTCCGCGATCATCAAGCGCGAATGGTGGAAGGACTGGACGAAGGGCAAGCCGCCGAAATGCGAGTTCGTGATTCAGTCATGGGACACGGCGTTCCTCGCGAAGGAAACTGCGGACTACAGTGCGTGTACGACCTGGGGCGTTTTTTATAATGAGGACAAGGAAGCGAACATCATCCTGTTGGACGCATTACAGGAGCGGTTGGAATTCCCTGATTTGAAGAAACGCGCTTACGAGATGTACAAGGAATACGAGCCGGATGCGTTCATAGTGGAGGCGAAGGCTGCGGGCACCCCTCTCATTTTCGAGCTTCGTCGCATGGGCATCCCCGTCGCGGAGTATACACCGAGTCGGGGCCGCGATAAGGTAGCTAGGGTCAACGCCGTATCGGATCTATTCAGTAGCGGCCATGTCTGGGCACCAAAGACACGGTGGGCAGAGGAAGTGATAGAGCAGTTTGCCGCTTTCCCGACTGGGGACCATGATGATTTGGTTGACTCATCGACTCAAGCGTTGCTAAGATTCAGGCAAGGCGGCTTCATCAGCTTGAGCAGCGACGAGCCGTGGGGTGATTTGGTTCCTAATCGCAAGGCGGATTACTATTAGCTATCTACAGCATGACATCCTTGGGAAAGCGGGGGAGGTTCCTGTTTGTAGTGTGTGTGGTGAGGAGACAGAAACCGGCGGTATGTGGGCGGGGCATCAGGATATCGTTGTTTGCAGCCACGCTTGTGCGAAGAAGGTAATACTGCTGGCTCTCGACGCAATTTCTGGTGCCGATGGCCCTATATCATACGCAGAGTGGATGAAGCTGGCAGATAAATCCTATGATCGGTGGGAACCATGGAATGTGTTGCATCAGGAACACCATGGGAAGTTTGTGGACTCGCTATGCCCTGAGTGTCAAGTGAAACTAGACGAGAGACGATTCAAGTTCAGGGATAGTGCCCGGTACGCGGCATATCCCCCGACTTGTCTAGGCTGCGAAAACCCTGCGAAACCGGATGTATGTTATGCCGATAGATAAGTCGCTGGAAGGACTATTCAATCAGGACGACTTCGATATGGGGTCAGAAGGGTTCGTTGTTGTTGAGGAGGAGGAAGCTCCCGGCGAAACGCTGGTCACTGAACTAGAGGATGGCGGAGTCGAGATTGATTTCGATCCGTCCTCTAAGCTAGATAGCATAGAGACGGAGTTCTCCTCTAATCTTGCAGAGTCTGTAGAAGACAACGAATTGCGAACAATCGCCGTTGATCTGGTCGGCAAGTTCAACGCAGACAAAAGCAGTAGAAGTGACTGGGAGGAGACGTACAAGGAGGGACTCGACAATCTAGGGCTGGAAATCGAAGATCGTACCACGCCGTGGGCTGGAGCCTGTGGCGTTTTTCATCCCATGTTGTCCGAAGCGGTCGTGCGCTTCCAGAGCGAGACGATCCAAGAAATCATCCCGGCCAAGGGTCCAGTCAAAACCCGGATATGGGGGTTAGCGAGCCTGGATCGCGAGAAACAAGCGAAGCGTGTTCAGGACTACATGAACTATCAGCTTCTGGAGGTGATGACTGAGTATCGCTCAGAAACCGAGAAGCTTCTGTTCAGCTTGCCGCTCGCCGGGTCCGCGTTCAGGAAGATCTACTTCGATCCGTCGTTGGGCAGACCGACTTCGATGTTTGTTCCGGCGGAGGATTTTGTCGTCGCGTACAACGAGGCGGACCTACCGCAGGCAGAACGCTATACCCATGTGATGACGCGAAGCACGAATCAGGTGAAGAAGCTTCAGGTCAGCGGATTCTATCGTGATGTGGAGTTGACTACATCGCATATCGAAGAAAACCCGATCACAAAAAAGTATAATGATATCGGTGGTGTCAGCCCCTCCTATCAAGGCGACGAGCGGCACCAGCTTCTGGAGATGCACGTTGATCTTGACCTTCCGGGCTTTGAAGATCCGGACGGCGTGGCGCTGCCCTATGTCATCACCATCGACAAGAGTAGCTCCACCATCTTGTCTATTTATAGGAACTGGCTAGAGGACGACGACAAGAAAACGAAGAAACAGCACTTTGTGCATTACGGGTATGTACCTGGCATAGGCTTCTATAACCTTGGCCTGATCCACATGATTGGTGGTTTAGCTAAATCCGCTACCAGCTTGTTACGACAGTTGGTCGATGCGGGCACACTCTCCAATCTGCCTGGGGGATTGAAGACTCGTGGACTCCGAATCAAGGGCGATGATACGCCGATTATGCCAGGAGAATTCAGAGACGTTGATGTGCCGGGAGGGGCGATTCGTGACAACATCACCTTCCTTCCTTATAAGGAACCTTCTTCGGTCCTTTACCAGCTACTGGGTAATATCGTGGAAGAGGGCAGGCGCTTTGCCTCTATGGCGGATCTTAAAGTAGGAGACATGAACCAAAACGCTCCCGTTGGCACTACGCTTGCCATCATAGAGCGTACCATGAAGGTGCAATCCGCTATCCAAGCGCGGATTCACGCGAGCCTCAAGCAAGAATTCAAGATATTGGCCGCGATCATCCATGAGTATACCGATCCAAGCTATCCATACGAGACGGATGCCGGTGAGGATATCAAGGCAGAGGATTTTGATAACAGGGTAGACATAATCCCGGTATCGGACCCGAACGCCTCTACGATGGCACAACGCATTATGCAGTACCAGGCAGCACTACAGTTGGCCGCGCAAGCGCCTAATTTGTATGATTTGCCGCTGCTGCATCGCCAGATGATGGAACTGATCGGTATATCGAACGCGGACAAGATTGTGCCGCAGCCTGACGAAATCCCGCCGAAAGATCCGGTCACTGAGAACCAAAACCTCCTCACACAGGCACCCGTCAAGGTATACCAGTATCAAGATCACGAGGCCCATATGCGCGTTCATATGGCACTGAAGAATGATCCGCAGATCAGTCAGGAAATGCAGAACAGTCCTGCCGGTTCCGCGATTAACGGTGCGCTTGACTCCCATGTGCGCGAACACTTGGCGTTTATCTTCCGCTCGCAGATCGAACAGGAGCTTGGCATTGAATTGCCGCCGATGGATGAGCCGCTGCCTGAAGATATTGAGAAACGTCTCAGTACATTAGTGGCGGACGCCGCCGATCAGATGCTAGGCAAGAAACAGCAGCAACAGCAGGCCGCCCAGAACGCTGAACAACAGCAAGATCCAATTACCCAGCAGCGGGATCGCGAGCTTGGAATCCGTGAGATGGACGTTCAGCGCAAACAGCAGGCTGATGCCGCGAAACAGCAGCTTGACCAACAGAAGATGGCGGTTGGGTCAGAGCGGGACGCGGCAGAACTCGCACTCGAAAGAGAGAAACTTGAGAGCAAGCACCAGATAGATATCGCTGCGCTGTCTCTTGAAGAAGCGGCACTCAAGCTGAAGGCCGAACAGGATGATCAGAAGTTTGAGGCGTCACAGGAATTAGAGGGCATCAAGCTTGGCAGGGAGATGGCGAAGGATCGGGACGATGAGTGATAGTGTCCTGGCATTGCTCAGAAAAAAGATTGACGATGAAAGGAGATCCTTGTCGGAGCATCTAGCAAGCGGTGCCGCCAAGGATATGGAGGAGTACCGGAGAATATGTGGGAAGACAGAGGCCCTTAATTGGGTCCACGGTGAGATTGTAGAGTTGGAAAAGAGGCTTGACGAGTTTTAGTTAGCAGTGTCACCGCTCCTTGAGAGCGCAAATTTAAAGAGAGGCTAGAATGGCTACACTCGCAACGGACACCCTGAATACGACATTGACTGGGGACTTGGCCCCGCAATTTGCCGAGACTAGATCTGGGCCAAGGATGGCATCGCAATTACCGGAGCCTAAAGGCTACAAGATTTTAATTGCGTTACCCGAAATCGAAGAAAAAAGCGAAGGTGGTATCATAAAGCCGCCTGAATTCCGGCATGAGGAGTCCATCGCGACCGTTGTGGGCTGGGTTATGTCCATGGGGGCTGATGCCTACGCGAATGAGACCCGATTTCCCAGTGGACCGTACTGTCAGGTCGGGGACTGGGTCGTTTTCCGGGCATTCAGTGGCACAAGGATCAAGGTTCATGGCAAAGAATTCCGTTTGATTAACGATGATACCGTTGAGGCGGTCGTAGAAGACCCCAGGGGCGTAGAGAGGGCTTAACATGAGCAACGAGATTGAGCAGATGAGTAGTGAAGACAGGTTTTTTGGGGTGAAAAACACGATTACCGGGCCTGAAGATGAGATTGAGGTTGAGGTCGTAGATGATCGCCCTCTTGCGGATCAGGTTCCTAACGAGGAACCGGATGAGAATGCCGCCCTAGCGGACGCTGAGACGGACAAGGAAATTGAGAGCTACGGACTGAAAGCGTTCAAGCGCATGAAGAAGCTCAAGTGGCAATACCACAATGAGCGTAGGGCGAAAGAGAAATCCGAAAGGCTGTCGGCAGAGGCGGTCAATTATACGCAAAGCCTGCAATCCGAGAACCAGAACCTATTGAAGCTTGTATCGGAGTCTCAGCAAGCTCTAACAGAGAGAAGCAAGCACGGTGCCGACGCCACGCTCGCCATCGCACGGGACAAATTCAAGAAAGCGCATGAATCTGGCGATTCGGATGAGCTTGCCGCCGCGCAGGAATACTTAACAAACGCTCAACTAGCCCAAGCGGCTGCGCCTGGAGTATCGCAGGGTGTTATTGATAATTGGAAACAGGGGGTGGCGGCCTCCCAACGACAGGTCGCCCAGCAACAGCAAGCTAGGCCCCAGCCACCAGAGCCGGATGCAATGGCGGTAGAGTGGCAAGACAGCAATCCTTGGTTCGGTGTTGACAAAGAAATGACAAGCTTCGCGTATGGTGTACATGAGAAGCTGATCAGCGAGGAGGGTGTTGACCCAAACACTCCAGCGTATTATGAGTTAATCAATAAACGTATGGGAGAGGTTTTCCCAGCGCACTTCGGTAACAATGCAGCAACGTCCAGTCGATCTGTTGTCGTTGAAACCGCACCCCGTCGAAGGGCGAACCCCGTGGTCGCTTCGGTGTCCAGAAACAACGGCCCCGCACCACGCAAATATGTGTTAAGCACGAGTGAAGTGTCGCTCGCAAAGCGTATAGGGGTAACACCCGAACAATATGCAAGGCAGAAAATGAAAGAGGAGATGTCCTGATGTCGGATGACCGCACCCCAAGGGAACCCAGGAGCGTTGACACTCGTGAAAGCGAGGCCAGCCCTCCTTCGTGGGAACCCGCATCTATCCTTCCAGACCCTGATCCGCAAGACGGGTGGGTATTTCGGTGGGTACGAACTTCTATGGTAGGTAACCCAGACAACACGAATGTGTCTAAACGTTTTCGTGAAGGATGGGAGCCGGTTCGTGCCGAAGATCACCCAGAGCTAAAGATTATCAGCGATCACAATTCGGATTGGTCGAACAAGGGTGGAATTGAAGTCGGCGGGCTTTTGCTCTGCAAGGCAGCAGAAGAGGTTGTTGATCAGAGGCGTGAATATTACGCCAAACACGCCACCTCACAGATGCAAGCCGTCGATAACGCCTATATGCGTGAGAACGATCCTAGGATGCCTGTTCTCGCGCCTGACCGTAAAACTCGTGTTGCATTCGGCGGCAAAGGTCGCTGATTCCAGGACATGACTAGATAAAGGTAATTATGGCTACTACGGCAGCCCCTTACGGGGCAAGGCCCGTTGGCACTCTTAGTGCTTCCGGGTCATTCACCAGCAAGACGAGACAT
>TARA_R110000764_G_scaffold47124_4_pt1 | contig 10327 bp, 12 predicted proteins | sample TARA_R110000764 | Tara Oceans TARA_R110000764 (sample SAMEA4398111) | marine metagenome | biome: Polar Biome; feature: [SRF] surface water layer (ENVO:00010504); material: water (ENVO:00002006), including particulate matter (ENVO:01000060) such as... | depth 5 m
ATCAGGTCTCTTTGGGTATACTAAATCAGATTCCTTTTCTTCTAGTACCATAGCAATAGCATCATCAGAACTCATTTGAAATCCAGACTCTTCTACAAGCTGATTGTACCTAGCCATGTCAGTTTGTACAGCTTCTTCTTTCTCTGACACACCTTTGGCACCATACATGCCAGTTGTATTAGAACCTTTTCGAGTACCACCAGAGTGCATAGGAGCATCACCAGTCATCATTGAATCGCCTGTCTCATCAGCTCCACCGTACTCGTTCATTCCAGACATACCTAGCTCTGTAGTGTGGTAGTTGCGGAACTCTTGTTCAGCAGCTTGATCTTGATCTGGATTCCATTGTCCTATGACACGACTGATATTACCATTGTTACCGTCAGCTATAGTAGCTGTCTGATCTCTAAGCCTAGATCGAAGATCAAGCACTTCATCTTTTAGGTGACTAAACTGAGCCTTCTGTACATCCAAGGGTTTTATGCCAAACCTCGACAGTGACTCGTCATACTCAATAAAAGTATTTCTACCACTCGGCCCCTTAGCTGTAAGTATTCCTTGCTCCCTCATAGTTACAGTGCTTTGAAGCTTTAAATTCTCAATAGCTTTAGAGTGCTCCATTGGGTCATAGGGACTTGTTAACTTTAGGCTGTTACCTTGAGTTGGCTTTAGTCCCACTATTCCCTTAAGCATGTTAGGTAAAGGCAAGAACAGCTCATTGTACTTACCAGATATGTCGGTATCCATTAAGTGCTTGGCTATTCCTTGTACAACTTGATGCTTTCTCAAACCATAAATGTTAGATTCCTTAGTAGCATCTGTAAGGTAATACTTGTCAGCCAGTGCTCCTAGCTCACCATAGATATCACTTTGATTCTTTTTTTGCCTTACCTCTGCGTCTTCACTAACTGTCTGACCGGACATAAGCCCGCCACCAGCTGTCAGGTAGTCTTCAGAAGTCCTGCCCATCATAGACAGAGCTGTGTTTATATCTTGCTTACTTCTGGTTGGAGATGTCCCGTCAGGGAGTTGTGACTTAACAGCCCTCACAAACTCATCAGTTGATCCACCAAGCGACTTTGTGAAGTTTTCTACAGTAGCAGTAAGGGTAACTAGATCTTTCCCTACGGGGCTGTACGTGCCGTCTATCATGCCCACAGCAGCAGCCTGTATTCCGTAGTCCATATCCATCATGCGCTGAGCTAGGATATTAGTTGTGTCAGTCACACCATACTCTGACATTTCATTGTATGTTTTATCTTCTAGTGCTTCATCCCCACTATACTCTGCTCTCATTGCAGGAGTAAGGCCAGTTTCATTTATGCCTGAAGTGTTTATCTCATCTATGTAATCACCTTCTTCGAGGTGAGCTATGATGTCATACAGCTCTTGACGCTTGCCTCCGGGCATTTCCATAGTGTCCAGCATGTGCTGAACCTTCTTAATCTTGCCGTAGTTTCCGCCCATTGTCTCGGACATACTCTTAGGTGCTCTTGCTCTCTGTCCGTCTATTGATCCCGGTGTTACAGAGTAAGCAGACTTCTTCTTCCTTGATCCTCCTTTAAGACTCAGTGTGCCTTTAGGTTTAGAGCTAGGGTATTTACCATCTATATTATCTTTATCAGCCATAGCTCTATTCCTTGGTTATTGTGGTATGATTGGCTCAAGTATTATTGGGTTGAACTGTTTGATCTCTATGATCTGGTGCATAACCTCTATGTCGTACAGAGTGTATGTACCGTCTGCCAGTTCTTTAAGTGAGCACATTGGAGGGTTTACTAGTAAGGGTTTTATCAAGTAGCCATTAAGCTCTGGGTAGATACTATTGTAATCTACTGGTAGCACTTGACTTCCCCCAGAAGCTAACTGCTCTGGGAGGGATCCTTTGCTAAACCTGATGCGAAAAAATCTGCATACTGCGAATGTATTACGTGCGTAAACAGTTCAGCAATAAGTGTCATGCCAAGCTCTTCAGATTTGGAGTTGTCTATCTTCTCTCCATCAATGCGAACCTGTTGAATAAAGTGTAGTACTAGATCAGTAGTGTTGTTTGGATCATCAGAACCCATCATAGCCACAACAGTAGCTGGTATGTCTAGGGTTGATATTGCTACGATGTTAGCTTCGCCTAAGTACTTGCAAGCTTGCATCATATTTTTGTACTGAGTCTTTGCAGGCCAGCTTGGAATGTAAATCTCTTGTCCACCCCTGAGAGTGGCGTAGTAATCTTCTGACATAGTTTTCTCCTTAGAAAATAAAAAAGCCCAACCGAAGATGGTTGGGCAGTTCTTGTTACAGCTGTGTTACATCTTGGCCATGCTCTCTTGTGAAAGTCACGGTTTCAAATGTTAATACCCAGCTTACAGTAGCCATAGTTTGTCCACGGCTCATTGGAGGCATAGCAAGTATAACTCCATTTTCCATTTTGCATTGATCCTTGCCCATGTTATCAACTAGCTTAGCTTGAATAGGAGTAATCAACTGACCATTATCGTCAGCTTGCTGTTGGAAGTAGTTGGCGTATTCCTGTAAGTACTTGTTTTCCAATGCGTTTTGAAGGCAAGGAAATGACAAGTCACCCGCTCGGATACGTTGCATGTTGACAATCATATCGCCATAAGCACCGAATGTCTGTGTAGCTATTGGTGCTCTACGAGCGATGTTGATTAAGTTCTCACCAGTTGCGTAACCCTGAATCTTAAAGTTAGCTGGTGTTTCATTTTTACGACCGGGATAGTCAGCCTCGATTAAGAGGTCAACATTTGCGAAACTATATTGAAACATAATGTATTCCTATTAATTACTCTGAGAATTGTCCTGAGACTTCTACTTCATGCATTGCACCAGCACCAACCATCTTAAAGGACAAGCCTTTGTATACGCGGCTACCTTTGTCACCAGTTGGAGTGTTGGCTAAAGATACTGCCTCAACAACAAAACCTTCTGACAAGTAAGTACCATCAGATAGGAAACCGGGGCCAGCTAATCCGTTACGTACAGCAGATTGCAAGCTACGCTCTAGAGTTGCAGCAGCAGTGTTAATACCTACTTGACTGTAAGGAAGCTTAGTTCCAGATACATACAAGAGGTTAAACATGTCAGTCTCACAACGACTTTCTAACCACAATACACCGTGAGTAGTGTCGAGCCATGAACCTGAAGCCATACGACTGTCAGTATATGCAGAGATGCTTGAACCAATCTGAACAACAGCAGAAGCGAAGTGTGAGCGGAGGTGACCGAACTCGGAAGGAGTTAGGTTCTCGGAAGCAACACCGGGCATTTGCTTGAGGTTAAGAGTAATGGTTGAACCAATTGCAGAGAAGTTTACAGATGCAGCACGACCAAAGACAGACGCTGAAGGATAAGCGGAAGAATCTTTAGAGAAGGTAGTCAAGCTGAAACGTAAAGCTCGGCTCTTCAGGTCAGCAGCAATGTGACTAGTAGCAGCAGTAAGAGTAGTTAGATCATTAGTAGTGTTGCAGAAGATACGCTTAGCGCCTTCAGCCCACATAGCAATGTCAGTAGTTGAGCTACCAGTAGCAACACCAACTGCATCACGCCATTTCTTATGAGTAACTAGACCAACGTCAACTATACCTTTGGCAAGAGTAGCAGCCAATGCGTCAACAGGAGTTTCTGCGTCAATACCATTAGATGAAGAAGAAGATTGTACAGCCAATCCAAGTGCAACAGTAGCTTCAGTAGAAGAAGGTGCAGTAATGAGGGCAGCAGCACCAGTAGTTGCTCCAGTAACAACAAACTGATATCCATTGTGGACAACAGTAGCTCCAGCAGCAATACCAGAAATAGCAACTTCTAGTTCGTCAGCAATACCAGCAAAGTCAGCAGTAGCAGCACCAGACACATCAAGGTCAGTGATAACAACATCTGTACTGTCGATAGTCATAGACAATGATCCAGTACCATTCCAAGTAGCAGCAATAAGCTCAGCAGCAGTATCAGAACCACCACCAACTACGGAAGCAGGCTGGGCAGACTCGTAGCACATCTTGACTAGGAAGTCAGTAGGTGTTGGGGTTTGTCCAAAGAAAGCAGAAGCAGCTTTGTAAACTTCAGAAGAAGCCTGCCAATCACTACCAACACTTGCAAGACTAGAATAAGATCTAGCACGTTCAGCTGGGAGGATACCTTTACCAGCAATGTTAAGGTCTGAATCTGAGGTTAGAAAACCTAATATACCAAAGTTCCCAGCACTGACTCCAGTTGGAGATACAGAGATGGAGACATTGGCGAATTCAGTAATTTCAATCGCCATAATTGTTCCTTGTTAATTTTCGTTTATATTAATTTGCAAAAGGATTGTATCCAATTGCGGTGTCACAAATTCACCAGATATCTCAAGCTGCAATATGTTATCAACAACTTGATCGTAAACTCTAGTGGTGTACATTTCAACTGAAAACCCCTGTCTAAAATCCCATTCCTTTTCAAGTTTGGCATCTTCGTTCGACAGTGGATGGCAACTGATAAAACCATAGCCGGTTGATATCATTAAAGCTTTCATAGCTTCTGATGTCCAACCATGCATGATCTTTGAAGAGGCTATGCCCACTGTATCAACTACGCCAACCCTAAACCTAAGCTTAGCTGGACTAATAGTTCTGTAAGTGGTAGTCTCATCTGTCTGTTCTACTATATCATTAGTAGGTAATCCGATCTGATATTCCTCAAGAAGTGTTATATGTGCAAACTCTTCCTTTGGTTTTGGAGCTTCATTCTGTCTTGATGGGTAGGCAAACTTTTCTATACCAACCATCGAGTCGATCATTACCTGTAAGGCTTTTACATCTGCTCTCATGTTGGTGGCTCCCAGTTGTGTACACGTTCTATTAAGTAAGAGTGAAATCCAAACTCTGTTTCATCAGATTCTTGTATTACATTATAGTAGCGTCCGTGGAAGTAGACTTTATCGTTCATCTCTAAGGCAAACTTCTCAACTACATACAATGACCAGTAGTCACTGTTACGTATACCACCTTCATCTAGGTGCTTCGAGATACCTTCATCAAACTGAGAGAACTTATTACCTGCCTTTATAACACCAAAGATGTTACTTACAGCAGCCTTACCTTGAACCCAATCGTTGTCTTCATTATAAGCTCCACCTGAAATAGCGTACCGTTTGATCTTTGTTAGCATCTTACTATTAAAGGCTCTACGCATATTCATACTAGCCATAATGTTAAACTCCTACTGGACCCATGAAGCATATCTTACGATAGTGAATGTAACGCTTACCATAGGTAGTGGAGAAATAGTCATCAGCAGTAGCCGATATATTTCCAATAGCACTTTCTATAACAACATCATCAACTTCCTGCCTCTTGACAGGAGCTAGGATGCCATAGTCTCCAGACTCAGAAGCTTCACCAGCAGTAAGCAAGTGAGCTGCATGATACGCATGAGCGATACTATAAAAGTCTAACCATCGCCCATCGTCTGTACCCATTAGTAAGGCAGCATCATCCAAGAACAGTTGTACTCTATCGTCATCTACATCACAGAATTCTGGGAAGCGTGTTCCAAAGCTTACAACTGTAGCAGGCATATTACTTTCCTTTATCAGTTGGCTTACTGTCTTCAGCTATGAGAGCTTTAGCAGCTTTAACAGCAGCATCTTTCTCAGCTTTAACTTCAGCATCAGTTTTCTTAACAGCTTCAACAATAACAAGAGCACCGGACTCTACAGGGCCAGAGGCTGCTTTAGCATACAATGCCCAAACAGAGTCTTCCAGTTCCAGAGTTGATCCAGCAACAATTTGAATTCGCTGAGCTACGCCTTTTCCTTCTACATAAGTTGCAAACAAACCTAAGTTGTGACCTACAGTTGATTTAATTTTCATTTTTGATTCTCTCTATCTTCAATTTTGTTAATAAATTCTACGACTTTACGATTAATCTCCAGAGCTTCTGAGGTTTGGTTAGTCAATTCAACTATCGCATCCTGTATAAACTCTATCGTAATCCTATCTCGTAACAGTTCTCTTTCAACAAGTACTATCTTCCTTTCTATTGTGTTAATAGTAGTTGCATGCTCAGCCTGTCTAGTTGCAACAGCATCTATACGAGTCTGAGTTGTTCCATATCCAACAGCCATAGTAGCAATCACAGCAAATATAGATATGAACATTGTAATCCATTTAGGAACTTCTGAAAGGACAGTTTCCGCCTGAGACATTTGTCTTGCTCCAAAAAGCTGGCCCCACCTAAGCAGGGCCATAAGAGTTAGCAGTTTTCGAAATGCTGGACAGCACCCGGACGAATCAGCTCAAGACCAGCAAAGCGGCCATAGCAGTTGATTACAAATTCAAGTCCTTCGTACTGTACGGGCAAGTGAACGTATGGGAACGGCTCACGAACACGCATGTTCTCACCAGACTCAGCCAATACGGTAAAGCCGTTAGCAGAAGCACCAGTAGGATCGAATGCAGAAGTACCATCAGTAGTGTAGATGCCTTCCAGCTCGTTGATGTCCATGAAAGATTCTTTAGAAGTAATGAACATGTTGTTACCAATGAACCAATCCATGATGCTAACATCAGAGTGGATGGAACGTGGAGTGTTCATCAAGTATTGCTTCTTCTCAACAGAGATAAGGATCTTGTTAGGACGGAACAATTTCTTGGTGTCAGCATACATCTGAGCACAAGCACCAGTCAGGTCAGCAATAACTTCATCAGGAGTCTTGTCTACGCCCCAGACAGTTGAGTTACTACCACCGGCAGCAGCAGCAACAACAGTACGAGTAGCTTGTGCCCAAGGGCCAGCAGCAACACCACCGAACAAACCATTGATACGGTTTTCTTCAGCACCGAAGAAGATGATCTGGTTGATTTTCTCTTCGTATGAACGACGAGTGGCTTCAGCTTTACGCTGCTCCAAAGGCATACCAGTCAAGCGGCTTGCAGCCAATTCCTGACGTGAGTAACCGAAAGCGTTACCGAGAGTACGTACGTCAATGGTGTATTCCTTACCATCGATGTCACCACGAGGCAAGTTAGTTGCTTTACCAGCAATGATTGCAGTCTCGCCGCGCTTATCATAGCTACGGTAAGTGATCTGGTTAATACCTTCTCCGCCTTCAGTGTTGAGGGCAAAGATTTCACGACCCATCAGGTCTGGGTAAAGTACGTCAAAGCTTTGAGCTTGGATATATTCGAGTTGACGTTGAAAGAATACACCTTCGCTATCAGTAGTTAGAGCACCTTGAGCAACTAGCATCTCAACGGCATCATTAAGTACGACTTCTTCAGTTCCGCTAGGCAGTCCAGCTTCGTCAAACAATGCAATATTTACAGTCTTCATTTATTAAATTCCTTAAAGGGGAGCCTTCTTGACTCCCTGTATTTGATTACTAAGTTAGAGAAACAGCTTATACGGGCTGGTGCTCAATCCATGCTTTAACAACAGAACCTACGATGCCAGCTTCTTGGAAGACAACATTAGTAGAAGCAGACTCACCAGCTCCAGCAGATCCACCAGTGAAAGCACCAGTAGCATTAACTACGTTAGCAAGTGCTCCAGCTACAGCAGCTCGACCAGTTACTTCAACATAGATGTAACCCTGACGAAGAACAGATACAGAAGAACCAACGATGTAGCTAGTGGTGCCATCAGAAGGACGGTTAGCAGCTTCGTGGTTCAATTCACGACGAGTGATTCCGTGTACGTAGCCACCAGATGCAACGATAGTTCCGTCACCATTAGCAGCAATACCGAAGCCTAGTGGAACAGCTGCAACAACAGACTGAGATACTAAAGCAGAAGTACTATCGGGAAGGTCACCAGCGTAACCCTTAGCAGTGTAGATATTAAAAACTTGTGCGACCATTAGAAATATTTCCTTTTATATTAGGGTTTGATTACTTGCGTGTTTGGCGAGCAATCATTTTTTGGCGAGCTTCTTTTACTAAGTCAACAGGCTTGCTATCGACAACGACAGCAGTAGCTTCTTTCTTCAGTAACTTGCTCATTGGAGTCTCAGCGCCTTCAGCATCAACAATGATGTCAAACATGGCTTCAACGTATGCATCACTCTTAGATTCCAGATCCATCTCAGGCATCTTGTCAACGACAACGGCCATCTTGATTTCACTAGAAGTCTTACCTGAAAAGTCTTTCATGTCAGTCAGGTCTTTGGCGATAACGATTACATCAACTAATGCTCCAACAGAGGCATCTAGCTCATCTTGTAATTTGGTTACTTGAGCAACAGAAGCATCACGCTCAGCTTCCATCTTAGCAGCAGCAGACTGTGCTACAGCTAGCTCGTCAGTCAGAGTAGCGACAGCAAGCTTAGAAACTTCTAGCTCGTCAACTACAACAACTTCTTCTTTAACTTCTTCAACGTCAGCTACTACAGCTTCGGCTTCAACAAGCTCTTCAACTTTATCTTCTAAATTTACTTTATCCATTTCTTCCTCATCAGCTATTCGACAGCTAGAACCAGCTCGGCCCTTGTCTACGATTGCTATGTGATTAGCGCGAATGTTACGTTGGTAAATTTCACCTTCGTCATTTACTATTAGGTCACAAGTGTAGCCAGCAGATAGTTCAACAGTACCGCCGTCGATCATGTCGATTGCATCTTGTCTAGCTATTACTAGTGTACCTGTAAGTGTATCTTCATCACGGACGGGAGTTCCTTCGAGTGTACCAACCTGTAGCTCTTGAGCATTTTCGGATGTTACGTTCTTGGGACTGCCATCTGCAAAGCGTGGGTGACCAATTGTTACTGGAGCAGACCTGAAGCTTGACATTGACTTTGAATCAAATACGTCAGCTTCATCTCGAAATACTGTGATCATCTCAGAAGCATCCTTGCCAATAAGCCCAAGGCTACCAGCAGAGTACTGTTGAGATCCAGTGCGAGCAAAAGCACACGGGACAATCATCTGTCCCGCATCTGTAAACTCACGCTTGGTTGGTACTTCGATCCTGTCTACCAGATTTACACTGATTGACTCTATCATTTAGTTGTTCCTATTGCAGTGGGAGGCGGAGCAGGATCATCACCTAGCTTAGCTTCCTCAGTTACAATGCCCTCATCTATTGCTTGCTGCAAGGCAGACTCTCTGGACATAATACCAGCAGTAGTCAGTGCAACTAACCATTCAACTTGAACATTTAATCTATCCTGTTTCTGACTAGCAGACTCAGGAAATATACAATTCCACTCATACTTAAAGTCTTCTTCAGGCAGAGCAAAGTGCTTAGCCAATAGGAAGTCAACAGTTTTCAGTCGTGGAACAAATACATCTTTCTGTAACCCTTGTAAGAACTCTACATAGTTTATCAAATCAGACTCACCAGTAGCGTTCATGCCATCTGGAGATGCTGATAGAAACCTTGTGGCTGGTATACCTACAGAGGCAGCAACAGTCTTTAAGTATTCCCATATCAGATCCTTAACTCCTGAGAGTTGTATCTTCTTCTGGTCAAACTCTTCGTTCTTATCAAGTATCGACACGCCGAAGACAGACTTAATCTGTTTCCAAGCAGTGAACCTATTGAGCATTGCACTTGTACCTTGATCGGTAGCTAGAATGTTCTGCAATCCTTCAATAGAGATAACGTCAGTGTTAGCTTCTTGCACCATCTGTGCAGCAGCCATTGACGTAGTGTGGAAGTTATCTATCTGTGAAGTCAGTGGTATCAGTATACTATCACTGTACCACAAGTTACGTTGCCGCTCATAGATGGGCAGCTCTGTTCCTTCAAAGCGTATGATCCTGTCCTTGTGAATAGGAGTAGGACTGTTTACAAATTGATAGTGTGTTGGCATACCGAAAGTAGGACTCATCGGCTCTTGGTCGATATCACCGATAACGGTAATTCGAGTTCTGTCAACTACATGCATAGATCTCAGGCATCCGGGTTTCAGCTTAGCCCAATTTACAGGCTTGTCTGTCACTCGTCCATCGTCTATGTCAAGTATGATAAAGCTTGTGCCATACAATCTGGCCCACTGATAAGCTTCACGGTACAGTCGTGCTACCTCAAACTCGTCATCAGCTTCCTGTGCTTCATCAGTCTCAAGCTTACGCCACTCTCGTGTCATGTCTTGAGGTACTATCTTAATTACTTTCTGGCTTACCCAGTCCTCCCGGAACCTAGCAGACAATGATACGTGATCATAGTTTCTGCCAGAGTGATTCCAAGCGTTGTGGAAAGCTTTGTCTTTAACTGTACCTAGACCAGTTGCTAAGTTCTGCAACCCGTCAACAGTTTGGACAGCATCCATTTTAACAGAGGCCATCGTCTTGTCATTCTCTTCAATCATACTAGCCTCTGTTTATGTTAT
>TARA_R110000764_G_scaffold350_1_pt1 | contig 10320 bp, 4 predicted proteins | sample TARA_R110000764 | Tara Oceans TARA_R110000764 (sample SAMEA4398111) | marine metagenome | biome: Polar Biome; feature: [SRF] surface water layer (ENVO:00010504); material: water (ENVO:00002006), including particulate matter (ENVO:01000060) such as... | depth 5 m
GTACCCGAACTAGTTTTAATTCTTAAAGGATTTGACAAGGATCAATTCTCCCGAAACTACGTGTTATTTGAAAATTCTATGTGTTTATTTATGCAATTCTTAACCACAAGGTCTTAGTATTTTCAGTATAATCTGCAGTTACTGTAAGCCCTGAGTATTGCTTATTACGTGATCCAGCGAACTGGTTAGTATATTGAGTAGCAAACTGTGGACCTGGGGTGGTTCTTGTGTACTGTCCAGTAAATTGTCCACGTGTAAAATTGCCTGCATATTGTGGACCAGGTCTCGCTCTATCAAAATTTACTGTATATTGAACTGTTCTTGCATATGTCACAGAGTATTGACCAACAAATGATCTAGTAAACTGTCTCTCATATTGTCCTGAGAATGATCTACCATATCCTTGTGAATACACTCTTGTAAATTGGTCACTATATCCTGGACCGTTGTACTGTGGACCAGTTGTTAACCTACTATATTGTGCCCTAACATAATTACCGGTATATTGCGGACCAAGGAACGTTCTTCCGTATGCGCCGTATGCTCTTGCTCCAGCGTAAACTCTTGTATAGTATGTTCTTGCATATGAAGGAGCATTTCTTGTTCTAGCATAGTTAGTGCTATAGACTCTACCAAACTGAGCACTAGTATATTGAGTGCCAGATGCATATTGCGGACCGTCCAGGAATCTTTGATAACTGATACCATAATTAGGTCCAGGTCTTGTTCTTGCATATTGACCGTCTGAATAGAGTTGATCAATGGTAAGTCTTGCAAACCCTCCTGTATCATATTGCGGGCCAGTTGTCGCTCTAGCATAGTTTGGTCCACCAGTATCTCTTGTAAATACTCTAGAGAAAAATCTAGTAAACTGTCCTCTTATAAAGTTAAAAGGAAGAGGTCCACGAAAAAAAACGCCGGGAGAGTAAGCATTTGAATCACCACCATTGGCTTCAAATACTGGCAGTTGGCCCCCACTTGCTCTAAAAAAGTGTTGACTGAATGGAAACCCTGGAGCCGTTCCAGCATATAGTCCAGTGTATTGAGTAGCAGAGGTGTAGTCAGCAGTATATGAGCCATAATACCGTCTCTGATATTGACCTGTATATACTCTAGTAAATTGTGAAGCAGTATAGTTAGCTGTAAATTGTCTTTGGAACTGTCTTGCATATTGAGCTGAATAATTCCTTGCAAAATCAACGCTATAGCCTGAGTTATATACTCTAGTAAATTGTCTCTCGTACTGACTGGTATAATTAGGTCCAGGTGTTGATCTACCATAGTTACCATAGTATATAAGGAGATAAGCTACAGCATAGGAAACACCTCTGGAGTAATTTCCAGTATATGATACAGCGTAGGTATCACCTCTTGCATAAATTCTTTGAAATTGTGAAGAATATACTCTGCCATATTGCCCAGCATATTGCCTTGTAAACTGTCTTTGGAATGATGTTCCTGTATATTGTGGTCCTGGTGTTGATCTAGCGTAATTAGGACCAGCTGTTAATCTTGTATATTGGGAGCCAGCATACTGACTGCCTGCAACACCTCTAGAGAAAGTAGAAATATACCCTCTAGCAAAGCTACGACCATATGTGCCTGCATAAACTCTCTGGAACTGACTAGTAAATAATCTTGCGAACTGCCCTCTTACATATTGGTCAGAATATATTCTTGTAAATTGTCTTGCAAAGTTATTAGTATATTGAGAACTATACGTACCTGTATATTGTGTGTTAACAATATTTGGGTTTCTATCTGTAGCTGAGCCTCTAGCAATCCATGTTCCAGTACCTGGTACAGTAGTTTGGAATTTGTATGTTCCAATACCTGTTGATACTATTCTATTTCTTAATCTTGCTACTAATGTTTGTACTTCTGTATCTTGCATTTCTGCTAAGTTAGTAGTTGATTGCTTAAGCAGTTTTACTTGAGCTGGAGCTGCACTATGAGATGTTTTTCTCCATAGTTTATATGTAATTTTCTGGTCATCGTCATTAGAGTTATTAGTTACTTCATCATAAAACTGATCTTGAGCAACCCATGTACCACTAATAGATGGTGCGTTAGTACTAACGTAATATGAACCAGCAGCAGCATATGTTGTATTAGCTTTAGCTATATCATCTAAGCAGAGTTGGATTACAGTAGTATTTAGTTCAGTAGATGTTTGCTGCTTTACATGTCCAGGATTAGATGTGCCGCCATGAGTAGCAGGTATAACCATACTTGCTTCTGAGCTAGAAGATACATTCTGCTTAAATGTGTAAGTTGTTGAGCTGGCTGAGCCTGCGTAAGGATGTGATAGAAGTTCACCAGTAGCAAAGTTATCAACAAATGTGCCAACACTAGTACCGGTTGAACCGATATTTAAATCGCCAACATTATCCCCTGAGCCTGACTCAGTAGCGTACTTAGTGTTTATTAATTTAACGGTATAATCAAGCTCTGCATTTGTTGTAACTTGTACACCATTATTATAAACCCCATTTGCATGTGTTCGCAACTTAAGGGGATTGCTCATATTTTATCCCCTAGGCCGGCCAGGCCACATCACCATTAGCGTAATATACTCTGAATGCATTGCCGCCTTCATCTTTTATATCACTGTGAATGCCTAAATCTCCTACAACGTTAGCAGCAAGTGCCATATGAACAGTACCATCTATATCTACATTATCTAGATTTGTTGTACCGTCGACGTCTAAATTGCCGTTGAAATCAACAGCACCTGTAACAAGTAAAGTAGTCGCCATGTTTACAGCGCCGTCTATATCTACTACGTCTAAGTTTGTTGTTCCATCTACATCCAAGTTCCCGTCAATATCAACGCTGCTTGAGAAGTTACCTGTATTAGCAGTTAATTTGAATCTTTTAGTAGTTGTACCTAAAACTGCACCAGATGCATTAGATGCAGGTACAATACTTCCGCTTGTTGTAATAGCACCAGATGTATTAATTGTATTAGCATTTAACTTCCATCTGTTTGTTGTATTACCTAATGATACTGTATTGCCATTAGGAATAAATCCTACTGTTGAATTACCAACAGGTGCAAGTACAAATAAATGCTCTGTACCTGAGTTATCACCAATAGTAGTATTACCATCTAATGTTGTCTCTGCTGATACAGATAGTGTAGTCATTGAGGCTACATTTAATGATAGCGCGTTATCACTTGATAGTGCTGTTGTACCTTGTACTGTTAAATCACCAACAATAGTAACATTATTACTGAATGAAGTATTTGGTGCAGCTGTCATACCAGTATCAGTGATGTATAATTCACCGCTTACTAAGTTAGCTGTTGAGCCTGTATGAGTTATAGCTGAGGTTAAAATACCGTGCGCTAGACTACCTGTTATAGAAGTATCACCAGCAACATTTAATTTCTGACCTATTTGTACTGACTTAGCTATACCAACACCACCTGAAGTAGTTATTGATCCAGTTGAAGTACTAGTACTATTAGTAGTATTATCTACATCTATTTTACCATCAACACCTAAGTGACTTGATACGTTTGCTGCTCCTGTTATATTAACAGCACCAGTAATACTTGCGCCGCTGGCTACTACTGTTAACCCGTCTGCAACGGATAAGCTATCTCCAAGTATTGTATTACCAGATATATTAGCAAGCCCAGTTATATCAGCTCCACCATTAAGATCAGCTAATCCTGATACCTCTAATATATTAGATAGAGTAGTTTTACCTGTAACACCTAAAGTAGTACCAACAGTAGCTGATGTACCTATACCAGCACCGCCGGTTGTAGATAAACTAGCACCTGAGAAGTCACCGTCTGTAGATATATCTCCTGATTGAGATATTACGGCATTTACTGAACTATTACCAACTGTTATCTTTGCTTGTGTTATTGCGACATTACCAGCTGTAATATTGCCTTGCGCTGTTATTGCGCCTTGTACGTTTAATGTACTATTTAAATCTGTTGCACCATTAGCTTGTAATGTACCAGTTACATTTGCACTTGCCGCCTTTACATTGCCTGTAAATATAGCAGCGTTTGCTGAGGTTGTTCCGTCTATAGAAACAGTATTACTTAATGAAGTTGCTCCAAGCACTGATAGTGAACCATCAGTATTAATAGCTGTTTTTGTTATAGATGTATTAACAGTAGAATTACCAACTGTTATTTTTGAAGTTGAAAGGTTAACATTAGCACCAACATTCATTGCTGATGTAGCGTTTGCTATACCTGTTGTTATTAGACCAGACTTAGCTCTTAATAATCCACCGACGTTAGCTGCACCTGATAATAATGTAGTTGTACCTACTGATAGATTATCAGTTACAGTAACTGTATCTCCAGCTATTACATTACCTGATAGTGTTGTTAAGCCTGATGCATTTATATCTGCTGCTTTAAGTCCCCATCTTGCATCATTTAATCCTAACGTTTGTGTATTAGCTTCTGGATTAATATTTGAAGATACTTCAGCCATAAAGTTGACTGAATCTGAGTTAGCATTACCTAAATCAACATCTGCATTGAAAGTTGCTTTACCAGCAATAGTAAGAGTATTGCTACCACCTATTGCTCCCGTCACGTCAGCTTTACCGCCTATTGACGTATTCCCTGTGACTGACAGTGTATTTGATACACTGACGGTATTACTATTAAGGTTCCATCTAGCATCCGTTAGACCAAGGGACAATGCGTTTGAAGTAGGGTTTAAGCTGGAATCTGACTCTGAGTTAAACGTGATTGTATCACTATTAGCTGATCCAAGTACAACGTTAGCATTAAACTGAGACTCGTCTGAATCTACTGTTATCAAGTTACCAGCTAGTGTTACTGATGTTGATGTACCGTCATTATTAATATCTATTGCTGATATAGTTGAGTTAGCTTTTAAAGTAATATCATTAGCTGTAACAGTTGCATTATCGTAATCAGCTGTTAAAGTAGTACCGTCCATATCAACTGTTGTTGAATTAATATCTAATGTTGTACCAGTTATATGAGTTGCAGTAGAGTTAATAGATGTATTAGTAGATGTACTGTTTATATGTACTTTAGAACTTACTTGTAAGAGAGTCCCGTTTGCAAATACATTTGCAGTTTGTAAATCAGTAAAGGTTCCTTTAACAGTAATGCTGTTTACTGTTGAATTAGAAGCAACATTTACAGTACCGTTTGATAAGTTACTGTTTGATGTAACATATAAAGTATTAGATACTTGTACATTACCACCTCTTAAATCATTGAATACAGCTATTGTATTAGATTGTAAGATACCACCTGTGCTATTAACCCAGGCTTGTGTATCTTGATTGTAAACGTTTGATGTTATTACAACATTACCTGAGGTAGATCCACCAACAGTATTTTGCTGAGCGGTAACAACCGTCTCAGATAAGTCAAATACTATCTGATTAGTTCTATCAACCCAAGCACCAAAAGTGTCGGTTTGTGTTGCAATATTAGCGGATTTATATTTTCTTTCAGCCATTACCTTGTCCTAGAAGCTAGCTGAACAAGCACATCTTGTATTTCATGTAACGTCTGTGTCTGTGCTTTAACTTGAGACTTCATCTGTGCGATTTCGTTTTCAAGTTGATCAACTTTTTGCATTTTAATTTGTTGTTTTCTTTTTCGTGCCTTGTGTGCATCTAATGCATTCTTATTAGTATTTATGATAGCCCCAGAGCTAGTCTCTTTAAATAAAAACGGAACATTAGTTTTAATTATATCTGCCATATTATGCGCTCAATGCTATAGCTCTTATATCAGCTACTTTTGGTACTTTATATTGCTTATCAGACTTAAAGAGAATTTTAATTTGGAATAGTCCAAAGTTTTCATACTCTCTTCCTGTTGAGTCAAAATATCTCAATTTAAATGATCCATCTGATTGTGGGTATAAGAAAGCAGCTTGCTTTTCATCAGCATTTACTTTATAATGTAATACACTAGTAAATGATTTATCTGCTGCATTCGTAAATACAACAGCAGTAGTATTAGCTGATTCTACTCTTCCTAATACATAATTGTCTGGTATACCATCTGTAATTATCATAAGATCACCAGCTGTATAATTACTACTATTAGCACCTGAGCCACTTATAGTTGTTTGTCCAGAAGTACATGTTGCTACACCTGATTGTCTATTTGTATTCTCTATAGTAGGTATTGCTGGAACAGTATATCTAAACTCTTTAAAATCGTTTGCTGCATCGGAAGCACTAAACAGCTCAGTCTGTCCTTCAGCTAAATTAAGCTTAGTCCATTGCCTGTCAATCATTTTATCATCATCACCTGGTGATGTGAACATAGCATATACATCAAGGCTTGTACCAGCTGGTCTATACCCTGTTACGTATGTATTAAGATCTTCAGCTTCCATACCTGATGCTAATGTTACTGTTTTTGATACGTACTTACTTGTTGTTAGACCCTGCCCATATATTCTCTCATTTGTATCAATGTTATTAATTTGCGTTGCATAACTCTCAATCAATGACATGCCATCTTTTGTATCCAGTGTTGGTGTAACATTCTGATTTGTAGTTTTAAATATAGTATTAATAACTAATGACTTATTACCTGAGTTATCTCTTACTTCATTTGATTTGCTTAATACAGCTGAGTTGAATGAAGTGTTTCTATTAGTAACACCATAAATCATCGGCTTCGTTTCAGTCGTTGATGGTGCTGCTGAATCAACAGTTTTAATTGATGAGAATATTGTTGTACCGGTTGCTTCTGTTTTATATAGATGCGGCTGATAATGACTAACAACTGAATTATCAACAGAAGTAATATCAAACGATGCTGTTGACTCTGTGCATTTAATAGTATCACCAGCTGTAAAGAGATTGCCCGTTGCAGCAGATGAATCAGCAAGAGTAATTTTATTACCTACAACTGTATCATACTTACTAACAATACCAGTTGGTGTCTTAGCAGCATTAGCTGAAGCTATACCAATTCTTGCACCGCCTACAATAGTAAGTGATGTATCTGATTCAACACTCTTAACTGTCACAACATCGGAAATATCATTATTTGATGATGAGCGTATAACAATACTATCTCCAGCTGAATAAGCTGATGTAAACGTTGTTGATACTCCAGTCACTGCACTGCTACCTTTTGTACATGTAACAGTTCCAGCTGAAAAAGCAGCTGGCACTTTATATACTTCTTCTTGTAACTGAATCGTTCCAGTTAAGTTTTGAATTGTTAAAAACTCTAAGTCCTCATTTACTTGAACAACCTCACCCTGCACGGTAGGTTTAAATGTGGCCTTATTTAATCTAAATTTAAGATCTGAATCAACGATTGGTGACCAGGCATCTGATGCTGAAATAAACAATGCGCCATCACCCCAGCTTGAAGTGATTGGAGCTCCAGTAACGATATCATTCTCACCGGTTTTAAGATACCACAACTTAATGTTTGGTGTACCACCATCTGGACTAACTGATAGAGCATACATCTTTCCTGATTTAAGAAAAGGAGGCACGTCAAAAATACATCTTGTTGGTATAATGCCATTAGTAGATGTTTTTATATGCTTAGATAATAAATGCGTTGTGCCTAGAGTTGATTTACTAGGCTGGCCATTCATACATTCTTTAATCTGTACAGTTATACCGGCTACTGAATCTTTCTCTTGAAAGAATAAGTCCGCTGAAGTTAAATACAGGCCATCTGCATCTGCACAATGCTCAGGTAATACCCTAAACGTTTGTGCGATAGGGTTATCACTTAATCTACTTTCTTTATACCATTGACTCATATTTTTTACCTTATCTCAGCTCGTAACTACTGTATAGTTCTTCTATGTTAATTTTACCACCACCAGTTCCAGTTATAGCTGTATTAGCTTTAGATCCTATGCCTGTTGTTGTAGTAATGTATGTGTTAGTTACTAATGATACTCCAGTTGATCCTGAATACGGATTAGTCTGTGTTGTACTTGTATCTTGAGTATTACCAGTAGCATCAACACCTATGTTTCCATAGTAATCTTCATCCCACCACCAGTTCCACGCATATGTATTACTTACTGCTACATCTGTATCTACATCAATTGTATCTTCAGTATATGTTTCAGATCCAATTGTCTCATAGTCAAATGTTGGCTGTCTTGTTGTTAATGTCACACCTTGCTTATCTACTGAGTAGTTGTAAGCACTATATGTGCCTGTAGCTGTTGATGTAGCCTGATCCATTTGAGCAATCGTGCTTGCATCAGCTATTACTAATTGTCTATCACCAACGTTAAATGTTTCTTTTGTTAACTTAAATTCGCATGTTAGAATACCATAAGCATCTGATGATACTGAATCACCATAATTACCGCTCTTAACAACTTTACTTGGAGTAGTAATAATTGTACTAGTCTGAGATGTTAATGAAGCTGCAACTCCAGGACGCATATTAATATTTTGATCTGTGTTATCAAAGAATAAATAATGTCTTGTATTTGGTCTTAAACCAGTAACAATAATTTTAATTATCTTTGATCTCATAAATGGTGAGAATGTAATATCAGTAATAAAGTCACCAACATTAGATGTATTCTCTTCATATCCCATTGCAAGCTGCTGAGTTGTTTTTAAATACGTATCAGTAGTTGTAGTAGTTGTTGTGGTAGTAGCAGTCTCAGTAGTATGTCCATTAGGCCAGCCCCAGCCGCCCCAATAGTTATTATAACCGTAATTGCCGCCATATCCATAGTAGCCTTCGTGACCGATATGATCATAGCCGTTCCATCCTTCCCAACCCCAGTATCCATAGTTCTTAAAGTTAGTATCAGTTGTTACACTTTGATCAACTGTATTTGAAGATGATGTGCCAATATGATCAATACTTGTTTTTGTCATTGGTAGAACATCGTTAATATTATCTAATAAATCTTTAACACCTGTTGCTGTATCAATGAATATATCTTTAGTTGGTATTGTTGTCTCATCATAACCTGCATCATAGTCAGGTGTCATTCTTACTTTACCAACGTATTTGTAGAATACTGATGTACATGGTCTGTAGTTAGAACATACATCTTGTGATATAAAGTTAGACTCAGTTGCCTTTAACATCATTAATCCATCTAGATCATTCATGTTAGCAGAGCTCTGTACTTTAAGATCAATCATTTCTTTCTTAAACTTAGGATGATATTCAGTTGCTGTTTCATCTATAGAGATATTAAACTCTCTATTTCTTGAGTCAGCTGAATTAAGATCTGTAGCTGGATCAACAAAGATACCATTTTTAAATCTGTCATTACCATTTTCATCTGTAATGGCCATGTTTTGTGTTTTTTGCTCTAATTGAGATAATGTAGTATAATACTCAAGATTTTTTAATCTCTTTTCCATTTTCGATATATCTTTCATTGTATATCGTTTAGTATTAGACTGTTGAATTATAACCGATTCATTAGTTCTTAATTTAGCTCTTGCTTCTTTTGAAGTGAGAGAAGGGAATGGAGGGACAATAACTGTACCAAGTACTAATGATCCAGGAGGATCTTGTGGTGGCACAGGAGTAGATGAAGGAGCTCCACGCTTAGTTATTAAGTAACCTTTCTCTGTAATGGCAAGCTTATCTATTCTTCCCATATAATATTGTATATCTGTTTCAAATTGCTTATCAGGTGCAGCTAAGAAATGATCAATTGATCCAAATGACTCAGTTACAGTAGGATTAATCGTAGCAGCTCCAATTGAAGCAGCGTAAGCACCAGTATTAGCAACTTGTGGTCTTGTATCAAGAGTGTCTCTTAGATCAGCTTTAAATCCTGAATCAGAAACGTATACTGGAATATCTTCAGGATCTAATAATGATACACCATCACTCTTATAATAGCTTGATGCTGTATAAAAGCCAGCTCCAGAAGCTGGATCAGCTGCTTGGAACACTTTACATTTAACTAAGATTTTATTTGAGCCAGAGACAGACTGAGAAGACTTTTTACTTATTTGAGATATACCATAGAAGTTATCTCTGCTATTTTTCTCTAAATTAAATCCTATTTTTGACTCAGAATTAGATTCAGAATATGTTGAACCAATCCAGATACCTGTAATTGAATCCACATCAGGTAAACCTAGAGCCCATGGGCCGGTAGTTGATCCTGCATTATTACTGCAATCTATTTTAACATATACATCTTTTAATGTTTTCTTTAGTGGAGTAACATTAGTTTTCTTTTCATTAAATGTAACATTAAATGCTTTTGATGTAGTAATACCACTGCCTAAAGCAGTTGTTAAATCGCATGTTGCAGTACTACCAGATACTGAAATAGCTACTTTATCAGTATCAATAGCTAC
>TARA_R110000764_G_scaffold17375_1_pt1 | contig 10317 bp, 5 predicted proteins | sample TARA_R110000764 | Tara Oceans TARA_R110000764 (sample SAMEA4398111) | marine metagenome | biome: Polar Biome; feature: [SRF] surface water layer (ENVO:00010504); material: water (ENVO:00002006), including particulate matter (ENVO:01000060) such as... | depth 5 m
CCATTTTAGAGGTAGAACGTTTGAAAATGCTGTTGTAATAGTTGATGAATTTCAAAATTTAACTAGAGCACAATTTAGAATGGCTTTAGGTAGATTAGGAAAAGGATCAACCATGATATTTTGTGGAGACAACCAACAAATTGATTTGAAAGATAAAAACTACTCAGCAATACATGATGTGTCTAAAATATCACCCTCCCAATATGTTTATAAAAGAGTATTGGAAGATAATCATCGTCATGTGGCAATAGACGAGGTATTTGAGTTATTGAACGGAATGTAACCTCTTCCATAATTTCTTCATATTTATAATGGAACAACCTAATTCAATTAAAAAATGGCAAAAATTCCAATATGGCCCGGCTCATCATCATTTTCAGCAGCTGACACACCTTTTTCATTTTATGACGCGGACACTGACTTTCAAACATCCGCAGTAACAACAGCAGATTGGTGTGCTAAACGTTTAGGATATCCATTAGTAGATGTTGAATTACAAGCAGCTAATTTTTTTACATGTTTTGAAGAAGCAGTAAATGAATACGGCGCCCAATTATACAACTTTCAAATTATAAGTAATTTCCAAACTTTTGAGGGTACAACCACAGGATCTGATTTCAACAACAGTTTAATTACACCTAACATGGGGGGTACTATTAATGTATCTGAACAGTATGGTAATGAAACAGACGGAGGTGGGGGTGATTATAAAATAGAACGTGGAAGTTTATTAGTACAACCAGGAACACAAAAGTATGATCTATTATCAGCAGTATCTTCATCCCTTAGTGGTTCTGAAGCTGTTTATATAAAGAAAATAATGCATTATTCACCAGCGGCTATTAATAAATATTTTGACCCTTACGCAGGTACCGGTACAGGAATCCAATCATTAATGCAGTCATTTGGTTTTGGTAATTACTCACCAGGTGTAAACTTTATGTTGATGCCTTTAAGTTTTGATCTTCAAAAACTACAAGCAATTGAATTAAATGATGAAATAAGAAAGTCAGGATATCATTTTAATATTGAGGCAAATAGATATTTATGTTTATTTCCTATTCCTAATAAAACTTATCGTTTACATTTTGAATATGTTTTAAAATCAGTAGCAAACGCCCCAGTTAAAGACGCTGCAACTAATTTAATAACGGACATTTCAAATGTTCCTTACACCAACCCAACTTATTCATTTATTAATGAACCAGGAAGACAGTGGATTAGAAGATATGCATTAGCTTTAGCTAAAGAAATGTTAGGAAGTATAAGAGGTAAATATGGAACAATCCCCATTCCTGGGGATACAACAACTTTAGATCATGCAAGATTATTAGCTGAAGCTAAAGATGAAAAAACAACTTTAATTGAAGAAATTAAGAATTTACTTGAAGAAACAACAAGGTTAAAACAACTTGAAAGAAAAAACCAAGAAGCACAACAAACACAAGAAACATACTTTAAAGTACCTTACCACATTTACATAGGATAATGATTAAATTAACAAACATATTAAACGAAGTATTAAATACTTATCAAGTAGAAGTAAGAATTATATCTGATAGGAAAGTCCCTATTACTAGTATATTAGACCAAATTAGGGGTTTAGAAAAAGTAACAATTGTAAATAATATTACTCCCGATGGTGTTCAGAAAAAAGAAGCTACGGAATATACTAGAGTAAAATTTAAATTTGTTACAAGAACCGACCCTAATCAAGATTTAATAAAATTTAAAGAAGACATGGTAACATCTGACATGTCTAAAGACGATTTAAGAATACCTGGTGTAAAATCAGTAGTATTCCATCCAGAAACTCTAAAAAGAATATAATGGCATTATTTGGGGGATCACGAGACATAAATTTATTTCACACAATAAACAGTGAACTTATAAACGACATTATTCAAACAGAAATTGGATATTACAAGTTTGTAATAGAAAGAACATCTGCCAATGTTTATGGTGAAGCCATGGGCAAAGTGTTTTATGAACCCGTGAGAATAGCGGGTTTAATCAACAGACAAGACCAATCGTGGTCGTCCGATGACTTTGGATCTGACATTAATCAAACCGTTAATTTTCAATTTCTAAAAGAAGAATTAAGAGAATTAAATTTAATACCTGAAATAGGAGATATTATACTTTATAGAAATAATTTTTACGAAGTAGACACAAAAATAGAAAACCAACTTATAATGGGTAGAGATCCAGATTACGCCATATCAACAGGTACAACTGATTTTGGAGATAGTTTTTCAGTAAGTGTAAACACACACCTATCAGGAGTACAAAGATTAAACTTAACACCTTTAAGAGGTGGAAAATACCCATCTACTAATAAAATAACAGACGGAACAGCTAATTTACTAGGATAATGTCAGATTTTAATAGACCTTTACCATCAAGATTAAATGATAAACTTAGAAATAATTTATTAGCTCCTAACGTTGAAAAACAATCAGCAGTTGATCCTAATAAACCTAGTTTTCCTATAGGTGACGTAGTACCTAATAACCGTCAACCTCAAAAAACACCAGTAAGTAGGGGAGAAGTAATAAGACGTGATGACGATGATGTAAATGACATTTCAATTGGTTTACAAGACCATGATGAATCAATAGCTTATTATTTTGGTAATGTAATTAAACCTTCTGTCGTTGTAAATGGTGGTAGAGTAGATGTTCCTTTAGTTTATGGTTCTCCTGAAAGATGGAAGGGAGTTCAAAAAGATGGATATTATAGAGACAAAGAAGGTAAGATTCAATCACCTATTATAATGTTTAAAAGGGACAGCGTTGAAAAACGAAGAGATTTGGGTAATAAAATGGACGCTAATAATCCAAACCTTTATCAAACATTTGAAGTAAAATATTCAAAAAGAAACCAATACGATAATTTTTCATTACTTCATAATAGAACACCACAAAGAGAATTCCATAATGTCATAATTCCAGATTATGTAAGAATAAAATATAGTTTTGTAATTTGGACTGCTTATGTAGCACAAAATAATAAAATAGTTGAAGCTATAAATTATGCTTCCGATTCATATTGGGGTGATCCTGAAAGGTTTAAGTTTATGGCTAGAATAGACACTTTTAGTAATAGTGTAGAAGTATCCCAAGGATCTAACAGAGTAGTAAAAACAACATTCGGTTTAGATTTACAAGGGTACATAGTACCTGATGCTATGAGTGTTAAATTAGCATCCAAACCACAAAAACATTTTAGTAAATCAACAGTTAAATTTAATACTAAGGTAGTAAGTACTTTTGATAAACCAAAAACAAGAGAACAAGTAAGAGAATCATTAGGAGCACAAAACATACAACAGGAAATAATAGGAGTTGGATATCAAACAACTGGACAAAATAATATAATAGGATAATGGCAAAACAAAATAGAACAACATTAAAAGGGTACTTTGAAACGGGGGATGTACCTACTCAAGAAAACTACATTGACTTTATAGATAGTACTTTAAATTTATCAGAAGTAAATAGTGATATATCAGTTACTAATATAACAGCCTCAGGTAATATAAGTGCAAGTAATTTTAGTGGAACCACTTCAGGAACAAACACAGGAGACCAAAATTTAAGTCCTTACTTATTATCTGCTAACACTGTATCATTTGCAGTAACTTCAAGTAATGTATTATTTGGTGACATAACATCATCAGGTAATATAAGTGCAAGTGGTACTGTAGAAGCCACAGCTTTTACCCTTAATGGAACTATAGTAGGATCATCTACTGATACTTTTTTTAATTCAGGAAGTTCAGGAAAAATATTTTATAATGGTGGAAATGTAGGTATTGGAACAACTTCACCAGGAGAAAAATTAGAAGTAATAGGTAATATAAGTGCAAGTGGTAATATAATAGCATCCAAGTTAAACACGGGCCAGGGTTTAAATGAGTTATATGATATGGATCAAAATGTTAAAACAACATCAGCAGTAACTTTTACAACAGTAAACACAGGTCAAGGGGCTAATGAATTGTATGACATGAATCAAAATGTTACAACAACCTCTAACCCTACATTCGCAGGTTTAAATTTGACTAAAGTAAATTATGAGACTCTTGATTTATCAAACACACTTACCCATACCCTTGATGGAGGTCCTGCTGGTTATTTATCAGTAAGAGCTGTGCCTTCAATAGGGGTGGGTGATGCATCACCAATTTACAATCTAACAGGTGATATGATACTAGCTACCAGTGTAATAATGATATCTACAAATGCTCTTATTACATGTAATGCAACAAACATTGCTAATAGTTCATGTAAAATAACATTCCACAACCCCACGCAAACTAATTTTAATGGGGGAAATGTAATAATAAACATAGTTATAATTTAAGTAAACAATTATTATTTTATATTTATCACCAAATACTACTAAATGAAAGATCTCTAAAATGATCCGGAATAACTAATAATAAAAATATCTATAAAAATACCCCTATCTAATGGGTGGGGTGTGGTATAGGTTAATACTCCTACTTAAATGAATAAAATAAACACACAACATAATGGCTAAAGACGGAGGAAAATTATTAATTAAGTATAGAGATCCAGTAGCAGCTTCCTTTTCCTCCAAAGACGTAGTAATGAATGTCCAAACGGGTACCCTTTTCTATAAAAGAAATAGAAAGTTGTATGCCTTAAGAGGTACCCCAGACAATTTTGATTTAGTAGTATTCCCAGGACAATCAACCAACCAACAAATTTTATTTAATGATAGTTCCCAAGATGGAAGTCCTATCATGGAAGGTTCAGACCAATTTAGGTTTAAGGCAGCTTCAGCCACTTGTGGGTGTGCTAATTTTTTTGATGTAGGAGCAGAAACATTAACTACTTTTTCGGGTTCAGTAAGAATTGGAGAACATTTATCGGGGAGTTGTGATCTTTTAGATAGTTTCGTAGATCCTGCTTTAATGGTTTATGGAAATTTACACACTACAGCCAGTGCGCAGGGGATAGGCAATATTCATGCATTAAGTGGAAACATAACAGCAGATTTAAATTTATTTGGGACTAACGCATATATTTCGGGTAGTCTAATCCATTCTGGAAATACAGGCACAAGATTAACATTTAATACTGATAATAATAATATTGGTATTATAGAATTAAGAACAAATAGTAATATTATAACTACTATAAATTCATCTTCTCTTACAGTAAACGCCCCCTATGATTTATTCATACCAGGCACTAACCCGGTAGCAGGACACTTAACTTCAAGTGGCACATTTACTAACGTGTTAGTAATGGATAATATAACAGGTCAAGTATATAAAACAGGAAGTTATAATGGGGCAACATTTAAAACAACAGGTAAAAGAACTGGCGATTCACAAATAACGGGATCTTTAGATATATCAAATTCTATAACAGCCTCAAAGGCACAACTTACTAATTTATCAACTTACCCCAACCCAGTTAATAATTTTAATGTATTAGCTATACAGAATGGGAATGTATACACTACTTCCTCAGCAGCTTTTAACCATTATAATTATTCTCTTGTTGCTGATAATGGTACTGCAGTAACAACAAATGCACAAATTATTAATTTTGTAGGAAATGCAGTAACAGCATCAGGTCAACTGAATGGTAACCATGCCACAGTTACTATAAATGCAGTTACAGAAAGTTTATGGTATAATGGTCGACCAAGCTTTTTGTCTTCTTCATATAATATATTAATAGGAAATGGGGGTGATATAAGCACAAGTGAGAATTTAAAACATGAAATTCATATAACCTCATCTAACCAATCTGCATCTATAGGCTTTACAAACGCTAGTAGTAGCCATTGGTCAACAGGAGTTATCCAATCTTCCGGATATAATGTATTTCATATATCAGATCATGGAACAGTTAATACACCTACAGGGGATGGAATTACACAAGTTTTAAGAATATTTGGAACAGGTTCAGGTGATTTACTTTCTGCTCCTGAAGCTATATCAATACATTCAGGTTTAAGAACAGGAGGAGCAACCCCCAACCCAACTTTTATAGGAGCAACAGACGTTAATATTCCTACTATAATGATAGATCCTGTTGGTCATTCTACATCCTTAGCAAAACTCCATATTAATACTATGGGGACAGATGATGGTATGTTATATAACGGTTTATTAGTAGGTCCTTATTATAATCCATCTGCCTTCCCTAACCAAAGAACAGGGTCAGGAGTTTTTATTCATATAGGGGAGACACAAGTTGGAGATACAAAGGAATCAGAAGTCCCTAAAATAACAGGTAAAACAGAATTAGGAGCAAATTGGGGTAGTGGACAATCTAGGGGTCTTGTAATAACCGCCGAAACAGATAGATCTGTAGGTTATCCAAACTCTTCGGGGAATAACTATGTTTTCGGAAATGCCGTTCAGCAGTCTTCTATTATGGAATTTAAGGTACAAGATGTAAGTAAGTCAGCCTACTCTGCCTCTATAAATAACCCATCAACTTCAGGAATAAATTCATTTCAATTAGGAGGTTCTCCCCACTCACAATCAATGGCCCAGGTTTATGGTACTGGAGATGAATTCATTATAGGAATGGAGGTTATTCCAAGAAATACAACAAACAGGGACGCTAATTACCTTTATACTTTTAAAAATGATTTAATGCCTCTCTTATCAATTGAGGCATCAGGTAAAGTAGGTATTGGTAATTTTTCTAATGATACAACCTCACTAACTTCACCTAAAGCAATGTTAGATATATCAGCTAAATTAGGAAGTGATGCAGATATATTTTTAAAAACACAATCACCTAATACAATTCCTCTAATAAAATTAGAAGTAGATAATTATGGTTCTCAAAATATATCAGGTAATTCAACAAAACTATATAACCCACAACTTCATAGAGGAGAGTTTTACATGCATACGGATTATGCATCAGGTACCTTTTATGAAAATCAAAAAGAAAGCGCAGTAGTTATAGAAAGTAAGGGTAAGCAAGAAGGACTAGCAGGACAAACTTACCCATTTAATATTAAAGGAGCTACCAAAAATAGTTTCGAGACTAACAACATACAATTTGTAGTAGGGGGGGATAATTCATTTGATAGAGATTCAACAATTACTTCTTCACATGCCCACAATAATGGTTATCCTCCCTTCTCAAATAACAATGGTAGGGCATCTATTACAATAGAAGGTATTTCGGATTTTAGACGTTTTGGGGAAGTAGGAATAGGATTAGCTAATCCATCTTCATCTTTACACGTCACTAGATCTGTTCAGGCAGACAACTTTAGAACTACAAACCCTGTAGATACCCTAGGTTCAGGCTCTATAAAAACAGTTTATGGTTCTAATTTTATTACAGGATCAGGTACTAATTTTACAACAAATTTTAAAGTAGGAGATGCTATAAAAATAACAGGTAAACAGATAATATCAACACCCCCCTACACATACCATATAACTTCATCAGAAGCATCAGCATCAGTTTCTTCATCAATTGCAGGTATTAAACACCAACAACTAGTTCACAATGATATAATTTTAATATCCTCAGGGGCATTACATACAGGAATAATACAAACAGGATCTTATCATGTTGTTACAAGCACAGTTTCAAGTTCCTTAAATAATACAGTTTTTGATGATAATTTACGATTCAATCCCGTCTATACAGGTGTAACAACACAATCAAATAATATAATACACAGAATAAATCCTTACTATTACCAAATAGCTACAGTGGACAGTATACATAGTGATACTAGTATGAGTATTTCTCAAAATTGGGAAGGAACTACTGATCCTTTTGCAAAAGCATATTATGAAGAGATATTATTCCAAGTAAAAACAGCTGATTATAGACCTGTCTTTTCAATTGCTGCAGATGGTACAGTTACTAATGGGGGTATAGTAGGTACTTTTAAATCAACAGGTTTAAGACAAGGACACGCCCAAATTGAGGGTGATTTAACTATTAGACCTCAAGATACATTAACTTCTGCTAATTTAAACATAATATCTAGAGACACTGGATCTGACGCCCACTCTATCTTAAGGTTAAAACAATATCAACAAGGTGTCAATACAACTGGTTCTAAATTAATGTATAACGCTGATGATAATGAATTTCAGATATTCGGAAATAAGGGAAATGATAAACATTTAACAATACACCATGATAGTGGATTAGTAACAGTAAATGAAAAATTAATAGTAGCAGGTAATATAAGTGCAAGTGGAGCAATAAATACTTTATCCCATATAACATCCTCCGGTAATATAAGTGCAAGTGGTTTATTGTTCGCTTCATCTTCACAGGGAAATTATTCAAACATTGTAGTTCAAGACACAGCTAGTGGTAGATTCTATACTACATCATCAGCTGCATTAACTACAGCAGCTATAGAAACATTTAAATCAACAGGACAAAGAAATGGCGATTCAGTAATAACAGGTTCACTATTTTTAAGTGGGGGTTCAGGACATTTAACTGCCTCAGGAAATATAAGCGCAAGTGGAACTTTACATGCTGGTTTAACATCAGCACAACCCGCCAATATAGCGTATTACGACACAGCCACTGGGTTGTTTACATACGGACCTGCAACCGGAGCTTCTGGCTTTACAGCCGCAGGAATTTCAGGTTCATGGCAAGGATACATTTCATCAAGTGGGATAGTTTCATCATCCCAACAAATCCAAAATTATGATGATTTCCTACTTAACACAACAGACACATTAACGGGCGATTTAACAGTTACAGGTACAATTACAGCCCAAGAATTCCACACAGAATTTGTTTCAGCTTCTATAATTTTTGAAAGTGGTTCTACTCAATTTGGTAACTCATCAGATGATATTCATGTATTTTCAGGTAGTATAAATGTAAAAGATGAAGGTCATATAACAGCCTCAGGAAATATAAGTGCAAGTGGTTATATATCTGCAAGTCATGCTATATTTCCAAATTTACCCTCAGGTGTTACTCAGTACTCAGTATTTTTTGATGACGCCACAGGAGAATTAAAATATGAATTTGCCCCTAATTCATTTACACCTGGAGGGGTTTCAGGTTCTTGGCAAGGACAAAACTTTGTTTCAGCTTCACAAACATTCTTATCAACGGGACAAAGAAATGGAGATTCAGCTATAACAGGATCATTAGACGTAACAAGCAATATAACAGCATCAGGTAATATAAGTGCAAGTGGCAATATGTTTGCAGAAGAATATTTTATAGGACCAAGTGGCCATAAAATTGAGGAAAATATTACAAATGATCTTTTTATCAAAAATGTAGTAAATGGTAAATTTACTAGGTTTACAGGAGAAGATTTAGGTGGTACAACAAATATAGGAGCTACAATTGATTATTCAGAGTCAAGTATAACCTTAGGAGCCCCAACAACCCCCTTTAATGTTACTGCTTCAGCTAATATAAGCGCAAGTGGTTTATTATTTGCTTCTTCCTCAGAAGGAAATTATTCAGATGTAGTAGTTCAGGATTTAACTACAGGTAGATTCTATACAACAGCATCGTCCGCTGTGGGTACAACAGATACTTTTAAAACAACTGGGCAAAGAAATGGCGATTCATCAATAACTGGTTCTTTAGTATTAAGTGGAAGTGGAACTACTTTACTAACAGTAGATGGAAATATAAGTGCAAGTGGAACAGGTTCATTTGGTTTAATTGATGTAAGAATTCCTACAACAACGGGGGATTTAATAAATTTAACAGCAGGTAATAGAACATATGGGTTTGCATCTCATGAAAATGTAGGAGCACAGCCGGGTATAAACATAACCAGAAAACTATCTTCTAGTGAAATAACATTAATAAACATTACGGGTGAGGGGGGAAGTGGTTCTTTAACTGTAGGGGGAGATTCAATAAATGCTGGTGGTGGTAAAGCAGTACCATTCTCTATCCACTCCGATGTAGTTGATCATGATAAGGCCTCTATGGTTATATTTGATAGGAGTTTAGGCTTAAGTATGGGGATGACTAAAAAATCTCCCGACTACCACACAATAGAAGCCTTTTTATCTACAGGAACCCACACAGGAAACCCAACAACCTCAGCAATATCTTTTAGAATAGGTATAGGGTCAGGTTCGAGAAAAGCAACAGTCACAGGAGATGGAAAATTAATAGTAAGCCAAAGTATAATCGCGGGTAGTCATATACAAGCAACTAGTTATGTAACAGCAAATGAATTAATCTCAACAGGTAATATAACAGCCTCACAAAACATAAGTGCAAGTGGAACATTACATGCTGGTTTAACATCAGCACAACCCGCCAATATAGCGTATTA
>TARA_R110000764_G_scaffold31850_1_pt1 | contig 10297 bp, 8 predicted proteins | sample TARA_R110000764 | Tara Oceans TARA_R110000764 (sample SAMEA4398111) | marine metagenome | biome: Polar Biome; feature: [SRF] surface water layer (ENVO:00010504); material: water (ENVO:00002006), including particulate matter (ENVO:01000060) such as... | depth 5 m
AGTTAAAAGTTTTAAGTTAACTTTAGGAGGTGGCGTAACTGCAACATCTTATATCTATGTACAACCACAGCGAGTTTATTACAATAGGAACATTAATAATTGTGATTTATTAGAATTTGTTTATATTAACAAATACGGTGTAAAAGAAAATATAACTTTCAATGCGCCACAAAGTGAACAACTTAAAACTAAGTCGGATAAATATTTAGCTGCTGGTTATAATTCAGAAAGTAATGTAACAACATTTAACACTTCAGCAGATAGGCAAAAGATTAACCAAAGGAATACAATTACCAAAACGGTTAAAGGAACTAAGATGTTAATCAAGAGAATTGATGAAGTAAAAGACTTCTTAACAAGTCCAATTGTTTGGTTAGTAGGTAGCGAATTAAACAGCGTAATTATTACAGATGGTGGTTACAAGTTAACCAAAGAAAACAAAGGCTTAGAAGTATCGTTTAAGTATTCAAATTCACAAACTAAACTATCTTTTTTATGATATATTTTAATGGCATTGAATTAGACTATAACGAAAATACATTGAATAAAATAGTTGTTAAAAAGTCTTTAACAGATATTGAATCTTTAGGCAATAGAAGGGGTACAAGTAGTACAACCTTTGATGTTCCAAGAACTGCACACAATGAACGTGCATTTGGTTTAATGACATTTGAAGGTGGTTTATTCAATCCTATTGGAACTGGCGAATTACATTTAAATGGCAATCCATACGTAAAAGGAACTATTAAAGTAAAAGGATATAACGATACTATCTTTAAACTTTTGTTTATTGGTTCAGATATTGACACAATAAATACACTAAAGGAAACGCCTTTAAAAGACTTATTGAATCCTGCATTAACTGGTGGGACTGGTATATATAGTGATGCGTTTATCAAAAATGCTTTTGGAAATATTACAACAACAAGCCAATTAGATTACATTTACGATATACCACAAGCACACGCATTGTATGATGCTTCAATAGTTGTTCCTTTCTTTTCTGCAAGTAGTATAATAAACAAAATGTTTAGTGATTTAGGTTACACAGTAAGTAGTGATTTTATGACCACAGACTACGCAAGCTATTTGTATTATTCTAATTTTGTTAGTACGCATTATTCAACTACATTAACTGCAGATATTACGCATAATTTCACTACTTCTTTAAACTCTGCAATTAGTTTGGGTGCTGTAACTTCTGGAAATAGCGTAACGTTAACTGGCAATAATTATTATTTTGTTGATGATGTTACAAAACTAAAGGCAGACTTCAAAGTTAATATCGTTGAAGATGAAGCAATTGAATTAGTAACTGTTAATTTAAATGTTTGGGAGGGTGGTTTATTAATTGTAACTGGTCAATCTGCAAACCTTTCAGTAGGTTATAATGATATTAGCTTAAAGTCAGATACAGCAATTTCATCTGGCAGTTACATCGTAGCTAATGTTAGTATTATTTTAAAAGCAGGATATTCATTACCTATTAATTTTGATGTCAATATTTCTGGCGTAAATATTCAAACAGATAACATTCAAGAAAATGCAGTTGTATTGTTAAGTGATTACTTAGGTGATTTGTCACAATTAGACTTCTTACAAAACTATTTAAAGTTTCATAATTTAGTTATGGATATTGAAGATGAAACTGTTTATATAGATTGCCAAACAGATGCTACCATAATAATTGAACCAGTTAACGGATTGGCTATAAACCAAAAAGACATAACAGATAAAATTGAAAGTAGCACAGATATATCTTTAGATTACAGCCTAAACAAATATATATATTTTGAACAAGGAATGATTACTTCAGAAAACCAAACAGTTAAAAGCCTAAATGAAGTTAGCACAACTGGTTCTGTATTTACAGATTTGAATGTTTACGGTGATGGTATAGAAGTTTATAAAGTAGGGTTTAATTCTGTTTATGATGGTTTAGATGGTTATCAACTTTCAGATACTACAACATTACAAGTATCAAACGTTTTGGGTATTCCTAATTTATTTGATGTTAATAAACATATAACAGCTCCAAACGGGAAAATACCAATTGGATATGCATTACAATGGGAAAATTATTTAACCATTCTTAGTGGCGTTTTTTCTGGTTATGGTTCTACTTCAATTGTTGACTATACAAATTTAGATGGTACAGCAACAACAACAGCGAAAATAAAAATACAGAATCAATTGGCACGTTATGGGTCTACTGGTATAATTGGAACTTTCCAATTATTTAAAGGTACTTTAGAACAAAAGAAAAATAATAAGGTTAGAGAAATTGAACTTTATGACTACTCTGGAACTTTAATAAATTTCAGAACAGATTACATAATAAACAAACAAATTTATAAATTATTGAGTTACGAATTTGAACCAATAAGCAAAAGAATTAAAGCAAAAATAATACTAAAATAATAACACAATGGCAGAACAAATAGTATATGATATTAAATTTGAAGGATTGGATAATGCTCAAAAAGGACTTGAGGCAATAACCAAAGCGCAAAAAGAACAAGAATTAGTTGTTAACGCTACCAAAAAAGAAATGCAAGATTATCAAAAGGCTTTAAACTCTTTGCAAAAAGAACAAATGGATGGCAGAGATTTAACACAAGAAGAAATTAATATGTCAAATGATTTGGCAGATTCAATTGTTACTTTGGGTGTTAATTTAGAAGGACAAAAAGATACTTTAAAAGAAATTAATTCTGAAAGAAAAGTAAGTGCTGATAACATTAAGCAATTAAACACAATACAAGATGCTGAAATTGGAAGTAATAAAAGACTAAAGGCAGAACTGAAATTGTTAACTGCTGAAATGGAATTATTAGGTGAAGAAGAACGTGATAATACAGATGCAGGTAAAGAATTAGGCGCACAAATATTAAAGATTACGGATAATTTAAAAGAAAATGAATCTGCTGTTGGCGATAATAGGCGAAATGTAGGTAACTATTCAAGCGCATTAGATGGCGCAGTAGGTAATATTTCTCTTTTCGGTGTTAATTTAGGGCAAGTATCTAAGCAATTAAAGTCTGGCGTTGCAGGAGTTAAAGGAATGACAACTGGATTAGTTGCACAAGCAACAGCAACAAAAGGCGCAACTGCTTCAAGTGGTGGATTGAGCAAGGCAATGAAAGTTTTAAGAATTGCTTTAATATCTACTGGAATTGGTGCAATAGTTGTAGCAGTCGGTATGTTAATAGCAGCATTTGCAAGTACTCAAAGAGGTGCAGATGCATTTTCAAGAGTAATGATACCAATTAAGGCGGTACTATCTACATTAGTAGGAATTGTACAAGACTTATCATTTGCTTTAGTTGATGGATTAAAAGGAGCATTTGAAGATATTAAAAAATTAAACTTAGGTGATGTATTCAAAAATATTGGCGATGCAATAAAAACAAACCTTACAAATAGAATTGCAGCTTTTGGAATAATGGGAAAAGCTATTGTGAAAATATTCAGCAAAGATTGGAAGGAAGGTTTCAAAGATTTGGCAAATGGAACTGCACAGTTAGGAACTGGCGTTGAAGATGTATTGGGTAAATTAGCAGATGGTGGCGAAGCTGCAAAAAAGAAATTAGCAGAAGTAAATGCACGAATACAAGAAGGAATTAGACAAGGTAAGTTATTAGCTGATATGGAAATTAATTTAGATAAAGCACGTATTAAGTCTGTTGTAACTTTGGCAGAAATTAATAAGAACTTAAAAGAACAAAGATTGATTTCAGCAGATATGACATTAACAGATGATGAACGTATTGATGCTTTACAAAAAGCAATTGAATTATCTAAAGAAAAGTCTATTGAAGAAAAAAAGTTAGTACAACAAGAATTAGAAATTGCACAAATAAAGGCTTCATTCAATGATACAGACAGAGAAGCGAAAATGGAAATGGCTACATTAAAAGCAAAACTTTTGGACTTAGATGCAGCAGCTTTAAGTGAAGCTAAAATGATGCTTACAATGTTAACTGGAATACAATTGAAACAAAGGAAAGCAGAAGAAAAAAGAATTGCAAGTATTGAAACATTAATTGTTTCAGAAGGCGAATTGTTAGAAAGTAAAAGAATTGCACAATTAGAATCTTTAGGCTTATTAAAAGAAGATAGCGAATTAACTGCAAATGAAATAAAGGCAAAAGAATCAATCTATAAAAAATACTACAATGATATTTCTTCTTTGGCTATTTCTGAATTAGACACAAGAATTAAAAAAGAACAAGATGCAGATGTTTTGATTGCATTGGAAAAGCAAAAATTATATTTAAATGATTTGGCTAATTTCAAAGGAACTGAAGCAGAAAGAAAAGCGTTTGTTGACCAGAATACAAGAGAAACTTTAACGAATTTAAAAACAAGTTTAGCATCTACATTACAAACTTTAGAAGGCGAACTTGAAACAATGACTGCAAGTACTGGCGATGGCATTGCAGACAACATTTATTCCGAACAAGACAAATTAGACTTACAAAAAAGAATTGCAGAAACTGGTGTTTCTTTGGCTCAATTAAATGTAGATGTTGCAGGAGTTGGAGTTGATGCAGATGGCGAACCTATAAGCATTGCAGATAGTTTGAAAATAGATGAAGAAAAAATGGGCGAAGTACTAACTGGATTTAGTGCAGTTACTCAAGGAATTTCAAGCATTATGGGTGCTGCAAGTGATTTGGCAAAAGTCCAAGCAGATGAAAAGGTTAAAGCTATTGATAAGTCTTTAAAGGCTGGAACTATTTCTGAAAAAGAAGCTGAAGCACAAAAGCAAAAAGTAAGAAAAGAAGCATTTGAAAAAAGTAAAAAGATGCAGATTGCAATGGCAACTATTCAAATTGCTGAAGGTGTAGTCGCTGCAATCGCAGGAGGTATGACAATGGGAAATCCTATATTAGGTGCAATCGTTGGAGCAATCGGAGCAGCAGCAGTTGTTGCAACTGGGGTAATGAATATAGCCAAAATAAAAGCGCAAACATTCGCAGAAGGTGGTTATGTTCAAGGTGCAGGAACTGGAACAAGTGATTCGATTAATGCTAAGTTATCAAATGGCGAGTTTGTGCAAACTAAAAAAGCGACTGAACATTACGGAACAGATTTTATGAATGCCGTAAATACGTTGCAATTGCCAAAGCTTAATTTCGCAGAAGGTGGATTAGTTGCACCAACTGGAATAAACGATGTAAGCAATCAAATTAGCAGAGGTGAGCAGAATATCGCAGATAGTATTTCCGATTCACAAATAGAAGTTATAAACGTAGAAAGTAGATTCACAAATAAACAAAACCAAGTTAAGAATGTTGAAACAGCCACAACTTATTGAAGCATTAGAATTAGCAAAGAAAGGAGCATTTAGAAAAGAAAATATAATTGCTTTAATTAAAGCAGATTTCTTTAACGAATACAATTCAGCCAAAAGTCTAATGAATTTATACAGCAAACTCGGTACAAGATATGGAATGTCACAAAGCAAAATAAGAAGCATTTGCTGTAATTAGTCTTTTTTGCTAAATGGTGGCAATCGTTGTACTTATATTTGCATCTATATGAAGGTAACTAATGTAATGAATGTAAAGAAAAGCAAAGATGTTGCTGATATTTCTATTGTTGGAGATATTGGATATAACGTTTGGGCTGATAACGAAGCAGATTACAAAAAAAATACTTCTGAAAATATAGCTTTAGAATTAAACGCACTTCAAGGGTTAAAGGTTAAGACTATAAATTTAACTTTAGAATCTTTGGGTGGCGATGTTATGCACGCATTAGCAATTTACAATTTGTTAAAACAAAGTGATGCAAAAATAAACGTATTCTTAAGAGGTATAAACGCTTCAGCATCTACAATCATTGCAAGTGCAACAAATGTAGAAAATATATACATGGATAATACTGGCTTGTATTTAATTCATAAAGCAATGACTGATGCAAGCGGAAACGCAAACGATTTTCAAGATGCTTTGAACCAATTAGATAAGTTCCAAAATTCAATTGAACAAGTATTTTTAAACTTAGGAATAGAACAGTCTGTTCTTAGTGATTTAATGGAACGTAATGGAGGGCATGGCGAATGGCTAACTTTCACAGAAGCAAAAGAATTTGGTTTTGTTGGAAACGAATGGACTGCAAAGAAAGTTACAAACTACACAAAACAACAATTTACAAATAGACATATAATAGTACCGAATAATTTAATTAATAATTTACCTAAACCAAAAAGAATGGAAGAGAACGAAAAGAAGTCTTTGTTTGAAGAGTTTAAAAACTTATTCAAAAACGAAGCTTTAATTCAAGCAGCAGAAGATGATGCTGAACAAGAATTAAAAGATTTACAAGATGAGAACGAAGCTTTAAAAGTTAAGATTTCAGAACTTGAAGCTATGATTGAAGAATTACAGCCTAAAGAAGAAGAAGAAGAAGTAATGGAAGACAAAGTAGAAGATGTAGTAACAAACGAAGTTGTTATTGTAGAGCCTACAATGGAAGAAATTATTAACGCTAAAGTTAAAGAAGAAATTAAAAACTTAGCTAAACCATCAACAGAAAAGACAAATTCAAAAAAGGAAGATAACAAAAAAACTCCAATTTGGAAACAACATTTAAATAACTACCAAAACTTTATAAAATAATGGCAACACCAACAATAACAACAAACACGTACGCAGGTAAAGACCTGGAAGGCGTAATCGCACAGTCTATTCTTAGAGGAAAGACAATTGAAAACGGATACATAACTGTTCACACAGATATTGATTCAAGAGCAGTAATTAAAACACTTGATGGAACTTTAAACGTTCAAGATTCTGTTGCAGCTTTTAACAGCGCAGGTTCTTTTACTTTAGACGAAAAATATCTTGACCCTAAAAAATTCATGGAAGCAGTAGAATATGATTATTCTACATTGAATGCTACTTGGTATGCATCACAACAACCAAGAGGAAGAGCAGGTGATTTTGAAGCACCAGCAACATTAGAAGAAGCTATCATTGAGCATCGTTCAGCTTTAAGAAGCAAATTCATGGATGCAGCAATCTGGAGAGGTTCAGTAGCAGCAGGAACATTAGCGAAAGTTACAGTTTCAGCAGCAGCAAACGTAGTAACTGGATTAGTTCCTTTATTGGAAGCTGGTACAGATACAGTAAAAATTGATTCTGCAAAAGTAGCAATCGCAGGATGGGATAAAGCAACAGCTATTTTAACAGTAACTTCAACTTCTGATTTGGCAACTGGTGATGTTGTAACTTTATCTTCTATGGTAGGTTCTACAGGAACTAACTGGAGTGGAGAAAATGGAAATTCTTATTCAATAACAGTAATAAATGCAACAACTTTTTCTATATCTTTAGATGCTTCAGCATTTACTGGAACTTTCACAAGTGGAAATTTTAACTTCATTAATTCAAGTAATGCATTAAGCGTTTTAACACAAGTTTATAACAGCTTACCAGAAGCAGTTGAAGATGATGCTGATTTCTTTATTTTTGGCGACAAGAATTTAGTAAAAGCTTATTCTTTAGCACAAGCTTCAGCAGCTAATGGAGCAGGTTCTTACTACATTGGTTCTAAAGAATTAGATTTCTTAGGTTCAAGAATAGTTTACGTTCCTTACATGGCTAAGAATACAATCGTAGCAGCAAACGTTTCTAATTTACATTTCGGAACTGCATTAGATTCTGAATGGAATGATTTAGCTATTATTCCTCAGTTCGAAAGTACTGGCGACAGAACTGTAAGATACAGAGTTGACTATGCATTTGATGTAAATTACACAAATGGTGGAGATATAGTTCTTTACAGATAGTAAATAAATTAATAAAGGCTTATCTAATGGGTAAGCCTTATTTTTAAACAATTAAAATAAAAAAGAAATGAGTGCAAGTTTAAGTTTAACAGCAGTAGGTGGTATTAACTGCAATAAGAGAGCAGGTGTTAAAACCTTGTATGTTATACCAACAGCAGATATTACAAGTATCACAGCAGGAACTGCTGCACACGATATTACTAATATGGTATTTGCAGGAGTAGGAAATGGATTTGGTAAGATAGCATTCAAAAGAGGTGAATGTGAAGTAACTGAATCAATGGAAGTGAATAATGAAGTAGGAGTTGCGTTTGCAGTACCTAATCCTAATGCAGCACAAAGATTTCAATTGGAAGCAATTAGAAAGTCTTGTGAAATGTATTTGGTTGCAAGATTGTATGATGATGAAAGATTATTATTTGTTGGATATGATGCAGTTGCTGAAGAAGAAGCATTTGCTAAATTTAACAACTTAGAATCTACTTCTGGAAAAGCTACTTCTGATGAAAATTTATTTTCTATGAATCTAATGGCAGAACAAGGAGAGATGTTAAGAGTGTTAAGTGGTATTTCTGGAGCAACTCCAGCAGCAACTACGGTAACAGCAATCGAAGCAGAATTAATCGCAGCAACTTCAGTATAATAGCCTATGTGGAAATTTAAAAAACAATACAAAGAAAGTATTATCTTTGTCAGAGGATTTGGAAATATAGACACAAGAAAGGTTAATGCTAATGATATATACAAACACTCCTTAATTGGAGGGTTTGGTATGTTAGCAAAATTTATACAAAAAGATGAAGCAGTTACAAAGAAACCAATTAGCAAAAAAGCAATCAAGTAGTTTTACAATAGAAAACAAAATTACTCAATCGCCAATTAGTACTAACTTGGTTAAAAAAACAAATGGATTTAAAATTGTTAGTAGAGGTGCTGACAATTTACTTCCATATACAATTAGTGAAATAGTAAAAAATAGTTCTACACTTTCAAATATTATTTATTCAAAAGCTGAATATGTAAGTAGTGGAGAAATTATTATTGATAATGAAGTTGTAAAAGATAAATTATTGGAAGATTTAAATTCTAATTATGACTTTTACGAACTTTCAAAAAGATTATCTATTGACTACTATTCTCATGGATATGCATTTATTGAAAGGGTTAGAATAGGCTCTGAAATATTTGTTTATCATTTACCTACTGAAAGAGTTTGTATTGAGGAATTTGATGTTTTACCAGAATTTGCGGTTATAAGCAAAGATTGGCAAGATAGAAAAGTAAAACCTTACAGTATAGGTTTTTTTCCTAATGAAACAATGGATGAAGATTCTGATGTTGAAACATTTAGAAGCATTATAATGTTAAAAGATTATGATGTAACTAATAGTGTTTATGGTTTGCCTAAATGGGTAGGCGCATTTTATGATGCTCAAGTCGAAAGTTTAATTGGTCAGTATAGTGCCAATCATTTCGAGAATGGCATCACTTTAAGCGCAATTTTATCAATTGATTTAGGGGAATACAACACACCAGAGGATTTAATTGCAGCAAAAAACAAATTAGAAAAGAATATCAAAGGAACTTCAGAAGGTAGAAGTGGCAAAACTTTAATTCACGCTTCAAATAGTGGCGTAGATGCACCAGTTTATACTGTGTTTCCAATGGAAAAAGAAGGTTCATTTTCTAAATTACAAGAAACTACTGAAAACAATATAGTAAAAGCAAATCAATGGTTTAGAAGTTTAGCAGGTTTACAAACAGCAGGTAGCTTAGGTAATAACCAACAGTTGAGAAATGAATGGAGTTTAGCAGAAAAGCAAATTAAAAATATGCAGTACAAAATTACTGAAGCAGTTTTTGAAGCTTTAGGAATTGATATTAATATTGATGAGATAATCTTTAGCAATCACAGTCCAATTGATATGGCTAATGAATTAGACATTGAAGCTATTTTAACTATTGAAGAAAAACGTGGTTTATTAGGTTTAGAATCTGAAGAAAAAGAAAAAGTATCTTTACCATTAAATGGCGCACAAGTTACTTCTTTAGTGGAAGTTATAAAGTCTTATTCTTTAGGAGAACTTACAGAAAACCAAGCTATTAATATTATTAAAGTTGCATTAGGAATAACAGAAAAAGCAGCAACTAAATTAATTTCAAAATGATAGCATCTAAAAACGAAATAAGAAACTTAGCGTTCACAAAGAACTTTGATATTAATGCAGTTAAAGATAACGTTCTTGAATTGGTGGAATTAGAACAAGTGAAGCCATTATTGGGCGATACTTTGTTTTTAAACGTTAAGGTATTACCTGCGAATTATTGTGATTTATTAGCTTTATTAAAGCCTATGATAGCATATTATTTGAAGTATTACATAACGCAAGGCAATCATACCAAGACTGGTAATAAGGGCGTTCAAATTGCACAAGGTAGCAATGAAAATCCAAGTACAGCAGAAGTAGGAAAGCGTGAAGCTTTAACATTTGCAGA
>TARA_R110000764_G_scaffold148230_1_pt1 | contig 10288 bp, 13 predicted proteins | sample TARA_R110000764 | Tara Oceans TARA_R110000764 (sample SAMEA4398111) | marine metagenome | biome: Polar Biome; feature: [SRF] surface water layer (ENVO:00010504); material: water (ENVO:00002006), including particulate matter (ENVO:01000060) such as... | depth 5 m
AATTGTTGTGTTGTTGGAGGTCTAGTTCGAAAGAGCTAGGCCTCTTTTTGTGTCTACACTGTAAGGTATCCTGAGAGGTACACCCTTACTAGCAGAGGGCCCCCGCTCAGAGCGTTAACCGTGGGAGAATTCTATATATAGAGCGGGGGATACGAACCGGTGCTCACCCATGCCAATCCAAAATTTTTGATCGCGTCTCCCTTCTCTATATATACCCCGGCGACTATCTAAATCTCCGAACTAGTTCCGAATATACCGAGCCTTTCCGAACACCACCTTGCAGAGGTAGCAGACGTAGTATACATAGCAATGCCCTGCATCTCCCAATGCTCTACCGTTCGGTACGTTCCATATAACACCCTCTATGGGGAAGCTTGGAACATACCGAACCATAGGAACTTCTAATATTTGGAACATATAGAGTTTAGAATGTTCCTAGTTCCGTATTAATAGTGTTCCGAAAGGAGGTGTTCCGTATATTGGAGAGCTGCGCTTTGAGCGGGAACTCTGCGCGTTGCGCTTTGTGGGGGGAACTTAATAAAAGATGGAACTATAGTGTTCCGATATTAAATAGATATATGAACGAAAAAGACGCAACTAAATATGCAGCAGGATTCTTTTCTGGTGTTTTACAACAACTACATATTGCGGTATGTAAAGAAGCAATTGCACGTAAAATTGACTTATCTGTAGATCAGGTGGAACTAATTAAGGAAATATCTCAGAAAGCAATCCTACATGCTCGGGCTCATGTAGATGTAAACGGTTAGTTCCTTTTTTTATATAATTGTATAGGTGGTGGTATGTCAGGTACCACCACTTTCTATGTATAGCTTTCAGGAACAGTGATATAATATAGAGGTAATATGATCATTATAAAGCTAAAGTGTGATAAGAAAATACAGGAACGGTTTGAGTACTACGGTATTGATAAGCGTAAGTTAGAGAACTTCCTTATGCTTCATACTAACAACTTAGTTAAGACAAGGAAATGGTGGAACTATGAGATCAAAGTAAAGGGTATAGCTGGTGCTAGCTCTCAGTACTTCTGGAACGAAGATGAGATAGAGATAGCGTTGCAGTGTAGTGATTGTTCCTCTAAGAAGCAAAGACGTATATACTTCCTTCAGAGTCTGGTGCATGAGTATAGGCATTGGATCCAGGCTCAGTTACAGCGAGTGGCTGAGAAGAAGATTACTTACACAGAGAAGGACGTAGAGGAACGGAATGCTAATTATCTTAAGAATAAGTATGAGTTGGAATGTACGGAATGGGAAAAGATTGTTGAGAGATTTAACGAATTTATATAAATAATATTATGCAATCATTTAAAGATTTCCACGATCAAGATAATATGGAACATAAAGGGTATACATTTTCTTTTGAAACAGAGTATGAAGATGATAATATATACAACCATTACACAATCACTACTCCAGAAGGTAAGGAGTTGACAAATGTAGACTTCCAACGTCACGGTATAAAGTTACCTAAAGATGATAATGAAGCATTTATAATGGTTAGAGAATTAATCGATAGCGGAAAGATTTAATATGATTAAAAATGAAAATGAAATGATATATGAAAATTACTTGAACCAGGCTGGTAATGCTATGAATCAGCAAAATGATTTTCGGAAGATGAAGTTTAGACCAGGTGTCGGTAAAAGTAACTATAATCAATTTTCTGGTTTAAACACTTCACTTAAAACTAATGCTGCAGGTATGCCTACCTTTGGTGGTTTTGGTGATGAAGAAATTGAAGATGGTGAAATTGAAAGAAAGCCTCGTATTCGTTCTTTAAAAGATTGGGATAAACATTGATTTATGCTAACCATACGCTATAATAGTGTATGGAAGAAAAGATAAAACTTACATGGGAGGATGTAGATTTTATTACTAATATAGTTTCAGAAAGTATTAGTAAGAAAAATATAAAGTTTGATACAATTGTTGCACTAGGTAGAGGTGGTTTGATTCCAGGAGCTATATTGAGTTATAAGCTTGATGTAAAAAACTTACAAAACTTAGGTATTAATACTCGACAGGAGGATGGTCAATATGTTGAAACTTTAATATATCAAAGACCTACTATAACTGGTAACGTATTAGTAGTTGATGATATAAATGATAGTGGTAAAACCTTTGAAGCTGTTAATTCGTTAATTAAATCTGAATACCCAGATATAGGTGAATTACTGTACTGTAGCTTAACTACTAGATATAACACAAATTTCAACGAGAATAATATTTCTGGTAAAATAATCAATACTTCTGATTGGTTAGTGTTTCCTTGGGATAAATAATTAAGTGAGAGCAAGACCTTTTTATTTCGAAGTTAAAGATATGGTAACGCAGTTTATTGCTGCGTTTGATGATGTAGTCATAGGTAGATATAATAAGGAGAGGGATGAGCAAGATCAGATAAACGTCAGATACATATACGCTCCTAAAGAGAGAGTGATGTATGATATCATTAATGAAAATAAAACTTTAACGCTCCCTGCAATTGCAGTTAATATAACCAACATAGCAAGAGATACCACGCGAGTGTTTAATAAGTTAGATGGGTTTTATTACCAAGGTAAGATAGGAGAAGAAACGGTCACTCGTCATATAAAATCTCCTATACCTATTAATATATCTTTAAAGGTATCTATTCTCAGTAGATATCAAACTGATATGGATCAAATTATTAGTAACTTTGTACCATTTTGTAACCCATATGTTATAATAAGCTGGAAGGTGCCTGAGGCTTTTCAGTTAAGTAAAGATCAAGAAATTAGAAGTGAAGTGTTATGGGATGGTAATGTATCTATGAGCTACCCAGTTGAATTAACTTCATCGCAAAAAGCTCGAGTTACAGCAGATACAACATTTACTATTAAAGGTTGGTTGTTTAAAGATACAGCAAACCCGGTAGGTAACATATTCCATATAAAAGAAAATTTTTACAACGAAAATAAATTAGAATATTATGATAATTTTGATTCGTTATCAGGTGATACATTTACATTCCCGGCATCTACAAATCTTGTTAATGAGGTTGAATCATTTACATTATCAGGTAATCCACAAATTACAGATGTATTTTACAATGGTGTTAAGATGTTTGATGATGTTACCGTTGCTCCTAATATAAGCGGAAGTGTTATAATGTTCGGATACGAATTTAACAATACAGAAAACGTTCTATTCAGTTCAAATAATAGTTCTGCATATACAAATCTTACATCTATTACCGGGTTTGATAGACAACCTGATATATCAGGTCAATCTATACCCTTTACAATCTTAAACGATAATTCAATTCAAATAACTACCCCAGATATACCTTCTGGTAGTTTAAGATTCATACCTTATAATAAAGCTGGTTACACATTTAGTGACACTACTTTACATACTAAATCTTTAAGCACAAATTCTACCTTTATTATTGTAGAATAAATCATAAATAATTACAATGGCAGATCAACAAAATAACGGGCAACAATCCGGTTTCTTCAAAAACATTTTAAATAAATTACCATATCAAACGGTTGATTTTAATAAAGTTCTTAGTGACTTAAACCCAAAATACCAATCATTTGAAGATGTTGGTATGAAAAGAACTGAAGCTTTAGCTAAAAATAGTATATTTTTTAATAATGAATATAATAATGCTGGTACAGGTCAGATAAGTGTTGATGGTAATTATAGTAGTTTAGTATATGCTAATGTAGAAGAGAATAAAGGAGGCCGTTTACAGGATTATAGAATAATGGCATCGTTTGCTGAAATTTCAGATGCATTGGATCAAATATGTGATGAATGTATTAATAAAGATAGTCAAGGTAATGTAATTAATTTAATACTAAGAAATACAGAACTTCAAAGTGATATTGAGCAGAGTATAACAGACGAATTTGAAAAATATATAGAATACTTTGACTTAGAAAGAAAAGGTTTTGAATATTTTAGACAATTACTAGTTGAAGGTGAAGTTTATTTTGAGCATATTATACATAAACAGTATACAGATGATGGTATATTAGGGGTAGCTCATTTACCGTCTGATCTAATTGATCCAATTTACGACAACATTCAAAATATGCTCATTAAAGGTTACATATTACGTAAGCCTATTTTTGATCCAACACAACCAGGTAAGATTGATAAATTTGATTTTATACCAATGGATGATAATCAAGTATCATATATTAATTCCGGTATATGGAATCAAGATAAGACATTTAGATTACCATATATTGAGAATGCACGACGAGCATACAGACAACTATCACTAGTTGAAGATTCTATTGTTATATATCGACTAGTAAGAGCACCTGAACGTCTCGTATTTAATGTCGATGTTGGTAACATGGCACCACCAAAAGCTGAAGCATATTTGAGAAAGTTAATTCAAGAGTATTGGAGTAAGAAGACTTTTGATAGTAACCAATCTGGTCAAGTTCAAAAGTTTAACCCACAAAGTATGCTTGATTCATTCTGGTTTGCTAAGAGAGCAGGCTCTGAAGGTACATCAGTTACTCAATTACCTGGCGGAGCTAATCTTGGTGAGTTAGCAGATTTAATGTATTTTGTTAATAAACTTTACAAAGCTTTAAAAGTACCAACTAATAGATTGAACCCAGATTCAACGTTTAGTGATGGTGATCAAATATTAAGAGAAGAGCTTAAATTTGCTAAGTTTATTATACGTTTACAACAACATTTTGCACAAGGTATTAAAAATGGATTCTTAACTCATCTTAAATTGAGGGATATGTTTACTAAGTATGATATTAAAGCTCAAAATATACATTTAGAATTCAATGTACCGACTAATTTCTATGAAATGAGAGAAAGTCAAAAGCTAGCACTTAAAGTTGATAACTTCAATTCACTAGCTACTAATGAATATATTTCAGCCACCTATAGTCAAAAGAAATATCTTAGTTGGTCTGATACAGAAATTAAAGCTAATAGAGAGTTCTTACGTAAAGATAAAGAGTTGGAATGGGAATTGGCTCAAATAACTAACGGTGGGCCTAATTGGAGAGATGATTTAGAGCAAGCAGCTGCACCGGGAGGTGAAGTAGCTGGTGGGGGTGAAGCTGGTGGTATGCCTCCTGAATTCGGTGGAGGTGAAGCTGATATTGGTGGGGATGTAGGTGGTGAAGAACCGGTTGAAGTTGCTCCTGATGAAAGTGTACCTGAAGAGCCTGTTGCTTAATTAAGCAGTATATTCTTTCCAAACTAATACTAAACTACCGTGATCTAATATAGTAACCAACTCACCCGACGTCGGGTTCATAGTAGTATTTAAAAATGTTTCAAAATACTCAGTTGACATTGCTCCAGTAACTGAAGGTACGACTGTTGCGTGATATGTAGGTGTTGCCATATTATTATTTATTTAATTAATTGAATTTAATAAAGATATATTAAATATTGTTAATGGCTAACTGCGACATATCACCAATATCAGGATTTCAAAGCACTAATCTTAATAATCGAATTGATAGTTTTAATCGATTAGGTGATAGAGTATTACGTACTCTTGGTCACCCATTTATTAATGTTGAAATTCATAGAGACCAGCTTTATGAAAATATAAGTATTGCAGTTGAGTATTTTACGAAATTTGCTGGTTATACACAAGAGTATCTTATATTTGATAGTAATATGTATAAGAGAAATTATGGTATTAAATTGGATGAGTTATTTACTCTGCAGAATAGCGATACATTTAAAGAGCAAAAAGATTTAAGAACTAGGAATCCAGATTTTACAAAACTAGTAGAAGATAATACAGTTTATATATCTACAAGCGGTGTACCTGGTTCATTGTTTACAGGTATATCTTCTTTATCATCAGCTTTATTAAGTGGCATAGATGCGTATGATATTTTTACATCTAGTTTTTATACTAATATTATTACCGAAGTACCTACAATTAGTTCAATTTTTAAAACAAAAGTTCAAGATAAATTTACAGTTGAAGGTACCGATAATGGTAATACTGGTCAATTTGTTAATAGTTTTGATTATGATGTAATGGATTATAGAAAAGTTATAGCTATGACAGACTTTGAAGAAGGTTCATCTACCGGTATTAATACACTGTTTACTATTGAGCAGACGATGGCTCAACAAACTTATTTTAGTTATGCAATGGGTAATTACGGCTTTGATTTAGTTAGTTGGTATGCTATGAAGGATTGGATGGAAATGAGAGAAAAATTATTAGCTACTAAACGTTCATTTACATTTGATGATAGAACGCAAATAATGAGAATGTATCCGCAACCTAATGCCGGTAGTAGTGATATAAGATTTTACGGGGTTATTTCATGTTATGTTGAGAGACCTATTAGAGATGTTATTAAAGAATTATGGGTATATCAATATACATTAGCTCTTACAAAGATGGTAGTTGCTAATATAAGAGGTAAGTATGGTAGTGTATCACTTTTCGGTGGTGGTAGTGTCAACTCTACAGATTTGATGACTCAAGGATTAGCTGAGAAACAAGCATTAGAAGAGCAACTACTTACAGGAGCTGCACCAGGTCAAGGAGATGCAAACCCTGCTATGTTCTTTGTTGGTTAATCAGTAGCTTAAATTAGTTATTATTTTTCTTCAAATATTATAATTTTAGTATGAAAAAGGATAAAAGGTATAGGCAAGGTATATTCAAACCTAATAATATTAAAAAATACATAGGTAAAGGTGACCCTATATATAGATCGAGCTGGGAGTTAAAGTTTTTTAGATGGGCAGATTTAAATGAAAATATATTAGCCTGGGGTAGTGAAAATATTGTAATACCGTATTTAAGCCCTATTGATAATAAGGTGCATCGATATTTTGTTGATAACTTTATAGTTTTTTTAGATAGAAATAATAATAAAAAGAAATTTTTAATAGAAATAAAGCCAAGTAAACAAGTTGAAAAACCATGTAGTACAAAAGGTAAAAGAAAGACAACTATATTATATGAACAAAAGACTTGGGTTGTAAATCAAGCTAAATGGGTAGCAGCTAAAAAATGGGCAGATAAAAAAGGTTATGAATTTTTAATTTTAACTGAAAAAGAATTAGGTATAAAATAAAAAAGAGTAGGAAATGGTTCCTACTAGTATAAATAATATTACATGAGTTTAAATCTTATAGTTGAATCACCTGCTCCAAAAGAAGAGTTTGAATATATCGTCGAAGAAGGCAATTCAAAAGGCTCTCAAAATTTCTTTATTAAAGGTCCATATATGATGGCAGAAGATGTTAATAGGAATAAAAGAATTTATTCTCTTAACGAAATGCAAACAGAAATTAAACGGTATGAAGAAACAATGGTAAGTACCGGTAGAGCAATGGGTGAGTTAAATCACCCAACTACAGCTGATGTTGATTTAGAAAGAGCATGCCACTTAGTTACTGAAATGACTCAAGATGGTAATGTTTTTTACGGTAAGAGTAAAGTTCTTTCTACACCAACTGGTTTAATTGTCAGGTCACTTATTAATGATGGTGTACGAGTTGGTATGAGCTCTAGAGCTTTAGGCCAGTTAATTCCAGAATCAGGTCAAGATGGTGTTAGTCGGGTTCAAGACTTTAAATTAGTAGCTATTGATTGTGTAGCAGATCCATCGTTTCCAAAAGCTTTTGTAAATGGTATTTTAGAGAGTAAGCAATACGTTGTCAATGCATATGGTCAATTCGAAGAAGCTTATGATATTTTTGAGAAAAACATATCAACAATGCCTTTAAAAAATAAAGATGCTTTTCTTAGAGAAAACATTATTAAATTCCTAAAAACGTTATAAATAATTAATATGTTAGATGTAAAGACAGATATCAGGGAATTCATTGGTAATGTAATGAATAAAAATTACCATAATGCAAGTAATAATTTATCTGAGGTAATTGATCAGAAAATCAAGCAGCAAATCATAAATAATAATATAAATATATTTAACCATGAGTAATATTAAAACAATTCTAAAAGAAGCAACCGGCGGAGCACTCAACGATGAAGTGTTATCTGAAATTGAAAATGTCTTTGAACAAAAAGTCAATGATAAGGTTGAGCTTCATGTTGAGCAAGCATTAAATGATCAAGATGAATTATATTCTCAGAAGCTTGAAGAATTGATTGTTCATATTGATAATGATCATAGTGCTAAATTAAAGACAGTGGTTGAAGCAGTTGATGCTGATAGAGCTAAAAAGCTTAAAGTAATCATTAATAAGTATGACACAGCATTAACAGAAGATGCTAATAATTTTAAAGAAAGCTTAGTTGAAAGCATTTCTGATTACATCGACGTTTACATCGATGAAAAAATCCCAGCTGCTAGCATTGAAGAAGCAGTTAAAAATACCAAAGCTAAGAAGGTATTAGAAAATTTAAGATCACACCTTGCAGTTGATAGCGCTCTTGAAAAAGAAAGTGTTAAAGATGCAGTGTTAGATGGTCATAACCAAATTAATGAAGCTTCCAAGAAGCTTGAGTCTGTTCTTAAAGAGAACGCCGCAGTAAAGAAAGAATTAGATGCAGTTAAATCTGAATTTATTCTAGAAAGTAAGGCAGCGCAACTCGATGAAAGAGCTAAAAAGTATGTTAAGAAGGTACTATCCGGTAAGGGTGCAGAGTTTATCTCTGAGAACTTCGACTATACTGTTAAGCTTTTCAAGAAAAAAGAAGAGAGCAGGCTCGAGACTCTAAAAGAAGAGGCTTATAGTACAGCGGAGAAAGTAGATCGCGTTATTCATGAAAGTGCACCAGTTCAAAGTGCGCCTAATAAATCACCATATCTTCAAGAACTTTCAAAGTACTAAGAATTTCCTACATTGTTTAGGCATTCCTGAGTTTCCTGGTTTACGTAAAAACCTTGGGGTCGATATAAAGGAAAAAAATCTATTATGAATACAAATACAATAAGACCTTCACAGGCATATATTGATGAATCAAGAGCTTCATCTCTCTTAGAAAAGTGGGCTCCAGTTCTGGACTACACTTCTAAGAGCGTTGCAGCAATTGAAGACAGTCACACTCGTTTGAATACAGCAATGCTATTGGAAAACCAAGAAGCATGGTGCATCAGCGAAGGTAACACAGCCGGTAACGGTGGTGCTTTCGGTTCAGGTGATTCTATCGGAGTTGGCGGTAACGCTTCCGGTACACCTGGTACAGACAGCTACGCTACTGGTGATGCTCGTCTTCCAAAAATCTTGATTCCAATGATTAGACGTACTTTTCCCGAGTTAATTACAAATGAAATCGTAGGTGTTCAACCTATGGCTGGTCCAGTTGGTCTTGCTTTCGCGCTTCGTTATAAGTATAGTGGTCAAACACTTGCTGGTAACGGTGCTGACGGCATTGCTACTCCTGGTTCAGCTCCAACAAACGAAGTTGCAGACGCAGAAGGCAAAGAGCTTGGTTATCAGTATTTAAATACTGCATATACCGGTCAATCTGCTAATTACCTATCTGGTAATGCTGACGCTCCGGAGTTTGGTGCATTCAGCGAAGCTGATAGAGGTGTCGCAAGACTCCTTAAGAACTTCGAGCTTACAGGCGCAATTCCAACAATGGAAGTGTCCTTTGAGAAGACTGCAGTTGAAGCTGGTACACGTCGCTTAGGCGCACGTTGGTCAGTAGAGCTTGAACAAGATCTCAAAAACATGAATGGTATCGACATCGATACTGAATTGACAAACGCTATGTCGTATGAAATTCAGGCCGAAATCGACCGTGAAATGCTTATGAGAATGATTCAAGTTTCTCTCAATGCTGGCCGAGGTGCTGGTTTTTCAGTCTGGGCTCCACAGTCCGCTGATGGCCGTTGGTTAGTAGAGCGTAATCGTGATTTCTACCAAAGATTAATCATCGAAGCAAATCGAATTGCTGTTCGTAACCGTCGTGGTTCTGCAAACTTTATAGTTTGTACTCCACGTGTTGCTGCAATTCTTGAAATGCTTCCTGAATTCCAATGGGCACCAGTACAAGGCAATGTTAATACACAGCCTGTCGGTGTTGCAAAAATTGGTAATCTTGGTGGACGTTTCAACGTTTACCGTGACACTCGTACCGAAGGTGCGACGATGGGTGAAAATGGTCAAGGCGATCCAAATGGTGCAGTAGAATATGCATTACTTGGATATAAGGGTCCAGAGTTTTACGACACTGGTCTTATCTATTGCCCATACATCCCAGTTATGGTTCAGAGAACAATTGGACCGAATGACTTCGCGCCACGTGTAGGCTTGCTTACACGTTATGGTGTCGTAGACAATATCTTCGG
>TARA_R110000764_G_scaffold38503_5_pt1 | contig 10284 bp, 22 predicted proteins | sample TARA_R110000764 | Tara Oceans TARA_R110000764 (sample SAMEA4398111) | marine metagenome | biome: Polar Biome; feature: [SRF] surface water layer (ENVO:00010504); material: water (ENVO:00002006), including particulate matter (ENVO:01000060) such as... | depth 5 m
GGTGTGGGTCAATGTTTGAAAGCCCTGAAGACACCGAATTAAATAATGCTATGGGCACTTGGTATTATTCAACGCCAGAAGGGTATTACTCAATTGACTGACATGGAACTGTTTGTTAATCTTAAAGTCCGAACGGTTGGAACTAAAAAGGTTTGGGTTAACATCTTATATGAAAAAGGCCAAGGGTATTGGTGTTACACGTTTTACCCTGGGTATAGGTATGAAGTATATGTAAAGTTCGATGATGTTATTCGTGTAAGGGATTCTAATAAAGACTTAAGATATGTATTGTCCAGTATTATAAATGACAAGAGATATTTTGAAAGAAACCATTTAGTCGACGAACATAAAATATTAAATCGTTACGAGTTTATTATAAGGAAAACAATGAATGAAGTTTCATAAAGACGGCACATGGCCAAAAGACAACGAAATATTTGTCTTTGGTTCTAACTTAAAAGGAGTACACGGGGCAGGGGCGGCTGCTTGTGCAGAGCACATGTATGGAGCAGAAATGGGAAAAGGTCAAGGTCTTATTGGGCAATCGTACGCTATACCGACAAAGGGTTGGCGTATTGAGACTTTGGATATTCAACAAATAACTGAGTATATAGATAAATTTGTATCTTATACGCACAGTAACGATACTATTGATGACAGATTTTTTGTCACAAGAGTTGGGTGTGGTTTAGCTGGGTTTAAAGATTCAGCGATTGCCCCATTATTTAAAAACGCAAAGAATTGCAGTTTCGCAAAACAGTGGAAAAAATACTTAGAGGATTAAAAATGTTTAAATTTATAGTAGTTGGTTTGATAGTAATGGTCATGATGTTTGCTCCTACAGCAAAAGCCGGTGATGCGAATGATGCGCTGCAAAACATTTGTGAAATAGTTGCGAAGGATAAAAAATCATCTCTTCGTAGAAAATTAACCGCAGTTAAAAATCAGTTCTTATTAAGGTTTAATGACTATTATAATAACATTACTTGTGATGGAATGTCATTAATATCATATGCGGATAAGCACAAAGGAATGCGCAGTTTAAGGTTTATGTCAACTCGGCTGAAAGCAGATACGCTTAATAACGCAAATTATACTGAAGTACTATCACCTGCATCTGTTAAAATTATTCAGAGAAGAATTGGTAAATGAAAGGCAGATTAGGGTTTTTACTTATAGCATTTTTGCTATTAGGATTTGTATATTATGTAAGTCCCGATATTAAATTTCCTTTGATAATCCACAAGTTATCATTGGTAAGTATCGCGGCAGTATTAGGTTATTTCCTTGATGTGATTCTGTTTCCAAAATACAGACCTCATGAAATGACTGATGCAACTCACCCTACAATTGTCGCTGCAACATTGATTAGACGCGCGATAATTATGATGTCAGTTATACTTGGAGTAACAATGGGCGTATGAAGTATTTGATACTTTCACTATTGTTTGTCGGCGCCGGAGTATTCTCGAAAGAGTTTATTCCGGATAACGCGGCAAAGTATAAACGTGATCTTATGCGACATTCTCAATACCATTTTGGTTTGAATGCACCTACCGCAGTTTTTGCTGCGCAGATACATAAAGAATCAACTTGGAATCCAAATGCAAAAAGTCCGTATGCCGATGGTTTAACTCAGTTCACTCCAGAGACTGCGGAATGGGTTTCTGGAAAGTTTCCTGCTTTAGTTGCAAACGAACCGCTTAATCCAATATGGGCAATCCAAGCATTATTAATATATGATAAGTATTTGCTTGATAGAATTACCTATTGGGGTGGTGAAGGTACACTTAAAGTTTGTGATGATTGGTCATTTGCTTTGTCTGCTTATAACGGCGGTTACGGTTGGGTTATCAGAGATCGTAAATTGACAAGAGCTGATGGTAAAGATCAAAACGTTTGGATTAATAACGTTGAGTTATATACTGATAGGAGTGACGCTGCTCGAAAAGAGAACCGCGGATATCCTGATAAGATATTACATAAGTTAGCGAATCTTTATCGGCAAAATGGTTGGGGTCCTATAATTGTTTGCGATCCTATAACATATAATTTACAACATAAGTGTATAATGAAATGAAAGATAAATATGATTTATTACTTGATTGGGCGAAGGACCGTATCAAGTCACGCGTAAAAATGTGTATTGTTGATGTTTCAGTTTATGATCCAACCAAAGACTCACACCCAAACCATGCTCGTGGCAGACCGTTTAAAATAAAATTAACACCAGTATTAAACGATGAAGTAAAGCCAGAATATTCGGTTATGTTTGTACTTGACATTGAGGTGCTATACTTGGCTGATGATAGAGAAGAATTCATTGATTACTATCTAAGCAAGTGTGCTCATGGTATAGCTCAAAGTATGTTTTTAGAACCAACAAATATATCATATTCTTTTTAATTATTATACATTGGATGTAGATTTGGATATAATAGTACCATAAATTGATAACAACTATTTGGAAATGATTATGAGAATATTAAATACCCGCAATACCCGATATATCAACCTAGCAAACAATGTTGCTACTTACCTTGGTATTCAAACAGAAGCAATTGATATAGCATTTGAAATGGAAAGTGAAACTGCTTCTGACTACGGTTATTGTGATGGTAATGTTGAATATGCCGACATATCAGTATACCGCAAAATTTATGGAGAAAAGGTTGAAGATGAAGAAATCTGCCGTACAATCATCCATGAATTGGTACACGCAAAGCAATTTCTTGAAGGACGACTTATAATTGAGTCAGGTGTTTATTCATGGTTAGGCAAAGAATATTCAAATAATCTTAAAGAATCACCATGGGAACTTGAAGCAATTGCGCTTGAAGTCGAACTTCAGGAAATGTATAAATAACAACCTAGAGGAATTGATGCATGATGCATGGCCGCCGTCGTAATTTAAAGTCAGCAAAACTGAGAAAGAATTCAAACTTCGCGTTAACTAATGATAAAGATCAATTAACCTATACCAAATGGCCGCCAACAACCTTGGCTGCAAAACCCCCTAACTTTAAATAACAGGAAAACATAGTAATGATTACGTTTATGGTGGTATTCGTTATCACCTCATTGGTCAGTATAACCGCAGCTTCATTAATTATATTGGCAATTGGTAGGTCAATTAGAAAGAAAACTATTGACATTAAGAGCATAGTGTAATATAATAATATTTGAGATGGAGGTATTGATGTGATTTTGTTTTTTCATGGTTTAAACAGTAGTAATAACACCAATAAGTTTGCTACGATTGATAGAAAAAAGTATTGTGAAACGGTTGATTATCTGGAGTTAGGATATGATGCCGTTAACAATTTGTATGATGAGTTGATTGACCGAATTAAACCTGATGTATTAGTCGGTCATAGTTTAGGCGGCTATTGGGCATTAAAGAAGTCTGCTGAACGTAATATACCTTGTGTATTATTAAACCCATCACTATTCCCCAAGTATGACGGATATACCGCTTTATCCGAACAAGAGTTACAACGTGCACCTGCAGTTCATGCTTATATTGAATTAGGTGATAAAGTAATACCTGCAGTTTTAATAAATGAATTCTTAAAAGCAAGAGCGCATGTAACAACACACTATGCAGGCCATCATAGAATTGAGTATGTAGAAAATATTAATAAAATCATTGAACGGCATTACGCATACGAATATATTCATTAATATAAATAAGTTAAACACCGGCAACATAGGAACGGCATGAAATCGTTTAAACAATTCAAAGAAGAAACCAAACTGAACTTACGGCACACGACGCTTAATGAACGCTTTGTGAATTTATTAGGCAATGACGAAAAGAAATCTGAGTACGCTCAAGAAGTCTTCGATATGATTCAGAAGAGTTATGAGGCCATCGGTGGACAAAAAGGTAAAGGTTTTAAATCGCCTGAAGATATGATTGCTAATATACCTTTTTGGAAATTAGTAAGGACAAGTGGTAAGATCGTTGCGGGTGCAATGTATCGTGATAAGGGTGGCCGTAAAAGAGTTGCAGTTTTTACTAATGGAACTATTGCAGGTAAAAAAGGTATTGCTTCAATAATGAAAGAAGACTTTGACCGCGCATACTTTGAAGTGTCAGGACCAAGTTTAGGTTTTGCGGTCAAACTATTAGGTATAGATTTTATCAAAAGCTATGCTAAAACACCAGCACAGGCTACTGATATATTAAGAACTGACCTTAATGAAGTTCCACCGAAAGACAGTTATATAACAAAGTATCCTGCTTTAAAACCATATTTCTATCAGCGCGAATTGGGCGGAAAGCTAATTACTAAAATTATGTTAGGCACTGTCGGTATGAAAATCGTTATGTCTGAGATATGAACAAAAGGTAATAATGATATTCTTTTTTGTTCTAATAAAGCTATTGACACAATTCGCTATTGTTGATATAATAGATCTACAAATTGAGTTAAGGAGTATTAAATGAAACAGATTAATTTAGATTTTACAGGCTATAGTAAATTATCGGCTGAAGCCTTGCAGGAAAAGTATACTGCAGCAAATCGTACGTATTTAAGTTTGCAAGCAGCTGAACAGTTATATCATAGTGAAGCTGACTTGCGAAGAGCTAATTCTATTGAGTTAGGTGCTATACGTGAAGCTTCGTTATTAAACAAGTATGATTTAAAAAACCAGTTTTAAGGAATTATATTATGTACGATGAGTACCCAAGGTATCAGGTTATAGTTGATGGCTTTGAAGCTATTTTAGAAATGAATGTATCTGATGAAGGTATAGATTGTGAATTTGCTGATGGTACTGAAAAGCTATTAGCATTAAGCACTCCTTGTGAAGTTACTATTATGGAAACCCAACCAATATCATGTTTAGCTGATATCATTGCGCTGTTCACATCCCCTAAGTATTACACCACGACTGGTAATTCTGAAAGCAATGCGTTTCTACAAGAATTTTCAGAGTTCGAAGTGAACATTGAGGATTACGACGGTGATAGTCTAATTTCTTCGATAAATGCATTGCAAATGCAATTAATCGGCAAGCTGAGTAAACCAAAAATAATGACACTTCAGCAAGTATTTAATAAGTATGCTGAAGATTAATAACTGAAAGAGGAACATCTGTAAATGGCAATAAATGCAAAAATTGATAGCATCCTTAAAAGAGAAGCTATACGACAAAATGAAACGATTGAACTTATTGCTAGTGAAAACTTTGCAAGTCAAGCAGTAATGGATTTAGCAGGTAGCATTTTTACTAACAAATATGCTGAAGGTTACCCTGGGAAGCGATACTATAATGGTTGTGATCATGCTGATGAAATAGAAACATTAGCTATTGATACGCTATGCAAACTGTATGGCTCTAAGTTTGCTAATGTGCAACCTCACTCAGGTGCTAATGCTAACCTTGCGGTCTTCAAAGCATTCTTAAAACCTGGAGATACAATTCTTGGTATGGACTTATCTAGCGGTGGTCACTTATCGCATGGTGCTGGAGTAAATGTGTCAGGCGCGTGGTTCGATGCTCATACATATGGCGTTGATGAAAACGGCTTATTAGATTATGAAGAGATTTCTGCAGCAGCTATTAAACATGAACCTAAGATAATCATTGCAGGTGCTAGCGCATATCCACGTCAAATTGATTGGCAAAAGTTTAGAGATATTGCTGATGAAGTTGGTGCAATATTATTTGTAGATATGGCGCATTACTCAGGATTGATTGCGGGTGGCGTTTATGATAGCCCAATTGGTATTGCTGATGTTGTAACTTCAACTACGCATAAGACACTTCGTGGTCCTCGTGGCGGTATTATTTTATGGGATAACCCAGAATACACTCGTAAGATCAACGGTGCTATTTTCCCAGGGACGCAAGGTGGTCCTTTGATGCATATCATTGCAGCTAAAGCACAATGTTTCATTGAAGCTAGTGATGTTGAGTTTAGCGTATATGCCAAAGATGTTATTAAAAACTCACAGGCAATGTGCAAAGTATTCAATGCTAATGGGTTTAAGATCCTGACTGACGGTACTGATAGCCATATCATATTAATGGACTTAAGCGATAGTAAACATAGTGGCCGTGAAGCTGCGGATTTGCTTGAAGAGAATGGCATTACCGTAAATAAAAACGGTGTACCAAACGATCCTCGCCCTTTCATGGAAACAAGTGGTATTCGTATTGGTACGGCTGCTGAAACTTCGCGTGGACATTATGAAACGTGGTTCACTGAACTTGCAGAACGAATCGTAAAGATTCTAAGTTAAAGCAATTTATATACTGAAGAGGAATATGGATATTCTTTTTTGTTCTAAAAACAATGCAATTAACTATATACACAACTGCAGTTCTTTGATATAATAGCTATACAAATTGAGTTAAGGAATACATTATGTTTAAAGTAATAACAACCCAGTTCAGAGAAAACTATGGCGCCCACGATTGGTCTGGTGAAGGCGCTTGTCCTCAGCATTGGAAAAACAAAGGTGGTACCACTTATATTCTTTGTGGCGAAATGACTGAAGCAGATATTGCTGAAATTAGCAATTGCATTGAATTTTCTGACGAGTACGCTTCTGAGTCAATACTTTCAATAAGTGCCACTTCTTCTCCAGCGGATTTCTATGAAGAATGGGAAACTCCAGTTAACGTCACTAAGGTTGCCGGCGAGTTCAGAGCAGTTTCCAAACATAAGAACGTATTACGCGGGCACACACTGCTAGCGTGTGGCGAAACTTCTAACTATACTGAGATGGTGTTATGATGCATGGGTCGATGCGACATACACCATGCGGACGTAAGAAGAGTTACAACGCATGGTCAACAAAGAAACAAGCAACGCCTGAATTCCAGCCTTTAGAAGTTACAAGTAAACCTTACCGTAGGTCAACAGTGGTTCACAAATCAGTCGATAGTGGCACCCACAATACTCAAAAGAAAGAGAGTATGGTTTACACAGGAACTCTGATAAAAGGTATCGGTACAATGCACAAGTCAAATGCTGTTCCAGTAATTGACGTACAACAAATGAAAGACTTAGCGAGGATGAGTAGGTGAAAGTTGAGTTGTCAGACGAATCAGTAAATATGCTTATGAGAGCCGAACTCTCTCAGCAACTTAAATGGGCCTTAGAAGATTTAGCGAATTTAGATAAAGGTGTGACGGTTAATATGTATACGTACAATGACCCCGAAGGCGACAAAGTGGAAATACTCAAGGACATTGAGGCGTTCGAGAGAATCATGTCTTACTGGAAGGTACCTTAATAATGACAATGCCAAATGAACGTCGACGGGCGGTGAATAAGACACGTCAATTCTTGGTAGATTTAATGGATCCAAAGAAAACACCTAGGGTTCCGTCCGAAGTCCGACTACAAGCATATCGATGTATTAAACACTATCCAGGCGAGTATCATATGGAAGTTGCCGCAGAGAATGTACCTGAAATATTTGGAGGGTCTAATGATTGATTATGATTATACCCAGACAACTGGGTTATCATTAAAATAACTCATGTTGGAAGTGAACCAGTTTATAAAGACTTAGCGAGGATGAGTAGTTAATATGGCAACGTATACTTATAAATGTACAGAAGACATATGTGATGTTGATGTATTTGAAATAAAACAGTCAATGAAAGATGATTCGTTGACGGTATGTGAGGAGTGCGGCAACGCTTCTTTAGTTAAGATTATCACAGGCGGTAACTTTGTTCTTAAAGGCAAAGGCTGGACTGGTAAATTGGGAAACCGATAAACTATCTCAATGCTATGCATTCCAATATACCCTCTACGGTATATGGTTTTAAGATCATTATAAATACTTCAGAGAGGGTATTAAAATGAAAATAGTATTATTAGACGATTCTGACATAGCGTTGGCAGTCAATTCGTTTATCTTTACATCAGAGTATGCTAAAACAGATATATTATGTTTTAACGATGTTGATAAAGCGGTTGATTATATAACAAACACAAAAGAAAACATGATTGTGCTCTTAGATTATTACATGCCAAACACTGATGGTGTTGCGGTATATGAAAGTATAAAAGCCAAATGCCAGTCGGGTAATCAGAACAAAAAGTATATTTTGTTTTCAATTGATGTAAGTGCGGAACTTAAGAGCCGTGCCGAAGCAACTGGTATGGAATGCTCAATTGATAAACATGGCCATAGACTTGACATTTTAAATAAAGTTAAGTCAATCGAGAATAAATACTTTTCACATTCTATATAACTAAACGTTCTAATAAAGTAGTTTACATTGTAGCATATTATTGATATAATATTAACATAAATTGATTGAAAGGAAACTTTATGAACAAAATGATACTGACCGTTGGAGCATCAGGCTCTGGCAAAACTACTTGGGCTGAAGAGTACGCGCGTGATCGTTCTATTACCAATATCAACCGCGATGATATTCGTTTCCTCGGTAAAAAGCGCAATTGGGACAACTGGGCATTCACCAAAGCTAACGAACGCAAAATATCTGCGGCATGTGACCATCTTGCTGTTACGGCGGTTGAATATCGTTCAGATATTATAGTTTCTGACACCAACCTAAATCCTAACGTACGCGCTGAATGGAAAGAGTTTGCGTACCTTCACGGATATTCATATCAAGAAAAAGTTTTTGAATGCTCGTGGGATGAGTTACGTAAAAGAAATTCTCAACGCGAAGGTGGTGTTGCTGAAAACGTTCTGTGGAAACAATATCTGAAAATGAATGCGTATCTTTGGAAGCCTGTACATGAGCACTGCGATAATCCTAAAGCAATCATCATTGATGTCGATGGAACTATTGCTAAAATGGGAGGTCGTGGTCCTTATGATTACGATAAAGTAAAAAATGATATTCCACGTAAGTTTGTTATTGCAATGATTAAAGGTGCACTACGTGAAGCAATCGCAAAACCAATCTTTCTATCAGGTCGAGATGCTATATGCTATCAAGATACTCACAATTGGATTGCTGAGCATTTTGGTGGTGGCAACATAGAACTTTATATGAGACCTGAAGGTGATAGGCGTAAAGACTTCGTTGTTAAGGAAGAATTGTTCTGGGGCAATATTGGAGAAAAGTACGATGTTGTCGGTGTGTTTGATGATAGACCGCAAGTACTAAGAATGTGGCGTGAACTGGAGATCCCTAACATCATTGATGTTTCAGGCGATCGTTATTCTGAATTTTAAGAGGAAATATTAATATGCAAGTAAAAATTAAAAAGTATTCAGACCATTTTGGCTTATCATATAAAATTGCTCGATTGTTTAGGCCAATCATCGGTGAAGACCGTGTGTACGCGCTTTTAGAAAAAATCGAAAAAATCCCTGGGTACGATTATGGCGAATCGTTAAATGGCATGTATAATAATTGGAAAGAATCAAAGCGTATTAATGTTAAAATTGATCGTTGGGATACGTATTCAATGGATAGTACTTTAACGTATATCATTCTTCCAATGTTAAAACAACTTAGGTCTGAATTAAATGGTGCACCTCTTACTGATTTTGAAGATGCTGATGCAGAGTTCCATCCTTCTATAGAAGACCTCGAGAGAAAGAAAGTCCAACCAGGGTGGACTGATCCTAACTTTTACAAACGTTGGGAGAATATTATTGACAAAATGATAGAAGCGTTTGAAATACATCAAAGAGATGATGTTTTATTCCAAAACGATGCTGATAGAGTCAAGCGAGACGAAGGTTTGAGACTGTTCAGTAAGTACTATATGAACCTATGGACTTAGAACAAAAAGGAATATAAAGTCCTCTCGGGGCCCATAAATGTTCTAATAAAGTTATTGACATGGAAGTCATTATTTGGTATAATAGTACCATAAATTGAATTAAGGAATTAAATTATGAATATTAAGAAAATGTATACTGTTGTTGAAATCACGTGCGAACACTCGCTCTTAAGCACTACTAATGATGGCGTTATTGAGTTCATCGAGAAATTTGAACTTGAATATCCAAACTTTGAAATAATCACTGGTACTGTTGAATGGACCGAAGACGCATTCATTTGCTTAGCAAAGGATTTTTGATTATGAAAGTTACCCAAAACAGCAATCAATTATTTATTGACGACAGCGTCTTCTGTCAGACTGTCGTTTCATACGCATTAGTTAACAATGAGTTATCAGTTGACGAATTTGTTGATAGCTTCGCATTTGTGTGGGGTTATGACGTCGAAGATGAATGTGATGTAGATGATCTTAAATTGTTACATCAATATATTATGGAGCAAGGCGAATGAGCGAACCTTACGTAAAATGTTATCCTG
>TARA_R110000764_G_scaffold25938_1_pt1 | contig 10267 bp, 6 predicted proteins | sample TARA_R110000764 | Tara Oceans TARA_R110000764 (sample SAMEA4398111) | marine metagenome | biome: Polar Biome; feature: [SRF] surface water layer (ENVO:00010504); material: water (ENVO:00002006), including particulate matter (ENVO:01000060) such as... | depth 5 m
TGATGAACCAATACTAAACTTTTATTGTTGTTTTGGTCCAAATCAACCGCAGAACAACAACATACTTTTGAATAAAAAATGGCTAAAAATCAAAATAAAAACTTATACCATAAATATATTAATTGCGTTTAAATTAATATGCAATTCATTAATTGCCCGATAAAATTTAGTTTTATGATAATTGATAGATTTAGATTTCTTTTATTTTTTTGTTTCGTTATTATACTGTCTTCATGTGAAAAAGATAATTCACTTACTGATAAACAGGATGATCAAAATAATTTGGTTGAGTTAGAATTGATAACTATAAACATTCCTGATAATTTGTTGAACCAATATATCATTAATGCTGTTGTTTTTGCTTCTAAAATGGATGGTAGCTTATTATCTTCACAACGTTTTAATAATTCAGATAAAACTGTCACTTTATATACTGAAGAGGAAATACCCTTAGATGAAGAATTTATGGTGACGTTTGCAGTTACAGATAATGGTTTAGCTACAGGTTTATCCACTTACGCTAATATAACCAAAGAAAAACTGAGTTCTATTAATTTGAAAACATCAATACGTTTGACTGAAGGTTCTAATACTAATTTTGGAGCTTTTGGTTTTGAACCTACAGATAACGTATCTTCTTTTGTAGGAATCAATTCTTTTGATATACCTATTATGCTCTACCTTAACCAGAGTAGGGAAGATTTTAATATTATAATTGGAGCAGGTCTTACAGAACCAGTTGAATCCGTTTATATATTTGGTCAACCAAATATAGATTTTGATGAGTATGCGTATCTATTGTTAGATTTACCGTTAGAAAATGACTTTGTTCTAGACAAAAGTAAATTTCTGACAGAAGGGATACAAACGAAATTCTTTAACATTAGTAAGCCAGAAAATATGGTTGAAGATGAATCTTCATCAATGGTATTGTATGGTTATTTAAATGATAATGATAAAGAAAAACATAGATATCACAGTATGTCCTTCACTGGTGCCTACACCCAGTCTGAAAATGAATATAATGTTAATCCTATTTTCTCAGATTATTGGTTTTCCATCAATAATGGAGCATATTATGCGGAGCGTAAAGGCTTGCCAATAGTAAATTATGTTATCCCAGAATTAGCTATTGATTACACCTTAACAGGTAAAAAAATTAATGTAAATATTACAGGAGCAGAACATGAAGTTGGAAAAATTCAATTACAAGATTATGATAATGAAAACTTGATAGGATACTCTTGGATTTTCAATTTTGATAGTAAAACTACTTCTAGTATAATTATTCCTAAACTACCGGCAGAAATGGCGACTACTATGTTACAAGGTTATTATGATAACAATACTTTTAAAGTTGGTTCTGTAGAAGTTTACAATTATTTTGGACTAAATAATTACAAAGGTTATTTAAATAACTTGGTAAAGAATCAAGACCATTTATTTGATGGAAGTGATGGTTTTGAAATGATTTCAAATTCTGATTTCCAATATTATAATTCACCAATCAAAGATAATACATTTCACTAAGCTAATTAGAAGCACTATAAGAAATACATAATGACACTCTAGTTAAGATAGGTTTTACAATTAGGTAGAATTTTACAATCCATCTAACTTAAACTGCGTTAAAAAATCATCGTCAATATCCTTATAGCTATTGGTGCAATAAATATGATCTATGGATTCTTTAAGTTCGTCAAAACCATAATTAAACTGTCCGTGGGTAACATATAAAAATACTTTGGTCGCGCCTTGTTTTTTTAAAGCTTTCGCCAAAAATTTAAAGGTTCTACCACCATCTGCCAAATCATCTACAATTAAACATTCTTTGCCTTTTACATCACCTTGTATACTAATTTCAGGAGCTCCGTCTACACGAACTTTATTAGAGGGCACTAAATCGGCATTTAGTTTTTCTGCAATTTCATGGGTGGTTTTATACGCACCGGCATCTGGACTCACCAATACTGGGTTACCTATTTTATTATATGCCTTTTCAACATAGTCTACATGCGATATTTTTTCTGAATTCTCAATTAACGCCAATGAAATAGGACTGTGCGGATGTAAAATAGAAACAACATCAAATTTCATGTCATTGATGAGTAAAAAAATACATAAGGATGTTGTACAACCATTCATGGATGAATATTATACAATAAACTATTTTATCGTTGAATTTTCGTACAATAGATTTAAATTTAACAATTCAACTATTCCTACATAAATGAGAATAAACCGCCGCTTGCAAGTCTATTTTGATGCAAATAAATTATTGTTTTTTTGTTATCTGTTCTTTGCAATTTTAAACTCCTGTACTAAGGATGAAGTGAAAAATTCAGATTATAGGATTACTTCTTTTCAATTAACTATAGAGGGTGTAATTCACGAAGGTCAAATTAATCAGGAAACGGGAAAAATTTCATTTTTTCTAGAGAATGTTATTCCTTCAAATTTGGTTGCTTCGATAAGCTATTCGGAATCTGCTACAATATCTCCCTCCGAGAATTTGGAACAAGATTTTAATAAAGTTATCAGATATACCGTAACGGCTGAAAACGGATTAGAAAAAACTTATACAGTAATAGTTAATCAATATAACGAAGATACTGGAAACATTGATCCAGGGAGTATGGAATTGCTGGACAGCAGTTTTGAAGGTAGAGAAGTTGTCATTGATTGGACAGATGCAGAAGATTCCGATAACATAATTTATAAGGTATTTAAGAATTCAATTGAAATGGGGGAATATTCAATTTCTGAAGCGAGAGTACCTTTTACATATAATCAAGTTGAAAAATTTGAGATTTATGCCATTGATAAAAAAGGAGGGAACTCTAAATTAGAATTTGATTTAGAAACACCAAAAAGCGAATTGATTTTCATTAAAAATTTTTCTGGTGTTTTAATGTGTATTGATACGAAGGTCCAAGATATCTTATGGGTCAAAGGAACAAGAGACCGCTTTTATGCATCAGCAATTGTGAATAACCAAGTTCTTTATGGAGACGAGAATAACCTTGTTGGTCTAAATTTGTTAGATGGAAGTGAACAAGGTTATGTGTATGAAAGAAAGAATGAATACTTCCCAACCGAATTTTTATATGATGATAACTCATTATATGTGAAAGATTACGTTGGAATGTACAGTTTTGACATTAATACAAGAGAAATTATTTGGAGCAATCTTAGAAGTAGATCGGATGTACCATCTGCCATTGGCGATGATTTAATATTTACTACTTCATCATTGGATTATAACTTACATGCCCTTGATAAAGTAACAGGAGAGATTGTTTGGGAATTTAGTCCTCTTTACGGAAAATTTGCTGGTAGACCACTTGTGGTAGAAAATGATTTAATTATAGCATATTCAAATGGAACTATTTATTCTGTTTCTCAGGAAACAGGAGAAATGAACTGGGAAATTATTGGGGGATCCGGACCAAGGTCTTTTATTCAACATGGTTCAAATATTATTGTTATTGAAAATAATACATTTTTTGCTTTAGATATAACTACTGGCGATGAAATATGGAGAGAATCAACGTTAGGTTATATTGTTGGGTCACCATTTTTGCATAATGGTAAGCTTTTAGTTGGTAAAGCCGGAAATGGTAGTGGTAAATTTTATGCAATTGATCCAAACAATGGTGCAATAATTTGGGAACGTCAGATATCTGGTGCTGTTTCTTCTTCACCAGTAGCATTTGACAACAAAGTATATTTTGCAGATCAAGATGGTTACCTCTACTGTTATGACGTAAATGATGGATCTCGACAATGGCGTATTACTGTTGGTGCGTATGTTACGAACTCTCCAACATTTGTAAGAGGAAATAGTGAAGTAATCGTATACCCTACACTTTTAGGATTTAATTAAAAATATGAAAAAGATTTTATCAATTTTATCTATAATAGTTTTATTTTCTTGTTCAAAAACAGAAGATCAATTAATAGATACACCAAGTTCTGAAAATTATATATTAGACTTTAGAATATCTGTAAAAGGTTCTATAATCATTGGCACAGTTAATGAAACTGATAATACGATTTCATTAACAACTTTAAATGCTAACGTTGAGAATATTTCACCAGTCATTACTATTTCTGCAAACTCGAGCATTTCTCCGAAATCTAATGTGCCACAAGATTTTAGTGAACCGGTTATATATAAAGTTACTTCAGAAGATGGTTCAGAAAAAACGTACGAAGTAATCATTACAAATCAGAATATTAGTATCGATGATGAAAATCAAATATTGTTTTTTTCTTTACCAATTGGAGGAGAAAATATTGAGGGCGAAATAGATGAAGAAAATAAAATAATTAATTTCAATGTTGCTGGTGCAGATTTAAATGACATATATCCCACAATTCAAATTTCTGAAAATGCAACAATAATCCCTTCAGCTAACGAAGCACAGAATTTTGAACAAGAAATCGCTTATACTATAATTGCAAGTGACGGAACACCTAGTATATATAGGGTAGTTGTTAATAATAGACCGCTAAGCGATGAAAATAGTTTATTACATTTTTCGGTGAGTGATGGTATTACCAGTTCCGAAGCCTTAATTGATGAAACCAACGGTATAATTTCCTTTAGTTTTGGAGAATTGGATAAGTCAAGTTTGACAACAACAATAAGTCTACCGGAATATGCCACTATTTCTCCAGAAATTGGAACTGTACAAGATTTTTCTGAACCAGTAATATACACAGTGACAGCTGAAAATGGAGATGTAAAAGAATATGAGGTTATTGCAAACTTACCGCTCATTTCTAACTCTGGTTTTGGTAATACAATATTAAAATTCTTTTCAGGAGCTGAAATGATAGTCAATGGTGAATTTATTGATTTAACGCTACCAAATTCTAAACTGTTTCTTTTTGATGGTGTAAATGAGTATCCTCTAGAAATTAATTCAGCTACAAATACATGGTATAATTTAATACAACATTCAAGGGTAAGTGTACAAATACCAGAATCTACACCCACTAATGCTACTTATAAAATTATTTATGAAAGTGATAACACCAGATATATTTCAGATTACACGGTTGATATTAAATATGAAGAATCCCCATTACCGCTTTTTGTTGATAAACCCGAGTACGCTTATAATGATGAGCTAGTGATAACTGGTGAGAATTTGACAGATTATATTGGTATTCTTTCACTTAATGGATCTCTTTATCTAATGAGTTCCAACTACTCTCAAATTACAATTAATTCAGAAAAAACCGAGTTAAGGGTCATTTTGGATATTAGAGAGCTTTTTCCATCATATTTTGGACATTCAGCGCAAGAATTTACTATTAGGTTTTTCGATTCAGAAAGAAGAGTCGGAAGAACTATACAAGCAGTTTTTAAATAATATCCTTTCTGAAAAATTCTAATTTTGATAAAACTATAAAATTAAAAAATGATAAACACAAAGTACCTAATACTCTTCTTGTTATTGTTATGTTTAAATGTAAAAGGGCAAGATAGTTGGCAATTGCTAAATCCAAAACCCAGTAGTTCTAATGGTTTGGATATTGAATTTGTATCTGAAACCAAAGGCTACTATATAACCAATCAGGAACTTTTTTACACTTTGGATTCTGGAACCCAATGGTCTCTAAAAAGAAGTATCAGTGGAGCAAAAGATTTAAGTTTTAAAAATAATTTAGGAATTATCGTTGGGGCTTACGGTACTGTATATATTAGTTCCGATATGGGAGACTCTTGGTCGATAACCAATGTAGGTTCAAATGAATGGCTGAATACTGTTACTATTATTGATGAAAATACTATAGTAGTTTCAAGCAATAATTCAATTTTTATTTCCAAGAATAAAGGTGTGGATTGGCAACAACAAAATATTCCGAGCATTTGGGTTAATAAAACATTTTTCTTGACTGCGAATATTGGTCATGCGGTTACAGAAAATGGTGAAATTTTTAAGACAATAGATGGGGGTATTAATTGGGTTACTACTGCTTCATTTGTCAATTATGCTCCAAATTCCTTTTTTACGATTTATTTTAAAAATGAAAATGTTGGTTTTGCTACTAGAGAACACAATGAGTTTTATAAGACTACCGATGGAGGTGATACTTGGGTGGCTATAAATGAGGGTATCAACAATGCAATTTTTTCATTTCAATTTATCGATGATATGATTGGTTTTGGAGCAGGAGAATACGGAATGTACAAAACAATAGATGGAGGTGATAATTGGACTCGAATTGCAATAGAGAATGCTTTCTATTACGCAAGTGATATGTATGGTATTTACTTTCTTAACGAAAATAACGGATTTTCTGTTGGTCAAAGAGGACGAATCGCAAAAACAACAGATTCAGGTGAGAATTGGGAATTGTATTCACCTATAAACAGCGATGTCTCTCAAATCGGATATCTTTCACCCACAAGAACCATTGCACGCGTAGGTTCTGATTTTTTCGTCTCATCAGACAAAGGTATATCTTGGGATTATCTTAGTACACCTCGCGTTGGATCATACACTTCAAATTTCGATTTTGTTGATGCTAATATTGGATATTGTATTGCTGGTGGTAGCGTAGGTACTTCTTCTAGACCTAGTAGTATATACAAAACTACAGATGGCGGAGCTACTTGGGTTCAACCTACAAATTTTGGATTAAATGTTGATCCAGCTATTTATTCTCTAGAATTTGTTAATGAAAACCTTGGCTTTGCTAGTGGAGGTTTTAATCAAAAAAGAACTTTTAAAACTACTGATGGTGGCGAAGTTTGGCGTGTTGTTTTACAAGAGGCCATGGGCCAAATTCAATTTTTAAATTCAGAAATAGGATATGCGAGACGTATTGGCTATTCGACAGATATTGTTTATAAAACCATTGATGGCGGAGAAAATTGGGTTGAAGTTTTTAGCTCAGAGCTTGATATAGGTGCTTTTTATTTTATTGATCCAGAATTAGGATATATGGTCGGTGATGATGGCTTAGCATTTAAAACCGTTGATGGAGGTGACACTTGGATTGAACTAGACCTACCCTATTTAGATTTTGAACATCTGGTTTTTCATACGGAACTTATTGGCTATGCTGTAGATGATTATGGTGTTATCTTAAAAACAGAGAATGGAGGATATACATGGTCGCAGATTTATCAGAATTACGAGATAAATGATATCATTATCACTCCTGGAGATGAGATTTTCATTGCAGGCAATTATGGCAGAATTTTAAAGAGTCAGGTAATTACTGAAGATGTGAGTTTGGTTGTTAAAGAAGCTATAAATATATCAGTATCTGGTGCAAGTTTAGAAACTATAGTTGCAGCAAATGGTAATGAGGCAAATAATGTTCAATTACAATATGGGGAGAATGGTAATTTTAATAATAGTATAGAATTAACGGACATCATTCAAGTTGGTGAATTGGCTACATATACTTCGGTTTTATCTTCTCTAAAGGCAAATACTGAATATAACTATCGGGCTGTAGCATTTTCTGATGATATTGAAATTAAAAGTGAAGTTGGGTCGTTTACAACTCTGCCAAGTTATATTTTTAATATGGATTTTATCTTTAACCCAGGGACCACAAATGCTACTTTAGTAGGTCATATCGTTGCAAATGATTTATCCATTTCTAATATAGAATTTCAATATGGTTTAGAACCCAATAGTTTCGATAACAATTTAACTTCATCAATAACCACGGTTAATCCTACAGGGGAGAACATTAGTCTAGAAGGTATTGCAGAAAATCTTGAACCAGATACCACGTATTATGTAAGGTTAAAAGCAAATCATGGGACTGAATCCATTTATAGTAATACTGTAAGTTTTAAAACAAAGCCCAACTATATTATAACAAATACTTCTCCTTATTTCCTAGATAGTCAAGTAAATCTGTCTGCTGATATATATACTAACAATGGAGAAATAACTGATTTAGTATTTGAGTATGGAAACAAAAGTTTTACTAATGAAGCTGTAACTGATGTAAATACAATACAACCTAGCTTTGGACAACGAGTAAGTGCTACTATTAATTATTTAGAAGAAAATGTAACTTATTTTTATCGAATAAGAGGTAATCAAGGTGGAAATGTTATCTATGGCCCTGTAGGAATTTTTAGTTTAACCGATACGGTTTTTTTAGAATTGGGTGAAGAAATAATTGTTAAAAGGGAATCTGTAGAACTAAACGGTCGAGTTTATTCACAAGGAGGAAACTTGATAAATATTCAAATTGAATATGGTACAACTTTGGATTTTGGCAATTTACAGTATGTAACACCAAGCGCAATCTTATCGGGTTCAACTAGAAACATACATGCAGAACTACAATATCTTATTCCAAATACACTTTATTATTATAGATTAAAAGCAACTCAAAATGATATCGTCTACTACTCTGAACATAGACAATTTATTTCGGGTGAAAAATTACCTTCTGATAATTTCAAAATAATAACTACTTCAGAAACTTGTGTCGATAAAAATAATGGGACAATAATGATAACCTCTGAAATAATTTCAAATTTTGTAATTGATATTGATAATACCTCGTATTCATTTACTGATGAAATATTAATTGAAAATTTAAGCCCTGGTACATACTATTTTTGTATTACCGAAATGGATGCCATTACGAGTTCTTGTTATTCTTTTGAGGTTAGTTCATCTGAGCTGGTTACAGGAAAAAGTTATGTCTATGAAAGTAATTTTGGTAAGAGTATTGATGTTAATATGGAGAAAGGGACAATGCCTTATACTGTGAAGATTAACGATAATCAAGAAAAAATATTCAATACAAGCAATTTTACTTTTTATGTAAATGAAGGTGATAAAGTACTTGTAAGCTCAAAAAATGAATGTGAAGGTATTTTAGAGATTAATATTCCTTTAAAAACTACAGGCGATTTGTTTGTTAATCCTGTAAAGGAATTAGTAGAAATTTCAGTTAAGGAGAATCACATTAATTTAATGATACAAATTTTTGATATAAATGGTAGTCTACTCAACTCTTTTACTGAGTACGTCGATAATAATAAAATAGCTATTGACCTAAAAAATTATTCTAGTGGAATATATTTCTTAAAAATCAATGGAGATAATATTAGAACGCATAAACTAATTAAAAAATGAAAATATTTAAATACATGTTAACATCATTAATTGTGCTCAACTTCTACAGTTGTGGAGGAAGTAAGGATGATGTAGATACCAAGTCTCCCACAGATAATGATAATGATATTGATATGCCAGAAGAAATAATTAATTTAAGTCCTTCAGTTCCGATTTTGATTTATCCTGACAATGGACTTGTTTGTATTGATAATCAATTGGAGTTTATTTGGGAAGCCTCTATTGATCATGAAGATGATCCAATTTTATATAATGTCCAAATTTCTCAAGATAGTTTATTTAATAGTATTTTAATAGAGAATACAACAGATCAATTGTTTTCAGATTTTACATTAAATAAAGGAGATACTTTTTATTGGAGAGTTATTTCTCTAGATGCTAATGATAGAAGTGAACCAAGTTTGGCATGGAAGTTTTATACCGAGGGTGATGGAAATATAAATCAATTACCATTTCAGCCTGAACTAGTAAGTCCACAATTAAACCAAATAATATCAACAGATTTGGTTACGCTGCAATGGAATGCGACAGATGATGAAGAAATAGGATTAAAATTTGATATATATTTTGGTTCTGCTCAAAATTTTAGTTTAATAGCTGAGGATGTGAATGTTAATATATATGAGGTTTCTTTAGAATCTGATGTCAGATATTTTTGGAGAATTATATCTAAAGATAATGATGGAGGAATAACTTATGGTCCAATTTGGAGCTTCAAAAGAGAATAATTTATGCTTGGAATACTCCTCCTTTAATAATCAATACTCTTTCTAGGAAAATTATAACGATTCTAGTGTTAAATAATTTGATGAGTTTTATTAAAAATAGCGCAGAAATGCGCTATTTTTTATCATTTACTATTCAGAATACTACAGCCCTTCTAACTTAAACTGCGTTACAAAATCATCATCAATATCCTTATAGCTATTGGTGCAATAGATATGATCTATGGATTCTTTAAGTTCGTCAAAACCATAATTAAACTGTCCGTGGGTAACATATAAAAATACTTTGGTTGCGCCTTGTTTCTTTAAAGCTTCCGCCAAAAATTTAAAGGTTCTACCACCATCTGCCAGGTCATCGACAATTAAACATTCTTTGCCTTTTACATCACCTTGAATACTAATTTC
>TARA_R110000764_G_C11028124_1_pt1 | contig 10250 bp, 9 predicted proteins | sample TARA_R110000764 | Tara Oceans TARA_R110000764 (sample SAMEA4398111) | marine metagenome | biome: Polar Biome; feature: [SRF] surface water layer (ENVO:00010504); material: water (ENVO:00002006), including particulate matter (ENVO:01000060) such as... | depth 5 m
ATTGAAAAAGTTTTAGACTACATTCATGAGCATTTGGATGAATCTATCCATGTCGCAAGTCTAGCTGAAAAAAGCTGTTGGTCTCGCTGGCAATTTCAGCGAGTCTTTGGTGAAGCAACAGGACTCACCGTCGCCCAATACATAAGGGAATTACGTTTAAGCAAAGCCGCAGAGCTGTTACTTTCGAGCCTTATTGGGCAGGGTATTTAGGCCAACCTAAAAACACTTATGACACCCTTGACGTGCCGTCACAAGAATACGCCGTGATTCCCGTTCATGGCAAAGTGGCTGCGGTTGAACAAGCCGTTGAGTGGTTTATCCATCGCTGGCTGCCAGAATCCGATTACGATGGGATTTCAGGCTACGAATTAGAAGTTTATGAACCTCATTACGACCCTAAAAGCCACCAGAGCTACATGGAATATTGGCTGCCGATTAAACCAAGATAGCAGTAACAAAATAGCCAATTGCGTAAAGATGCACCAAAAAGGTAAGTTTTTTCTCTGAATAAAAATATAATGATAGTCATTCTCAAGTAATTACTTATTCGATCCTAGTGACGTCGCAAAAGGCATGGTTTCCGCTAGCAAAAAAAGCACGGCAGGCGAGCGCTATATTCTAGCCAATGACCATTCTTCTTCTCTTGACGAGATTTTAAACGCAGCCAAATACACCGGCCTAAAAGTCAAAACACCACCCGTTTTCCCAAAATGGCTTTTGTACGTTTTATCGGGAATCTTAGGATTAGCTGCAAAAATCACAGGAAAACCTGCTGAACTGATAGCTAACCAAGTCACTATGTTCTTTAACGTGAAGCAAGAATAGGACATTTCAAAAGCCAGAAAAGAGCTCGGCTACAAGCCTAAAACACCTCACGATACTTTGATTGGAGCCTTTAAATATCTAGAAAAACGCTAAAATCCAATCACATCTAAGAAAAACCCAAGATTACGGATCATGAAGTGTTCGCACCAGTGTCGACTTTTTATCTAAGGGTAATATCCGCTATCTGAGGTTGTGCAGTTCAGAAGAAGATAAAGATCACATTCTTTCAAGTACAAAAAAGCAGTTAGAGTGAAAGCTCTAACTGCTTTTAAAAATCCAGCCTATCAAAAGAGTAGGTAGTCTTTACTCGCTAACGCCACAAATATCGATAATGCATAGGATGTAAATCCGCACGCAATTCAGGAACTGTTCCTTGCGTACACGCTCATCAGGCATGGTATTAAACTCGCCACCCGGCCCACAGACAATGCCTTCCATTCCTGCTGCTGCAAGATGTGCTGCGTCGGTTCCAAAGAAAGCCGCAGGCGCTATTGGCCCCGTTGGTTGAGCGTATCCCATCACAGATTCAAACGCAGAATTCAGAGTTTTAACGATACGAGAATCACGAGACACTTCAAACGGCGGCATGCGCAACGCATTCGCTGTTGGTCCACCGACTCGAAGTGACGTTTGAAGCTTTGGAAACTCTAATTTAAGCGCTTCTAACAACAATTCTAAGTCATAAGTCACACTCTCAATGGTTTGACCAGGGCCATAACGGCATGATCCTTTAAGCTTGGCTTGATCGGCAACTTGCGGTGGTCGCCATTCGTGATATTCACGACCTAATCCGGCACGTAATGAACCAACGTGACCTCGGTTTACGGCAATTTGGTCAGGTGTTGTCGCCCCTGTAAAAACGAGTTTGTTAATACGTTGCGCAAGCACTGTTGCGGCGGCCAAAGCATCACAGGCTTCTTCACGTTTAGACAAGTGACGAGTATCGCCCACCAGCTCAATATCAAACATCACCGAACCCGCGTGCATAGTGAGTGCTTGCAAATCCGTTGGTTCACTATTGATAAAATAATCGGCACGAAGCCCTTGTTCTATCGCTCGAACTGTTCCGATACCCGCTTGCAGTTCGCCAACAACAAAACTCAGCACGACATCGCCTTTCAGCTTAATTCCCGCTTTAAGAATGGTTTCAACGGCACAAAAATAGGCGGCATCACCAGCCTTCATATTAGAAACGCCAATGCCATAAATAAATTCATCGTCGATCAGTCCTGACCACGGATCTACCGTCCAGCCCTCTGTTGCTGGGTTTGTATCAAGATGTCCGTTGAACAATAGGCTGGCGCCGCCACCTGACCCTTTAAGGCGTCCAATAGCGTTCACTCGATCATCAACGACGGGCTGTAATTCACTGCTCATACCCAATTGGGTCATACGCTCGTACATCACACCTGCCAGTAATCGTTCGCCTTCAGTTTCTGTATAGCTCTTATGCTGCACCATAGAAGAAAGTAAATTTAAGCAGGAATCGACGTCGATAAAATCGAAAATATCAGTTCCATTCATAACGGTATCTCCATAGTTATATTAAGATCGAGGCCTTTGTACGATGTCATGTGAATTTCCAAACAGGCTCAATGTGTTCAAGGTCAACAATTTCATGATGACATTTCAAAACGTGGGATGATTCAACAACCTCTTTCATTGGAGCGGGTTGCTCATGGCAAATATCACCAAGACGTCTAGGACAACGACTTTCAAAACCGCACCCAGTTAACAAGGACGTTCGCACAGGCAAACTACCTTTGAGTCGCACTTGGCGTGTTTCAGTTTTTGGATCAGGACTGCTGGCAGAAGACAAAAGCGCTTCTGTGTAAGGATGATAAGGTGCATGATCGAGTCCCGCGATTGAGCGCGTTTCTATGATTTCACCCAAATACATAACCGCCGTTCGATGGGCAATGTGACGTAAAATCGCTAAATCATGAGTAATGAACAGCAACGCCACACCAGTCTCTTGCTGAATCTGTCGTAACAAAGCGACGATAGCGGCCTGTACGGCGGCATCAAGCCCAGAGGTTATTTCATCACAAATAATCACCTTAGGATCAGCCGCAATCGCACGAGCTATGGCGACTCGCTGCTTCTCGCCACCAGACAATTGGTGCGGATAACGATTACGGTAATGAGCAGGTAAGCGAACTTGTTCAAGCAATTTTTGAATGGCTTCGCTGCGCTCAACAGAAGCAATGTCAGGACGGTATAGTTTAATCGCCCGCGATAAAATGGTTTCTAGTGTGTGCCTAGGGTTCAATGAACTGTCAGGATTCTGGAAAATAATCTGAACATCGGCGCGATAAGCCGCATCTAAGCCTTTGATATCACGTCCATTTAAACGTAACTCACCTTCGAATGAATTTAGCCCAACAAGCGCGCGAGCTAGGCTTGATTTACCACACCCACTTTCGCCCACCAAACTGACGGTTTCACCACGATGTATTTTAAGATCAATGTTGTTAACGGCATGAACCTGAGTCGCTTCTTTATTAAGCAGTTCATCTAAAAGAGAGGCTCGACCTAACTTAACGGTGAGATTTTTCACTTCTAACACAACGTCTGTTGTGGCCGGTAAAATATCGGATGAACTTGCCTGTGTTTCGTCGACAGCAACATCGGGGCGCACACACGCTAGCTTACGATCGCCTTGTACCTCTAATAGCACACGAGATTGGTCACAGATTGTTTGGTCGTGTTTAGGACATCGATGAGAAAAATTACAAGAAGGAACCTCGCCTCGTCGTGGCGGAGGCGTGCCTTCATCTATTTTAAGGCCGCGTTTGTTTCTGATATCTGAAGGTCTGGGTAGGCTGGCCAACAATGATTGAGTATAAGGGTGCTTTGGATTAGAAAATAAATCGTCTACTGTCGCCACTTCAACAATTCTGCCGCCATAAATAACCGCTACTCGGTCTGCGACTTCAGCAACAACACCTAAATCGTGACTGATAAACAATCCAGCGACGCCGATTTTTTTCTGCATTTCAGCAAACAGGTCAAGCATGTTCACCGCTGTTGTTGCGTCTAGCGCAGAGGTTGGCTCATCAAACAAAATTAGATCAGGATTGGACGAAATAGCCATGGCCAAGACAACACGCTGTTTTTCACCACCAGAGACTTCATGAGGATATTTTTTTGCCATCAAGATCGGATCAGGCAGACCAACCAGCTCGAATAACTCATAAACGCGTTTCAGTGTGTCCTGCTTACTGGCCGCTTGATGTACTTGTAATGTCTCCACCACATGATCACCGAGCGATTGAGTTGGGTCCAATGCGGTCGCGGCATTTTGAAAAACCATAGAAATCTGTTTTCCACGGCGGTGCATCAGCTCTTCTTCATTCATGGTCATCAGGTCTTCACCTTTCAGCCACATTGATCCTGTTTCTAACTCTACCTGTCCCGGTAAGTCACGCATAACAGAATAGGCAAGAGAGGATTTGGCGGAGCCACTTTCTCCAACCAGTCCCAACACTTCACCTTTAGCAATTTGAAGGTTGATGTTTTCAAGAATACGTATCGGGCCTGACTGCGTTTGATAGGTCAGACTGTAGTCTTTAATGTCTAATACCATTATCTGCGTCATAGTTTTATTCCTGTGAATGGGGATTCAAAACGTCACGTAAACCATCCCCAAGAAGGTTGAATGCAATGGCGACAAGCGCGATTGAAATACCGGGAGCAAGAATCGGCCAAGGGCTACGGAACATGTGTTCGCGCGCATCAGCAATCATTAATCCCCATTCAGGAGAAGGTGGTTGAGCACCTAACCCTAAGAAAGATAAAGTCGCCAGCGTCATAATGGCAAAGGCCACACGAATGGTTGCTTCGACGATGACTGGCGCGACCATGTTCGGCAAAATTTCGGCGAAAATTATCCACAACTTACTTTCCCCACGAGCACGAGCCGCAGACACATAATCAAGCTCGCGCACTGCTAATGTGGTTGAGCGTGAAATCCTTGCCATACCGGGAGCAAATGCCACACCAATGGCAATAACCGCATTTAGACTTGATGAGCCAAGCACCGTTAATATCATCAACGCCAGTAATAAACCGGGAATAGCCATGATGGCATCAATGGTTCTCATGATAAGTTCATCTACCCATCCGCCAACAAAGCCAGAAAAAATACCAATCAAGGCGCCAGATGCGGTCCCTATAAAGGTCGCTAATATCGCCAACAACACAGTAGAACGAGCGCCGACTAAAATTCGACTGAACAAATCACGCCCGAACCAATCAGTACCAAAAAGAAACTCAGCAGAGGGTGGCGCAAAGCGAGAACCAAAATTAAAGCTTTCAGGATCTTGTGGTGCGAGAAGTGGACCGAATACAGATATCAATAACAATAAGAAAACCAGTACAGTACCCACAGCACCTTGTGGACTGCGCATTAACGCACGCAACGTTTTTATTAAAAAGAGCATCAATATTTAATCCTTTTATCAAGGGCACCGTATGCCAAGTCAGCGAGTAGATTAGCGACGGCATAAGAAGCCGCCATAATGAGCGCACCCGCTTGTATCATAGGTAAATCTCGATTTTGTATGGCTAATATCAATTGTCGACCGATACCTGGAAAAGCAAATACTTCTTCAACCACAATGACACCACCAATCAGGTAGCCCACATCCAGCGCAATGACGGTAATCGCTGGCAACATCGAATTACGAAGCGCATGACGAAACAATACTCGTCGTCTTGATAACCCGCGCAAGCGACCTGCTCGAATAAAATCCATCTCGAGTGTGTCAGCCATTTCAGAACGAATCATTCGACTAATATGAGCCGTTAATACAATCGTCAAGGTCAATACGGGCAGGGCGATATGGTGCAACGCACCCCAGAAATCTTCTGAGAAAGGTACATATCCGGAAGCAGGGAAAAGCCCAATCGAAGGGCTTGCAAGCCATACTAATAACAAGGTTGCCAACACAAACTCAGGCATGCTGACACCGATATAAGACACCAAGGAAACAACAAGGTCTGTTGGTTTACCACGACGAGACGCCGCTAAAACCCCAAGTGGAATCGCAATGATGCAAACCAGCACAAGTGATGTGATTGCCAAGATGGCCGATCTTCCAAACGCGTTTAGAATCGTCGGTCCCACAGGCTGACTAGTACGAAGGGAAATACCAAAATCCCCTTGTACCACATTCCCCAACCAACGAAAATATTGAACAACGGCGGGATCATCTAACCCCAGTTTGCTATTCAATATCGCCAATGCTTCATCCGTGGCGTATTCGCCAAGGATCATTGTGGCTGCGTTAGCTGGCAAGAGCTGCGTGACACTGAACACAATCAGAGAGACCAACAAAGCGGTAAAAACTAAATAAATCAGTCGTTTTATTACATAAGAAACAGTCATGTTCAGACGCCTTGTACCTTAATTTTTTACAGAACTATCAGCTTTTCTTTCTGAAGAGCGATTAGCTTTTTTCAGGAGCATTGGAGCCAACCCAAATCTTATGGAACGCAAAACTAGCGCCACGTGGGTGCTGCTCATATCCGTTTACGTAATCCGCTTTTGCGCCAAGAATATCGAAAAAGCATGGGATCAATGCAGGTACTTCTTTTTGCATCAATGACTGAGCATTGGCATAAAGTTCCTTACGTTTTTCCGAATCCGTTGTTTCATCTGCAAGACGTACGTATTCATCGAATGTTTTGTTATTCCATTTTGTTTCATTCCAAGAAGCACCAGAGGTAAACAGCAAATTGAATGACATACCTTCAGTTGGCATCATGTTGTAGAAACCAACATAAAATTTGCCTTTTTTCCAAACCTGATCAAGGTAAGACGAGTGATCCATTGTCTTCACACTGATATTAAAGCCACCCGCTTTCGCCATCTCACGAAGTACAACCGCCATAGTAGAGCGATAACCCGGCTTCACTGATGCTATTAATTCAAGGTCCAATCCATTTGGGTATCCTGCTTCTGCTAATAGCGCTTTCGCTTTCTTCGGATCATAAGATTTATGCGGTGCATCGGCGTAATAATGATAAGCGACATTAATTGGAGTATCGTTGCCCGGTGTTCCGTACCCATCAGCTACCAATTCAATCATGGCTTCGCGATCAACACAGTAAGACAAGGCTTGACGTACTAAAATATTGTCGAAAGGCGCAACGGTTGTATCCATCACAACATCAAGGAAACGTCCTGATGGTGTACGTAGTCCGCTCACTCCAGAAGCTTTATCAATTCGTGCAAAGTCGGTAGGTTGTACGTCATGAATCATATCGATTTCACCTGCCAATAATGCCGCAGTAGAGCCAGCAGCGTCAGGGAAGGTCTTGATTTCGACTTGATTAAGATAAGGTAAGCCTGCAACAAAATACTCAGGATTCTTTACCAAAACAGCAATTTCATCGACTCGAAATTCTTCTAATCTAAATGGACCAGAACCCACAGGAACCTGTGCAAGGCTGTCGAAATTCGTTGCAATAATATCGGCAGGAACCACTTTGGCTGTTGGGTAAGTCAAAGCGACAGGTAAATCCGCAAACGGCGTTTCGGTTGTTACAACGACAGTGTAATCACCATCGGCCTCGACCATTTTGATTGGACCAAGGTTACGTCGGCCCGGTGCACCTGTTTCTGGATTGAGTAGCTTTCGAAGTGAGGCTACCACATCTTTTGACGTCAATTCCTGACCATTCGAGAATTTTACACCTTGACGCAAGGTAAAACGCCACTGTGTCGCATCGTCATTTGATGACCATTCTGTTGCCAAGTCTGGCTGAGCAGTCATATCTGTGCCTAGTGAAGTCAGGCCAGAATAAAGCATTTCAGACATCATATATTCTGCCGCTGCACGACCTAACATAGGGTTCAAAACTCCCGGTGTAATATTTACACTTAATCTAAGTGTGTTATCCGCTCTCATTGCAGCCACTGACACACTAGACAGGCCACAAGTTAATGCAACCGAAGCTCCAGCCGCAGAGAGTTTAAGTAATTGCCGTCTATTCAATTCAGTTTTCATGGTTTTGATACTCCTTGATTTGACAAAATTGGTCATATTTCATTAATTTTTTAATCAAAATCCGCACTGAAAAATAATGCGATTGATCGTGCTAAACCCAGCAAATCTTCTTTTGTAGTAAATTCATCGGCAGCATGAACATTACGGTCTGGTCGAGATAAACCTCCCAGCATAATTTCACGATGCCTACCACCAGCTTGCTGTATCCAGCCAAAATCTGATGATGTTGTTGATCCGAAAGCCACAAATTCATCCAGTGGTACGTCATAACCAGCAGACATTGCTGCGGTCCAACGGGGAGACATAACACCTTGTGTATTTTCTACAGGTGGCAGATGACCTATTTCTGACATAGTCCACCCAATAAGTTCTGAACCCTTCGACGCGATCTCTACACAAGCTTGTATTTCAGAGCGTACGGTCACGACACTTTCTTCCGGTGCATAACGACGATTCACAACCACTCTACAAGCACCAGGAAGTGCAGAGCCTTTATCGCCACCATGAATTGCAGTGATATTAAGCAGGGCATGTAAAGGCCCAGCCGTTCCCGGTTGTGCTGGCATAACAGAAGTACGTTTTTCAACTTCCGTTTTCAGCATGGTTAAAGCATTCAAGACAGGCAACGCCTGTTCAATGGCATTAACGCCTAGTTCAGGTCGACCCGAATGGGCGGCTTTCCCTTCAAATTCAAATGCAAAGTCCAACGATCCAAAGCTGCCAGCCCATATACGGGGTGTCGCAGAACCGTTTAGATTGATAATGGTATCGCTCACAAGGTTTTGTTCAGCTAGGTAGCGAATCCCCGGATAAACACCACCTTCTTCATCTGTACAAAATGCCAGTACAGGTTGAAATTCAAATGGATGCCCCGCTGAGCGTAATGCCTCAAGTCCAGCTAATGCAGCAGCAATGGCACCTTTCATATCAGCGGCACCGCGTGCATATACTTTGTTGCCTTCACACGTCATTTGAAAAGCAGGACGTGTCCAACCATCACCAACAGGCGCTGTATCCACATGGAAATAAATAGTAACTTCAGGCGAACCAACCGGAGCTAAGTCAGGCCGCACAATTAAGTTAGTTCGCGCGCCATGGGTACCTGGTACTTTCCATAATGCTTCAGGCACATCAACTCGGGTGCGAGTTCCACCAAATTGCATTGTCATCTGTTCAAGCAAAGTCGCCATTTCTGGATAACTTGCTCCCGGAGGGAAGGAGCTATCTAAAGCAACAAGCTCATTTAGCATGCTTAGCAATGCATCTTCATCTATGTTTATATTTGATTTGATCATTACTATATAAGAATGAAATATCTTTTTTTTTGCAAGTTTTATTTTTTACATATTAATAAAATATAAAAAACAAAACTTATATTATTGATTAATAAGGATTAATATTTTTTCTGTTGTGTATGTTAAAAATGTAATAAATTTGATCTAATACATGTATAGAATAAAAATATATATTAAAATAGGCGTTCGGAAAATGAAATCAAAGGCAGACCTCAAGATAGGAGATAGTATTGGACGGACATTGGCGGCGACGCCATTGTATGAACAAGTTAAGGAACGAGTTATGCATCTTATTCTGGATGGCACATGGTCTGAGGGACATATTCTTCCAGCAGAAACTGAGCTTGCGCGTCAATTAGGTGTCTCTTATGGAACGGCACGTCAGGCTCTACAGATCCTAACTAAGCAAGGCGTACTTCTACGAAAACCTCGCATAGGCACAGTAGTAACAGGTCGAACTCCTCATCACACACTTGATCGTTTTTACAAATACTACCGTCTACATAATACCAACAATGAGTTAATCAACACGCAAACTATTACTAAATCCGTAGAAATACGACCAGCAACAGATGACGAAAAACGTCACTTGCGTCTTAATGAGACAAGCAATGTCATTTCATTGGTTCGGGTGCGCCTACACAACAACTCACCCGTTATGGTTGACCATATAGCTATTCCCGAATACCTGGTTCCTGATTTTCCAAGTACGCCAGATGACGTTCCTGCATTGCTATTAAACAACCTACGTGACCAATATAGTTTACGCATTAGTGCTGTACGCGAGACATTGAGAGCAGATATAGCAAACTCTGAAGACATCGCATTATTAAACCTAAGTAAAGCAGACACACCGACAGCAGTGTTAGTGATAGACGACATTTGTTTTGACAGTAAAAACCAAGCACTACTGACCGCCAGCCACCGCGCACTGTCTGACAATTACCGCTATGTAAACGAGGTTCGATAAAAACCTCGATCAAGAAATGACAAAACAAAAAAGCCCCAACTTCCAAGGAAGTTGGGGCTTTTTACTCACTCGACTTAACTCAATCGAAGAACATTAGATGTCTAAGTTCGCTACGTTCAAGGCATTTTCTTGAATGAAATTACG
>TARA_R110000764_G_scaffold87422_1_pt1 | contig 10241 bp, 16 predicted proteins | sample TARA_R110000764 | Tara Oceans TARA_R110000764 (sample SAMEA4398111) | marine metagenome | biome: Polar Biome; feature: [SRF] surface water layer (ENVO:00010504); material: water (ENVO:00002006), including particulate matter (ENVO:01000060) such as... | depth 5 m
ATACGAGAGACTCATCCGCACATGGTTGTGCCGGAGCTTTATAAGTCTGTCCACCAATCGCATCCCTGCACATTGTGGGCAGGCGCGAGCGCATCCAACTGGTTGTGGGCATGGAAGCACTTCAACGCAATGTGTGATGAGTATGTCTTCAGGTTCGGCAAGACCCACGCAACTGCAACGAAACTGCGCGGTGTGTTCAAAGATGTACGCAATCGGCTCGACTTCATTACGTCGTGGTCAAACGTATATCACACGCCACACCCCCAATGCTTCGGCGACTGGCCTTACAAGACGTCAGAAGACTGGCCCGTGTTGGCGTACCGAGCATACCTCCGCGACTACAAACCCACCGTCATGAAAGCACCCATGACGTGGACGCGGAGCAAACAACCCCATTGGTTCAAGAAGGAGGACGAAGCATGAGGGATCGTCGCAAGGATTGGCAGAAGCAGTGCATCAACTTTCGTTGGTCACGCTGCGGGACGATCTGCACTGATCGCAATGGGCAGGACTTGGCCAAGAGGCAGATAGCGTTTCTGACTTCGGGCCAGACCGCAACAAAAATAACTTGGTACGAACAGGAGGACGCAGCATGAACCGCGCAGAGATAGCGAAGCTCCTGCGTACTGGGGTGCAAGCTGACATTTGGGCTGACATTTTTTACGACTTTGGTCTCAGGGATGACCAAGAAGACAGCCGAGAGACGCTCTTAATCAATGTGCAATACGCCATGAACTTGGCTGCCGAAATCATGGAAGCAAAGGAGGATGCAGCATGAAGACCTACGAAATCGTCATATCCACAACGCACATATATTCAGCAAGCAAGGAGTTTGCCAGCGAGGACGAGGCTTACGAGTGGGCCACTGAGCAGGGCCACACAGTCACGTTGGACGACAGCCCCGACTGGTCGTTTGACGACGGCACTTACGAAGTCGACGGAGTAACAGAGGAGAAAGCAGCATGAGATACTTAATACGAGATAAAAACCGAAGCTACGGTGTGTTCGATGAGCGATACGCAACGCGAGCCGAGGCCGAAGAAAACCTATGGAGACATTCGGGTGGCGACTTGGTGATCGAGGAAGACACCAGTCGTATCGAATGGAGGGAGGCGGTGGACATCTTGGACACAGTCGCCGCCGAGTACAGTCGGCTATCGACACTGCCCGGTATGCCTTCCGGGGGAGCCGTAGTCGAGGCTATCAACACCATGAAGAGGGGGTACTGATGAAGGAGTACCTTCCAGTTGACGGCTGCGAGGAGTGCGAACTCTTTGGAGAGGCTTGCGTCGAGTGCATCATGTACGGCGAAGCCCAAGAAAAACCCCCCGCCATCACGCTAAAGCCCCAAAGGGGCTTGGGGAGAGAAGTTAGCGGCAATTCAGCCGAAACTAAAACCGAAACCAACCAACAAAAGGACTAACACACATGGTTGATACATCACAAATAGCAAGCGAGGCTCTTAGCCTCTACGAAAACGCCGACAACTCAAGCCGCAATGGCCTGCGGAAGTTGGCCCGCAAGATACTGAACGACACAGACGTCGTCGCAGTCGCCGCCAAGTCGCGCTTCGTGTCGGACTACAGCGTACCGATTAACAAGGCAGTGGACATGGTTCATCGCCATGTTTTGCTCGACATTATTTCGAGCGGCCTCGATCAGTACGTCCACCAGACGTCGGCGCTGACGGGCGAGTGCTTCAAGCGCATCGGTGAGGCGCTACTCGCTGACGGGGCATGCAAGATCGTCAATGGCAGTGCGTCCAAGGGCTACAACGTGTTCACGCCGAGCGAGGAACTTATGCAAAGCATAGTCACCTCGCACGTCAAGAACGTAAACAAATTGTTCAGCCACGACAACCTTGCACGCATGGCGATCATCGCTGGCGGCATCATCATGGAGACCGTACCTCCCATCATCGAGGGCCAGTCGACTAACGCGACCCGCATGGGTGTGACCAAGGCGATGGTCGAAAGGATGGGTCTCGACACAGCAGATCGAGAGGCCGTCATGAACGCCGTGCTAGGCAAGAACTTCGACGCCCTCATAGAAAACAACCCCTACGACACGCTGACCCAAGAGTATGCGGATCGTGTGGACGACCTGTGCGCCAAACACGTTGGCCAGCACACCTCAACAACAACAAACCAGAAGGAAGAACCAGTGCAGGAAGCAACACACAAGGACGACCCCATCACAGTCGACCCCGACTTTCGCAGTTCAGTCGACCTCATATTGAACAAAGCCACGGGAGGGAGGGTAACGAACATCGACGTGCTGATTAAGGCGCAGAGTAGAGTCGGCCAGATGATGGAAGAAATTGAGGAACTCAAGACGAAGGCAGCCGACGCAGCCAGTAGCTTTGCGAAGTCGGGAAAGGACGAGGTTGATGGTGAGACCCTGACCTACGAGGTTGTCATGCGAGACGCCTCCGAGATATTCAAGGATGCCCACGGCAAGCAGAGCCAGAAGCTCAAGTTCGAGGTGCCGACATTGGTGTGGAGGGATGCGCTGGGCCAAGAGGTTCGTCACCCCGACTGCCCTGACATCGACCCTACCTACCAGTTTCGGATGTATATGCTGATAAAGTTCTTGAGTGCCATCAAGTTCGGCCACAACTCATGGCTTCACGGTCACACCGGGACGGGCAAGACTACATTTATCGAGCAAGTCGCGGCCTATTGTGGCTTCCCAGTCGAGAGGCTCAACCTAGACAGCAACCTTGAGCGTTCCGATGTGGTCGGTGGGCAAGAGATTACAGTCGAGGACGGTGCGCCAAAGACTGTGTATCGTGAGGGTATCTTGCCACGGGCAATGCAGAAGCCATGCTGGTTCATATGCGATGAGATAGATGCGGGGCGTGCTGATATGCTCTTCGTCTTGCAACGTGCATTGGAAGGCAAGGGTATCACAATCACCGAGGATGGTGGCCGAGTTGTTGCACCGCACGACTTGTTCCGCTTTGTTGCCACGGCCAACAGTCGAGGGCAGGGTGACGAGTTCGGGTTCTATGCAGGGGTTCGCCCCCTCAACATCGCCATGCTTGATCGGTTCACCATGTTCATCGAGGTGCCTTATCTCGACAAGGATGATGAGATGCGGTTGCTCAAGACTGCGTACCCCACACTGAATGACAACGAGCGCAACGAGTTCTGCGAGTTCAGCCAGAAGGTGAGGGGTGCGTTCATCAACGGTGAGATCAGCAAGACGCTATCGCCAAGGGGTCTGCACTCGATGGCGACTTACTATCTGCACTTCAAGACGGTCATGACCCCGACTGAGGCGCGTCTTGAGGCTGCCAAGGTGGCAGTGATTGATGCTGCACCGAGTGACAATCGCCACACCATCGAGCAGATGTTCAATACGTTGGTGGGCTAATGGAGTTAGCACCGAGCCTAGCAGTGACGCACTGCCCCGCATGCAAGACCGCACGACTGGCGTGCAAGGATAGCCGTGAGCATTTTGCTTACGGCTTCCTGACTGTGCGTCGTCGCCGCGTATGCCTGAAATGCGGATTCAAAATTCACACAATAGAGTTGCCTCAAGACGTGAGCGACTCAGTATTTATGGAGGACTAACACATGACTAACTACATCAAAGAAGACGGCGCGTTAGACGCAGTCGTAATGACGGGCCACGACTTAATGGTATCAACGGAGCGCAATGTTCGGACGTTCTCGAAAGACTTCAAGGCTGACTGTGTATTTGTTGGTGACGGAGCCGCCACTGACGGGGACACTGTGTACCTCCCGACACTGGAGCATGACGGCAAGGTGACTAAGCGCCAGTCGTTAGTCATTGGGGGTTACGCCCTGCATGAGACGCTGCACAAACTCATGACCGACTTCAGATGGTTCAAGGGTAAGGTTAAGAATTGGGGGCCGTTCACCAAGGGGATGCACAATGCTATCGAGGATGTTCGCATCGAGCATGGTGGCAAGGACTTATACAACGGCTTACCCAAACAGATTGATAAGACCGCAAGAGAGGTGAACAGGATGTTCATTGACGAGGTCTATCCCAACAACCCCGACATTGTGAAAGACTTCGGACGTATCGGGCCAGTCGCAGTGACGTGGGCAGGGCGTAAAGCGTTGGGCTATGCGGACGAGAGCAACGAAGAAGCTCTGGCATTGCTTCCCAAAGACATACGCAAACGGGTCGAGCGCATTGCCAATGAAGCCATGAAGCTAGGCACTGGCGTCAAGGGTATGGGCGACTTGGATCAGCGCGAGGCTTTCAACGGGTGCAAGAAGGGCGGCGTCTTAGCTGAGCGTATCACCAAGCAATACATAGAGGAGTTGACCGAGGAGCAGAAGAAGAAACCCGGTGATGAGCAGGAAGGTAACAAGGGGGAGGAAGAAGACGGCGAAGGTGACGGCGACGGACAATCTAATCAGCAAGGTGAAGGAGAAGAAGATGGGCAGGGCCAAGGATATGATAACGGCGAGACTAACCAAGATGGAACAGGTTCCAACGGCGAGAAGGGCGAGGAGGGCGAAGGCAAAGAAGCTGGTGAAGGCGATGGCAAAGAGGAAGGCGACGGAGGCACGGGCGATGCGGGTCGAGGGGAGGAAGGTTTCTGGGGAGATAACAAGTGGGATGGCACAGAGCCAGAGCCTTACGATCCAAACCTTGATGTCATCCTCAAAGACACAGTCGCAGACATAAACAAGCAGGGCTATCAGGGCTACCGTGTGTGGGCTCCGAACTGTGACGTCACGAACACTCGCCACAACAACAAGGGTTGGAGTCAGGCGTCCAACAAGGAGTTCTACCAAAGGTCTAAGGATGAGGCGGGGCCAAGTCTTCAAACCATCAGGCGCAAGCTGGAGCGCGTGTTGCTGGAGAACAAGCAGGCGTATTGGCAGAACGGCTCACGGTCTGGGCGACTTGATGTACGGCGCAACGCTGTAAAGATTGTGAACTACAAACCCAATGTGTTCCGCAAGCGAGAAGACGAGAGGGTTGTGAACTCTGCGTTGTCCATCTTGATTGACCAGTCGGGGTCGATGATGGGTGAAAAGTGTAGGCTTGCAGCGACCACCACCATCGCGATCTGCGAGGCGTTGGAGCCAACCAATGTGCCAGTCGAGGTTCTCGGACACCAGATGGGTGAGGTGCCGCTGCGTACTGAGAAGGAGCGGAAGGTGGGTCGTATGAATATGGCTGCCGAGTTTGGTCGTGGAACAGTGACAGTTGAGCCGGGTTACGGGCGATACAACCAACTGAGAATGAATGTTCACAAGTCGTTTGACGACTCGCTCAATCAGGCGAGAGGCCCGCTTGGCCGACTGAGAAACACTGCGGCTGGTGGCAACGCAGACGGTGACGCTATTAGGTTCGCCGCCAAGCGGTTGCTTGAAAGAGAGGAGCCGCGCAAAGTCTTGTTTGTTCTGAGCGATGGGAGGCCGTCATGGTACAGCGGTACGCATTGCAACCAGCAATGGACGAGGGATTGCGTTCAGTGGTGCGTCGAGAATGGTATCGTGATCGTCGGGCTCGGCATCCAAGATGACAGCGTGAAGAAATTCTTCCCCCACTACATAGTCGTAGATGACTTGGAACAATTTGCTAAAAGTTACATCGACAACATCGTGAAGTTGCTGATTGGCAACGGGTCGAAAGACAAGGAACTGTTGAGAACACAGGTGCGTCGTGGCTCGAAGCTCTAAGGTAGCGCGGCTCCCCGCCTACTGGTTTCACTGGTATCCCCATGCACGTTCAACAGAGTTCTATGTTGACGTGTACTGGGAGGTGAAACGGTTGCGTCTACGCAAGTCTAACAAGGCTAAAGTGCTAGAAGTAATGATCGCAGTTGACAACTGTGACACATACCGTACAAATAGGAGGCTACCATGAATCAATAGGAGAGTAGGCTACATTATAAATTAACCAAAGGAAGTAACAATTACATGATACACAAGCTAAATGAATTTATCGTTAAGGCTTACGCCCGTTCTGAAGACGTAGCGGCGTATGACATATCGGTCAAATTAAGTGACGGCGTTGTAATAAACGACGTTGTTGACATCAGCGTAGACGGTGACGACGTGGTGATTACTAGCTCAAACGGCATCCACGAATTTGTTCTGTACACAACAACAGAAAACGTCGTGCGTTGGTGGCGGACGAGAGGAATACATAAATAAAATGGTGAAACTATCGGATGCAGACAAGAAGTATCTGGATTGGAAAAACAAGGAAGTCGCGCCGAAGGTGCGTCTTGGTAGGCACGAAGCGGCGCTCGTTATTCGAGCAGATGCCAGCGTCGAGACTTACCTGAAGTTAGAAAGGGAGATTAACGAACCAGAGTTGCTGGCCTTAGGGCTGACGTGGGCTTGCGAGAACGCAGACTGGAAGAAGAAGATTGCGAAGCAGGCAAGGTCACGACTTATCGCGATGATGAACGAAGAAGGGGTGGCTTTCACCACCCCTGCTAACACACACGAAGACTGACCATCACATCAGCAATCGTACTTAAATAATACAGGGAGGGTACTCACTATGTCAACTGACCACTTGGCCCTCAGAATGATAGGGCCATGGGACACATCGTCCCGATGCAACTTCACACTTGCACCACCTCATGCGTCACTAGAAGGAGGAAAAAAACGAATACTGATCCTATTATGGAGGTTAATAATATGACACATGAAGAGCTTGTTAAAAGAGTTGAGCGTTTGGAGGCATTGTTTGATTTGCTTCTCGTAAAGCAGGATGGGCCAGCTAAGACGGTTCAACCGGAGGGGTCGAACACAAGGGCGTTGGACTTCACGGCCAAGCAACATGCTGTAATTCAAATGATACACAGTGGCTACACGACAGCCAGTATGGCGGAGGCTCTCGAAGTCGCCGAGGGAACAATCAAGGTTCACATATCTAGCGTCATGAAAAGGATGCAGATGCGTAGTCGTTCCCAAATACCAGCCATCTATGAAGAATGGATGGATAACATGCCGCCCGACTTGTATCTACGCCAGTCAGGCATCCCGATGGGTTGGGCAACTGACCCCTCGCAACACACAGAGATCACATCACAACTGAGGATAAAAATGAGATGACACTTAAACTGAAGAAGTCGTCCGGCTACTGGTACGTTGAAGGTACGGTAGCCGGAGAAAGAGTGAGGCAGTCCACAAGGCTGCCCGCTACCCCATCATACAAGGCGCTCGCTGAACGTGAGCGCCTTAAACTTGAGTCGGACGTGATCGAGGGGAAGTTCGGCAACCGAAAGATGAAGACTACGTTTCAAGAAGCATGCGACGACTACGTCAAGTGGAAGCGGATCGAGGGCAAGAACACGAAACTAATGAGCCGTATTCTTGACAAGACTTGCCTTGTGTTAGGCGGCGTACCCCTATCCGAACTGACGAGCCAGACGTTGCAAGTCTTTGCGACTGGAGCGTGGCCCGGTAATAAGCCGGGGAGCATCAAGCGCAACATGGGCATAGTCCGGGCCGCTCTTCGTTACGCCGAGAAGATTAACGAGGGCTACAAAGCACCCGAAGTCTTCATGCCAAAAGTGAACGACGCAAGGGACATGCACTTTGACGAGAGAGAAGCTAACGCTTTTCTTGAGTGGGTTGGCGACAACCACCCAGACCTGAAAGATTGCTTCCTCACGCTTATTGATACGGGTGTGCGGCTCAATGAACTGTGTTCGATTCGATCAAGCAACTTCGGCACTGATGTTCTGCGGGTTCGCAAGAAGATTGCAATGAGTGGCAAGACGCAGACACGGGACATCCCGTTGACTTCTGACATGGTCGAGGTAGCCCGTCGCTATCACAACCAGAAAGCAACCGAACCAGTCTTTCGTTCAAGCACAGGCTCAGCGCTCACACCAGAGCATGGAACCAAGGTTCTGAACAGGGTTCTGAAAGAAGGCTTGAAGGCGCTGGGCATGGAGTACGAGGGCTATGAGGCAATGCGGGTGCATGATCTACGTCATACGTTTGCTTACCTCACAGCAAAAGCGGGTGCCGATTTGGGTGACTTGCAGTACCTTATGGGGCATGAAGACATATCCCAGACAATGAGGTATCGGGGATTTATTCAAAGCAGGGCAAGGACTTACGTTGCAAAAATGCGTTGTGTATGAGTAGGCTACTGCCATGTTTTTGACGAACACGTTTTCAAAAAATAACAAAAAAATTTGTAAGTCGTTGAAAAGATTGGCGGCCCAGACAGGAGTCGAACCTGTAACCTGCCCCTTAGGAGGGACACTACTAACACTTCTGAGTGTCCCTCATAAACAAAAATCCAACATAAACAACAGGCTAAGTTTGAGTCGGGATGCCCCTTCCGACTCAACTTACACAACCAACCCATCATATTTGACAGAAAATAACTGTCTGAAATAGTTGACAGTTGTGTCAGTTGTGTCCATAACGGTGGGACTAACACACATCAAAGAGGTAAGATCGATGAAGACACAGAGAGATACACAGAAGAAAGACCCCAAGCCACAGCTAACGCCGAAGGAACGAGCCCAGCTTGTAAGAGACTACCGGAACGGTGCGACCAGAGCGCTCATCATGTTCAACTACGCCATCTCCTCATCAACATTCTACAACATAGTTAAGGGCGTAGAGCGGGTTGCAGAAGCCACGAACTTTTTGCCGGATGGGCAGAAAGAAAGCGAAATGGTTCGTGCGTACAAGTCAAGCAAGCGTCAGGAATTTGCTGTCAGTTTCATGGACATGAAGGGCTCCACATCAAACTACATCAAGGGCATGGCGATGGCTTTGAACAAGACTGAAGCCGAAGTCATCGACGATTTGGTCGACTTCAAGAAGGAACATAATGGCTAGACCAAAGCGTCCAGTCGACACGTTAAGGGTCTCTCCGCTCGTCAGAAGGTTTTTTGAAATATGCCATGAGCGGGGCGACGACTACAGCACAATCGCAGACAAGGCGGGCGTGTCAAAGGAAACGATTATGCGCTGGCAAACTAGCAATGCGCCCAATCTAATTACGTTCACGGCCTGTCTTGAAGCGATGGGATATGAACTGACAATCCGCTGACCGACCCTCCCTTGGTTAGCGTGTAGCGCCACCGCTAAGGTTCTTCCTGTGCCTAGTCGGTGGCGCTACTGTATAAAATCCCCCTCAAATTCCACAGACATCTGCGCCAACGCGCCTTCAGTTATGATGTCACTCAAGGCAAGGGCCGAGTCGACTGTCATGAACATGTTGAGGCGGCCAAGGGTGACGATCATTCCTTGTGGCAAAACGGTAATCACAGGAACAATCGAGACTGGTTCATTCTCTCCTACCACCGCTATGGAGTGCGACGGACTGGCATAGTCGGATGAATTGCTCATCTTCCATGGTTCCTTTCATGATATTGATTGCTTGGCACACAAGCTGCACGTTTTCTTCTGAGTAATCCATGTAGCTTTGCTTGCGGTCTATCGAGATGTTGAACGGGTTCTTCACCCCACTACCGTCACGATAATTTTCCATGAGTATCCCAGACAGAGCGCATCTTCCGCCTTGGTCTTGGTACATTTTGAACAAGGACTCAGGCGTCACATCAAACAAGATGTGAGGGTCACGCCTTCGCCTAGAACTTTTGAGTTGTTGGACGGCTCTCTTTATAAATTGCGAGGGGTCAGCGTTGCAGACGCGGTTTCGTTTCGTCTGCTTGCAGCCCCGACATTGTGAATATGTGCGAGTAACTCGCCTGCCACCAACAAAAGAATTATACTGGTAGAACTCTGAGTCGGGCAACGTCTTGTCACAAGAGTTACAGACCCGCGTGCCTGACACGACTAGACCTTTTTCACACTCGATGTCTTGCGACTTACGACGGGCATTTGTTTGCCCTGATTCATGTCAGGTCGTGTGCCTGCGTCCTTGGCGTTATTCTGGCAGCCGTATCGACTACAGGTTTCTTTTGTCGGGCAACCGTGTCCACAATTCATGTCGATGTTCCTTCTTTAATACAGCGGTAGTAACCCCGTGTCGGGATTCCTGATAAGTTTGCGGCGTCTTGGACAATGCCTCTTGCGATGTCCGCTGCGGCTTCGTTGCAGCTTTCTAACGTACTGTAAGACTCAACACTCTTCATCTGATGCGTGTCGCCATTGGCGAACTGAAGTATCAGGAAGAAGACGAAGAGGTTCACATCAACAATCCCAAGCCCGACGAGACCAGTAGTTAGCCGACAACTTGTTCGACTTGCCCTTGATCCCACCGCTCCGGGCGCAGTAAGATTTCTTCCGGGCAGGCTG
>TARA_R110000764_G_scaffold139089_1_pt1 | contig 10239 bp, 5 predicted proteins | sample TARA_R110000764 | Tara Oceans TARA_R110000764 (sample SAMEA4398111) | marine metagenome | biome: Polar Biome; feature: [SRF] surface water layer (ENVO:00010504); material: water (ENVO:00002006), including particulate matter (ENVO:01000060) such as... | depth 5 m
ACAAGATGATTTCGAGCCTGGCTTCTATAACTTCACATATAGACTTGATACAAAGCAAGGTAATGCATCATTATACATTAATGGTGAGTTATATGAGAATCAGACATTCTCACCTGGTAAGTACCTAATTCAAGATGTATTTAATGATGAGTTCTTTGTAGGAACTGCTGGTTATCAGAGTAACATGGATCTTGCATCTTACTTAAAACAAGCTGGTTATTACTATGCAAAAGACCTTACTGTAAAGAATCCATTCGTATATAATAAAGCTATTAGTACAGAACAGGTTTATGCTCTATATCTATCAACTAAACAGGTTGATGATATTGTACTTTCTATACCTGCGGGTCAAAGAACATCAAAGACTGAGATTCAACAGTTCTTCAAGTTCAATAGAACAAACTCTTCCAACAATATAGATATTGTTGTTAGAAATCTTAACATTACAGATGTTGCAGTTAGAGATCAAATTAAGACCTCTATACTTGCTGAAGCTCAAAGCTTTGCACCTGTAGGAGTTAAAATTAACGACGTCAAGTTCCTAGATTACTAAAATGATTGATTATACCTCATATAAAAAGATATACACTGCTGGTGAGATGTTTACACTCACAGCCTCGGACTTTCATGGCTTTGCTGAAATAGATAGTAATGGTTTAGCTACAGAAGTATCTACAGGTAAAGCATTATCATCAAAGAACACATATGCTACAGATCTATTCTTTTCTAATGTCTATACAGACCGTGTAATTGCTGATGATGGTATTACACTTCCAAATACTCAGAGTGAATGTAGCTTTAACCTTAATGATAACTTTGACTATAAGCTCTTTCAGTTTAAGTTAGATAAGTTAAGGGAGAATAACACATATGTCTACTCTAGACTCTTTATTGCTTCTAATAAGCTACCTTATACTGATAAGTTACGGTATGCCTCTGTATCTAATACATATACAACAGGCTTTGAGATCTTTACATCTGATGCTGATAGTCCAGAATTCAGAAGTAATACAAAGTTTGCTGATAACAACTACTTGAGTGCATTTGGCTTTATTATTGATGCAACAGCTCAACAGAACAATGACTTTAATGATAGATTCTCTTTGTTTGCTTGTACATCATCTAACCTTATATGCTTAACTGGTTCAAATACTAGTATTGCTGTTGTAGAAGATACAACAGGATATGAATCAGAAGATAATGACCTAGCTTTCAATGAGCTTGGTGGTATTGCTTCTACCAATAAGCACTTATTCCTTTCTGATACAGGTAACAACGTTGTTATACGTTATGATATAACAGGTTATAGTAACAATGATAGTTCTCTTCGCAATAAGCGTAACTTTATTGAGGTGTTGGGTGGTGCTGGTAGTGGTACACGTACTACAAAATTCAATAGACCTACTAAACTAGCTGCTAGTAATGGTAAGGTAGCTGTATATGACTCAGGTAACAAGGTTGTTAAGCTCTTTACTGAAGAGTTTAACTACATTACACGTATTACATCAATTGATTTTAATAAAGAGTCAATGGGCTCGTTTGGATTTGATCCTGATTTCGGTTCTTTATACATTGTAACATATCAAGATGTAGTTGTTGATGATATAACATCACGTACACCATTCTTATATAGATTTAGTGGTGTAGATTTTAGGGATAAAGAAAGAGTAGTACTCAATGATAAACTTGATACTACAGAAGTCATTAAAGATGTGACATTCTCTGGAACAGATAGTAACTTCTGGTATTTCTCAACAAATAAGACAGTATACAAGAAGTTTAAGACTCGTCCTGCTGAAGTTATTGGTAAGTTTAGAAATGAAAGGCTGTATCTACTTAATTTTACAGATAGTACAGAAGAAGTTGGTGATACAGTAGTCACTATTAACAATAGATGGAACTTTAATGATATTAACTTCTCACAAGCTGACTTCAACTGGAATCTTGGTACAGAAATTGGTGGTTCATCTAATACCACACAAGTAAATGGTCTGCTTGATGATGATATTTCTAACTTTACTATCTTCCCATCTATTAGTAGTTATGATAGGGCTATTATGCTAACAGCAGGTAGACTTTACTTCTTTGATGAGCCTACACATACAGCATATCAGAGAGTGTTGAAAGATGTTAACTACCCTAACTATGGTAGTGAAGGCTTCTCACTTAATAGTGATAGTTTCATTCAGCAATCTGTTATTAATACAGAGCTCTTCAAGGTTATCAATGATACACTTACTATCAAAAACAATGTAGTTGGTAGATTTACAGGTAAGTATGTTAATGATATACTTGAGCTTGATAACTATGATTACAACGTTGATTTTGATAAGTTCTTGATTCAAGAGATTGAAAATCTCTATGTTCATGCAAATGAAGAGAATCTTACTAGTGTTCTTAATAGGTGTTTTGATCTTGTTTATGACCTTCAAGGTAAATTGATTAACTTTGTTAAGCCTGGTGTTGATAGTAAGGTTCAACCATCATATACTGTCAATGGAATTATAGAAATATAATTGCTTACTACAGCTACTGCCATAAATATACGTATGGCGAGTGAATCACTAACTAACACTAACATATCTGATACGTATGCTGGAGTACTACACGCAAAAGGTGAAGCTATTCCTGCTTCTGGTCTTCAAGATGTATACGATGGACTTGGTAATAAGTCTGCTCTGAAAATTGGGCGTGATGGTATTGATATTAACGGTACAGTTGGTGATGGCTTTGCTGCAGCAATAGCAGCTTCATTTTACCCTGTTGGATCAGTTATATTCTCAGCAGATAATAACAACCCTGGTACACGCTTTACAGGAACAACCTGGGAACAAGTAGCAGAAGGTCGCTTTATTGCTAGTGTAGGTACTGGTAATGATGGTACAGAGTCAGTAGCAGTAGCTGCTGGTAATGATTCTACTGGTAAATATAACACAACTTTAACTGAAACACAGATACCTGCACATAGTCACTTAATGATGACTGATGAATATAGTGATATAACATATCGATTTAATAGGCAACAGTACGCAGCACGTGGTACTCGCTATTACGGTAAGCACAACTATACTATTGAATCAACACCAACTGCTCCTGATACATATAATACATCAGATGCTGGTAGTGGAGCAAGTCACAATAACACACCACCTACATTCGGAATGTATGTATGGAAAAGAACATCTTAACAATTTAAAACAATGCCTGACGTAGAAATCGTAAAATTAAAATTAAGGAGAGGTACTGATGCTCAGCGTCAGACTGTCACTCTAGAGCAAGGTGAACTTGGTTACACAACAGATGGAAAAAGAGTCCATGTTGGTGATGGATTCACTGTTGGTGGTATAGCAGTAGGCAATAAGGTACATCAACCACTATCTGTAGGTACTAGAACAGATCTTACAACAGCTGCTACAGGTGATATTGTATATGAAGATAGTCTACTGTATCAACTCTCTGGTACTGATTCTACTACACTCTCTGCTTGGACATTTATTGGTGCACAAGTTGATGGTACTACAATGGATTATAATGCTGATAATCAACTACATGTTGTTGGTAATTCTATCTCTGCTGCAAATTTAAACTCTACTGTTGTTGCTACTAATGGTGGTATTGTACTTAACCCTGTTGAAGGTCTTTCAGCTAATGTTGATGGTACATCTATTACAGTATCAAATACAGGTCAACTCAGTGTTATTGGTGGTAGTATCAGCTCAGGTAATATTGGTAATGGTTTGAGTGGTGGTAGTGGTGAGCTAATCGGAGTTGATACATCACCTGCATTTACCTTTGCTGGATCACAACTTGAATTTGCTAATGCACCTATGAATACAGTATGTGCTTGTGCTATTAACCCTGCATCACTCTGCGGTGGTGTTGTATTAAGTGGAGGTTATCTTCAACTTGATACGATTGGTGGTGGTACAGTTAACCCACTTGATTCAGCTGAATATGATAGTACAGGTCGTGTTATTTCTAATACTACTTCAGTTGTACAAAATATGTCTGGTACAGAAACTACTGGAAATGGTGCCATCTTCAATGGTAGTATTATTGATACAGTATATGCCAACCAAACACTTATATGTGCTTCATCATCTAATAGTGATATGTCATCAACCATTACAGCAGTCCTAACTTCAGCTGGATTCATCACATTCCAATCTGGTACATGTGGTAACCTTGCAATCCCAGTCTTTAAATACTAAAAATCATGGCAAAGAAAATCGAAATTCTCGAAAACACTCTTCTAAAGCTCCTAATTCGTCGTGGAGATGATCTAGATCGTAAAAATGTTATCTTATCAGATGGTGAGCTTGGATATACTACTGATGGTAAGCGTCTATTCGTTGGTGATGGTCAAACAGCAGGTGGTCAAGTTGTTGGTAATGTATTTAAAGCATCAGTTGCTGATCATACAACAGTTGTAGATGCTATTCCTGGTGATATTGTATTTAATAATACAAGTAACAGTATATTCTTTAAAACAGAAGCAGGTTGGCTTCAAGCTTCGCAGCTCTTTACAGCTGGTGATACTACAATTAATCTTGATTCCAATCTTGGTACTCTCTCTGTAGGTACTCTTTCAGCTGGTAACTTCTCTGCTGATATTGTTGGTAACTCAATTGAACTAGCTAGTGGTCGTATATCTTTAAGTAGTACACAAATCAAGACTGATCAGATTAATACTCATAGTGCTTCACACCTTAAGCTTCCAGGTGATCTTAACATTAACTCTGTTGATTATACATTCCCAGTTGGTGGTCTTGGTAGTGGTCAATATTACCTAGGTGCTGATGCAAGTGGTACTTTAACATGGAGTGCTCCAGATAAGTCTTCTACATTCTTCTTCAACTCATCAAGTGCTGCTGTTCCAGTAGGTGCAATGGTTGAGTCAGCTTCTCTTACCTCTATGCCTTCAGGCTGGTTAGTAGCTGATGGTCAGACTGTAGCATCTGCACAATATCCAGATCTCTTCACAGCTATTGGTACTACATATGGTGGTAATGCTACTAACTTTGATGTTCCAAATGAGTCTGCAGCAGGTTTTGTGTTTATTAAAGCACTTGCTGATGGGGTAGTTGAAACAACATTAACTGTTCAAGGTGGTCTTACTGCTTCTAAAGATGGTGTAGCACAAACAACAGCATTTTCACTACTTGATGGTGCTGTTGAGATTGGAACACCTATTCCGGGTGTTGAAGTAATTGAAACTGCAGGTAGTGGTGCATTTACAACAAAGGCAACATTTACTAAAGTATGGGTAACAGGTTCAGGTGCTAAAGGTGGTACCCGTACAGGTGGTGCAGCTGCTACAGTATTTGCTATTCTTTCTGCACCGATTGGTACAGAATTTGATTATGAAGTTGGTGCTGGTGTTACAACCAACAATACAGGTGGTAATCTTTCCAAGATTGATGATACACTTGGTACATTACTTGTACAGTCAGCCGGTGCTACATTCCAACCAACAGGAATTGTTCCAGGTACTGCATTTAATACAGGCACACTTAATACAGGTGAGGATATAGTTATTAGTGGTCACATTATTAAAGGTGGTTCTGGTGGCTGGGATACAAACGGTAATGGTGAAGAAGCTGTTGGTGCATCTTCATTCTGGGGATCAGATCAAGCTCCTGGTGCTGGAGCTGGTGGACACAATGGTGATTCAGTTGATACTAGTGATGGAATTGTTAAGTTTGAGTGGTAATCCTAAAAACTACATTATATTGCTTGAAAAGTAAGAAAGGGGATTAAATAAGTGTATGGTTTACCCAACACTCCCACTTTCTGCTGCCGCTGTAGCTGTTTTTGAAGAAGGGATGTCACCCCAGTATGATATTACCTGGTCCTTTACGTATGAATTAAGTGGATGGACTGCTGGTGATGAGATTGGCTACTGCATGTTTCTTCAAGATGGTGCACATACACTGAGTGGTGGTGGAGTTGGTCCAGATCTTGGCTTTTCTGGTGGTGGTCCATTTGTAGCTTCAACTGCTCAGGCAATGAACAAGCCTATCATTGGTATTGGCTTTGATAGTTTAGGTATATTTGCTGCACCTCTTGAATATACAGATGCTACAACAAGATCAGGTGTTTATTATGTTCCGAACAGTGTAACAATTCGTGATAGTGACCTTAATGTAGTAACTACACAGGCACTTACCGGATTTGATCTTGTTAGTGATGGTAAGAGGACCATCCGTGCACGTCTTGGTGACTATGGTAGAAAAGTTTTCGTAGATTTTAAGAATGAAGGTGATGAATTCTTTACTCATATACTTACACAAGATGTTAGTATTGATATTGCACCTGACTCAAGGTTTAGACCTGGTGTTACCCTTGTTAAACCACTTACAGGTACCCATACAAATGGTGTTATAGTTACTACAGGGTTCCATGTTGAAGGAAATCAACAAGATGCTGTAGAAGAGACCTTCGAATTTACACCACTTATACCTTTTAGCTCTAATAATAAAACTCTTGGACCTGTTCCACAAAAATCACCTGAATCAGAAAGCATAAGTAGGCTACCATTCTTGGGTATGGGACCTCATATTGGGTGTCCAGATGGTACATGTGATATACCTGTTACAGGTGCTACAATTAATAAGAGCTTCTACCCTAATACGTTCATTTATGGTATGTCAGCATTTATTGGTGATGTTGAGCTACAATGGAAAACAACTGCTAACCCATATCGATTCATATTTAACTATGATGATGGTATAAAGGTAGATACAGGATTTGTTGGTAATGCTTCTTATAACTATGGTGGTACTTCACGTGATACATTCATTACAGGTTTACTTTCATCAGCTAATCATGGTGAATATCCAGTAACAGAACTCGCTGCTGATGGGTATCCTATAGTGAATAGCTCATTAGCTGCTAGTCTCAGCACATTCTATAAAGATACTGATACTTCACGACTAAAAGTGAATGTATTTGCTCCACTTTCAACAACCGACTGGGAAGTAACTGTTGGTTGCCCTTATTACACTTTATCATGCGGTACAGAAGATAGCTTCTTGTGCGGCTTAACACAACAACACGAAACCCTCCGTAAAATCGTATTTACGAACCTATAAACAATGTCTACATTAAACTTCAAAGAACATACAGGTGCTGCACTACTTGCTACACTCGCCACGAGGAATCCATTAACAGATAAGAATGTTTTCAGTTCTTATACAGATGTAAATTCACTCGTTCGTAATACAAATAACATTTATCATGATTTGGTTGGTAGTACAGGACTCATTGCATGGAATGATAGAGCGTACGGAAGTCCTCTTGGTACACAACTTGGTGGATGTGCAGTCACACCTCGTCACATTGTTAGTGCAAGACATGCTGCTTATTTGGCAGGTGATAAAGTATATTTTGTTACAAGAGATAACGTTCTTATAGAACGAACAGTTGTTCAGCATAAATCACCCGGTTATCCTAGTAAAACTTACAATCATGGTGATTATGTTATTGGTCTTTTAGATGAAGATCTTCCACCAGAAATTGAACCTCTTGATGTACTTCCATCAGACTTCTATAAGTATCTTGATAACTCAGAGTTCCAATCGGGTCAATACTGGCAGGCCACTGACCTACTCTTTACACATACAAATCAACAAGAGAAGTCACTTTTTGCTGAGATGCATGCTATAGCGTTTAAGGTAATTGATGATCCTGATCCTTTAATTTATGATGAAGCGAACGCTGCTTATTTTATTCGAAAGAGTTCATCAACTACTGGTGTTGATGATTGGTCTGAAACTCCATATGGTGGTGACTCAGGTAGCTTATCAATGTTTATTGTTGGTAATAAGTTGGTTGCTTTCGGTGTATGGTCTACTGCATCAGCAGGTAACTTCTTTGGTCAAGAGCGTAACTATAACGATCTAAATAGATTGATTGGTGATGTTGATGTACTGGAAGGTGTTACTCCAGGTTATACATTAACAGATGTAGACATGTCTGCTTATGCAGAACTTTACAATCCGACACCAACTGGATCTGTACCATCACCATCTGCTCCTCTACCTTCTGGTCCAATTGTATCACCAAGTATACCTGTACCAACAACTGATTTTGCATTAGAACTTGTTGGTGGTAGTGTTGGTAATGGCACTGACATTCAGTTTAGAGGTATATCACAAGGTGCTGATAGTAATCTTTATATGATTCCATATCATGCTTCAGAAGTTGTACAGCATGATCCAAGTGATGATTCACAAGCAACGTTTAGTGTTACACAATTTGATACTTCATCTAATAAGTATGTTGGTAGTGTACTTGCTCCAAATGGTAAAATTTATACAGGTGCACATGGTGTTGACTCACCACTAATCATCGATACAACACAAGATCCTCCTGTTCTCAGTGAGTTTACTAATATTGGTACCTATGATATGCAGGTACGTGGCCCAGCAATTGAAGGTGATACAGTATACATTCCAAGTTACTCTGGTGGGTTACATTGGCGTTACTTTGATACAACATCTGATGAACAGATACTTCCAGTTATTAGCTGGGCTACACCTCCAAGAACAGATCTTATCTACCAAATTCGTCCAGGGTACGCTTCTGAAGGTGGTATGCATTATGATGCTAACTTTGGTGCTGTAGCTGGTGGTAATGGAAAGATCTATGGTATACCATGGGGTGCTTCACGTATTAACATACTTGATACCACTAATAATAATGCTGTATCATGGGGTACAGATTCTCTCTCAGGAAATGCTCCAATGAGCAATGATCCATATACACTTAACCCTATGTTGTATAAGGCAACTTGGTTCAACAAATATAGAGGTGGTGTTCTTGCTAGTAATGGATGCATTTATGTGCATGGTACTAAAGCTCGTGCTATTCTTAAGATTGATACTTCAGATGATTCAGCAACTGAGATTCCATATCCATCTGAGATCATCAATGAGATGACAAATAGTGATCCAACAGATTATATCACACCTCATTCAGCTTCCTTCAGTTCAGTTCTTGGTGCTGATGGTAAAGTATATAGTGTACCTTGGGGCATCCCATACATTATCACAATTGATCCTGCTGATGATTCAATTAGCTATGTTGATATTTGGGGTACCCTTTCTGCTGCTGGTTCAACAAGAACTGACAACTCAGCTCAATCCCCTCGTAGTAGTGGTAACTGGTATACATATGGTGAAGCAGTTGGTAATGACATCTATTACTCAGCTGGTGGTGCAGATCAGATGCTTAAGTTAACTATTGCTAATGTTGCTGTAACACCAACTCCAACACCGTCAACTACTCCATCGGCGACACCGTCTAATAGCGTAAGTCGTCCAAGCTCTACACCGCTAGTAACTCCGCCACCTACAAATGTTGTTTCAAGTACCCCACCTGCTACACCAGTTGCAACAGGAACTCCTACACCATTTGTTACACCGACACAGTCACCTACACAGACACCTTCTGGGACCATTCCAGCATCAGATCCTGTATCTCCATCAGCTACACCATCTAAATCAAAGGTTATCATAGTAAGCCAATCACAGACACCTACAACATCTATACTTGCTTCTAATACACCAACCCCAAGCATTACACCTACACAGTTAGACGAGAGATGTATTAACTTGGTATATGATGTTGAAGATGGTCCTGATAGATTCATTGTAAACTATAAAGGATCAGTTATCATTGATACAGGGTTCATTGGTAACAGTAGTTACAAGTATGGTGGTAGTAAACGAAATGTATTTATTGCTGCTTTGCTTGCTGAAGGTACAGAGTATGATAATGTTACTCTTGCAATGGATGGTTATCCTACAGTCAACTCTACAACTGAAGGTAGTCAGCATGCGTTAGTTGCACGTGCTAATGTTAATGAAGCCTTTGTAACTATTCAGAGTCCTGTTCATGATAAACCGGATTGGTTATATACTGTTGAGTGTCCTTTTGTTTGCGCAACTCCTACAGCAACAACAACACCGACAGCTTCACCAACTCCGACAGGTTCAGATCAAGCTACTCCTACACCGTCAAGGACAATAGGTGCTCCTCCGGCATCACCTAGCTCTACTGGTAGTGATTCACCTTCGCCATCACAGTCTAATACACCAACTTCAATATGTGTTTCGTATTCTCAGACACCTACTATTACACCTACTCAGACAGGCACACCAACATCGACAGCTTGTTATGTTGTTGGTACTCCAGTTGTACCTGGTTACTCACAATCAGTTACACCTACACCAA
>TARA_R110000764_G_scaffold119310_17_pt1 | contig 10233 bp, 8 predicted proteins | sample TARA_R110000764 | Tara Oceans TARA_R110000764 (sample SAMEA4398111) | marine metagenome | biome: Polar Biome; feature: [SRF] surface water layer (ENVO:00010504); material: water (ENVO:00002006), including particulate matter (ENVO:01000060) such as... | depth 5 m
AAGCACAGGCACAAACCGACTTTTTGATGGGCACACATAGCCCCCTTATTACACAAATCTCTGACATGCAGAGTAAAGGACAAAACAATGAATAAACATTTCTTATCCCTCATGGTACTTGGTCTTGCGTTAACCGCATGGTCATTTACACCCAGCGCAATATCATCGGCACAGGCAGAAACAACAGCGCATAATGATCACGATGATGATGGCCATGACAAAGCCCGTCACGAAGAAGATGACGATCATGATGATGAACACGATGACGACCATGATGATCATGACGATCACGATGAACACGGGCATGATGATCATGACGATCACGATGAACACGGGCATGGTGATCACGATGATCATGAAGAAGGCACAACCGAAATTTCACCAGAAGCGGCGAAACGCGCGGGTATAGAGGTCGAAGCCATTGCCCCTGCGATGATCGGTAATATCGTTGCTTTAACGGGACGCATTACGATTGATCAAAACGCCAAAGCAGAAGTGCGCGCGCGCTTTCCTGGCCTTATACGTGCGGTCAAAGTCAATTTGGGTGACTTGGTACAAAAAGGCCAAGTGCTTGCCGTTGTTGAAAGCAATGAAAGCCTAAAAGACTACACGATTACAGCACCGATTAGCGGCACTATTTTAGAGCGCAATACCAATTTAGGGGACGTGGCCAATGGTGCATCGCTCTTTACTATTGTTGACCTCACCCATGTTTGGGCAAAATTCCATGTCTTCCCCAAAGATGCCGATAAAGTCACGACCAATCAAACGGTTCGTGTCCATACGCTTGATGAGAGCAAAGAAAATAACGCCATAATCACAACACTCTTCCCGACAGCGGATGCGTTGAGCCAAACCTTAATTGCGATCGCGCCGTTAGAAAGTCAAAACGACCAAGGCGGCATAAATTGGCGCCCAGGAATGACCGTTGAAGGTGACGTGAGAATATCAGAAAAGCGCGTGGCTTTGGCGGTGCGTGAATCGGCGGTTCAAACCATGGAAAATCAAAGCGTCGTCTTTATCAATGATGGTGATCACTATGAAATGAAGCCGGTACAAACAGGCGTTTCCGATGGCACTTATATTGAAATCTTAAGTGGTCTTAGCGCAGGTGATTTTTATGTCAGTGAAGGCAGCTTCACTATAAAAGCCGATATTATGAAATCTGGCGCAGCGCATGAACATTAAAAACTCGAAAATTTAAGAGAGTTAAAGAGAATAGAGAGATAAAATTATGTTAGAAAAAATTGTTGAAGCGTCCATACGCCATCGCTGGCTTGTGCTTGTCGCTGTTTTTTGCCTATGTGCTTTGGGCGTTTATAACTTCAAGCGGCTCTCGATTGATGCCGTACCTGATATTACCAATGTTCAAGTTCAAATTAATACTGAAGCGGCGGGCTATACGCCGCTTGAAGTTGAACAACGCATTACCTTCCCCGTTGAAACCTCGCTTGCGGGCATTCCGAAACTGGATTATACGCGCTCAATTTCGCGCTACGGCTTGTCACAAGTCACGGTCGTCTTTGAAGAAGGCACTGATATCTATTTTGCCCGTCAATTATTGGCTGAACGCCTATCTGGGATTAAAAGCGAAATTCCTGCTGGTATAGAGCCGATGATGGGGCCGATTGCTACAGGTCTTGGCGAGATTTACATGTATACGGTGGACGCCGAAGACGGCGCCGTTAAAGAAGATGGCACAGCCTATACGCCGATGGATTTACTGACCATACAAGAATGGGTCATTGTCCCGCAATTACGTAACCTTAAAGGCGTCATCGAAATCAATACGATTGGCGGCTATAAGCAGCAATATCATGTGATGCCTTATCCTGAACAATTATTATCTTATGATCTGAGCCTTGCTGATTTAATGAATGCTTTAGAGCGGAATAACAGCAATGTTGGCGCAGGTTATATCGAAAAATATGGCGAGCAATATTTAGTGCGCGTCCCCGGTCAGGTAAAAGACATTGCCGATATTCAAAACATCATCATCGCCAAGCGTGATGAGGTCACCATACGCATTGGCGATGTCGCTGATGTTGCATTAGGCGCCCCCTTACGTACGGGCGCAGCGACACAAAACGGCAAGGAAGTTGTCCTCGGCACCGCGATGATGCTGATGGGCGAAAACTCGCAAGACGTCGCGGAGCGCGTGGCGGCAAAACTGGAGATTGTCAATGATTCCTTGCCCGAAGGTGTTCATGCTAGGGCTGTTTATGACAGAACATCCCTTGTCGAGCGCACCATCAAAACGGTTGAAAAAAACCTTGTTGAGGGCGCGTTACTGGTCGTGGTTATTTTGTTCTTATTGTTGGGCAATTTACGTGCAGCTTTAATTACAGCGCTTGTTATTCCTATCGCAATGCTGATGACGATTACAGGCATGGTTGAAAATAAAGTCTCAGGCAATTTAATGAGCCTTGGCGCTTTGGATTTCGGTCTTATCGTCGATGGCGCGGTGATTATCATTGAAAACTGTCTGCGGCGTTTTGGTATGGAGCAGCATAAGTTAGGGCGCCTTCTTAACAAAGAGGAGCGTTTCTCCCTTGCCGCCAAAGCCACAACAGAGGTCATCAAGCCAAGCATTTTTGGCATTTTGATTATTACGATTGTTTATATCCCAATCTTCTCGCTCACGGGCGTTGAAGGTAAAATGTTCCACCCCATGGCCTTTACCGTTGTCGTGGCGCTACTCAGTGCCCTTATCTTGTCACTAACCTTTGTCCCGGCTGCGGTCGCAACCTTTATTACAGGCAAAGTCCATGAAGAAGAAAACATGGTCATTCGCGCCGCTAAAGGCGGCTATGCACCCTTGTTGAAATGGAGCATACGCCACCCTGCTATTGTGGTTTCAACCGCTGTTATTTTGGTGGTTATCAGTTTAGTGGGCGCATCACGCATGGGCGCGGAATTTATTCCAAGCCTTGATGAAGGCGATATTGCCCTTCATGCTATGCGCATTCCCGGCACCAGCATGAGCCAATCAACAAAAATGCAGCATGAAGTTGAAAAAATGGTTTTGACCTTTGATGAGGTTAAGACTGTCTTCAGTAAAATTGGCACGCCTGAGGTCGCAACAGACCCTATGCCACCCAATCTATCAGATACATTTGTGCTTTTAAAACCGCGCAAAGAATGGCCAGATCCGAGTTTAGCAAAATCTGAATTGGTGGAACGCTTAGAGCACGCTTTAGCGGATCTACCGGGTAATAATTACGAGTTTACTCAGCCCATTCAAATGCGTTTTAACGAACTTATTTCAGGTGTTCGCAGTGACCTTGCGGTTAAGCTTTATGGTGATGATCTTGATCAATTGCTAAAAACCGCACAGGAAATTGCCGCGGCACTCAATAAAGTCGATGGCGCAGCAGATGTTAAAGTCGAACAAACCACAGGCCTGCCAACACTCAGCATTATGCCTGATCGTAAACGCCTTGATTTATATGGCTTGAACATAGCAGACGTGCAAGAGGTGGTACAAATCGCTATGGGCGGGCGCAAAATTGGGCAAGTCTTTGAAGGGGATCGACGCTTTGATCTGGTGGTGCGTTTGCCTGAAAAGCTGCGTACCGATATGAAAAGCCTTGAGATGCTGCCTATTCCCCTGCCTCATGCAGAACAAAGCGGCGTAGATGAAACGCCAGATTATGTGCCTTTGAAAGAGGTTGCTGATCTGAATATCGCTTATGGACACGCACAAATCAGCCGTGAAAACGGCAAGCGTCGCATTTTTGTGACCGCGAATGTTCGTGGCCGCGACCTTGCAAGCTTTGTCAGTGATGTTCAAAATGTCGTGCGTAACAAAGTCGATGTGCCTGCGGGCTATTGGGTTGATTATGGTGGAACGTTTGAACAGCTTATATCCGCCAAGCAGCGTTTAATGATTGTTGTTCCGATTTCACTCTTGTTGATTTTTGGTCTGTTGTTTATGGCGTTTAATTCAGCGCGCGCCGCATTATTGGTGTTTTCTGGTGTGCCTTTGGCTTTAACGGGCGGTATTGCGGCTTTAATGATCCGTGATATTCCGCTGTCGATTTCCGCGGGTGTTGGCTTTATCGCTTTATCGGGCGTTGCTGTGCTTAACGGCGTTGTTATGCTGTCCTTTATTCGTGACCTCGAAGCCCAAGGAAAATCACAAGACGAAGCGATTATTGAAGGGGCATTAACGCGCCTTCGCCCTGTTTTGATGACCGCCCTTGTCGCGAGCCTCGGTTTTGTACCAATGGCGTTTAATATCGGCGCAGGATCAGAAGTACAAAGACCACTGGCAACCGTTGTGATTGGCGGGATTATATCCTCCACCATACTGACATTGCTGGTCTTGCCTGCATTATATAAATGGTTTCCTAGTCGCTTGAGCCTCTCTAAAAAGAAACATTAGGCAATGTGAAAAGCCAAGAGCAATTTGAAGCATAGCAGGTCTTGCTGATATAATTTAATTGCTCTTGGCTTTCTCAATAAACACTATATTATACTGTGATTATCTACCCAGTAATCTTAAACAAAGAATAATGCGACGCGCGCACAGGGTCACCTCCTGAGCATTGCCGCCTTTTTTGTTAGAACTATTTTTTAATTACAAGGAACTCAAAATATGAAAATCGGTATACTCTCACGCGGCCCTAAGCTCTATTCAACACAGCGTTTGGTAGAAGCAGCGGAAAAACGCGGCCATGAAGTGCAAGTTATCGATGTTTTACGTTGCTATATGAATATCACGGCTAATAAGCCAACCGTCTATTACAAACGTAAAGGCGTTAGAGAAAGATTGAAATTTGATGCCGTTATTCCGCGCATTGGCGCTTCGGTTACATCATATGGCACTGCCGTGTTACGCCAATTTGAAGTCGGCAATGTCTATTCAATCAACGAATCTGTAGCGATCACAAGATCGCGCGATAAACTACGCGCGCACCAACTTCTTGCCCGTAAGGGTGTTGATATGCCGATTACTGGCTATGCTAATCGTGCTGACGCGACAGAAGATTTGATCGAATTTGTTGGCCACGCCCCTTTAATTGTAAAAGTCATTAGCAGCACGCAAGGTAAAGGCGTGCTTATGGCAGAAACCGACAAAGCGGCCGAAAGCCTTATTAACGCATTCCGTGATCTTGAAACCGAATTTCTTGTACAAGAATTTATCGAAGAGGCAGGCGGTTCAGATATACGCTGTTTTGTAATCGGCGATAAAGTCATCGCCGCTATGGAGCGCACAGCCAAAGAGGGTGAGTTTCGCTCTAACTTGCATATGGGCGGATCAGCAAAGGTCATTAAGCTTAAGCCCGAAGAGCGCGCTTTGGCCGTCAAAGCGGCTAAAGTTATGGGCTTATATTTGGCAGGGGTTGATATTGTGCGCTCATCGCGTGGACCGCTTGTCTTAGAAGTTAATTCATCGCCCGGCCTAGAAGGCATTGAAAAAGCAACAGGCAAAGATATCGCTGGCGCTATTATTGAGTACATGGAAAAAGATGCTCAAAAAGGCCCCAATAAAACCAAAGGCAAAGGGTAAGCACAATCATGCTAAAAGAATTAGTCATTGGTGATACCTCTGTTGCACCCGGTGAGCGTAAACGCATTTACCTTGATGTGGGCAAGCTTTACGACTTTACGGATATGACCGTCCCCATCGAAGTTGTACGCGGCAAAGAAGACGGCCCCGTGCTGTTTGTCACGGGCGCAGTGCACGGAGATGAAATTAATGGGGTGGATATTATTCGCCGCCTTTTAAGCAAAAAATCCCTTAAGAGCATAAAAGGTACATTAATCGCTGTACCAATTGTCAATGTATTTGGATTTAACACCAATTCGCGCTATTTGCCTGATCGCCGTGATTTAAACCGATGTTTCCCTGGTTCTGAAAATGGCTCTTTGGCGGGACAGCTTGCCTATGCGCTTAGCGAACAAGTACTTAAGCATTGCACACACGGTATTGACCTGCATACTGCGGCGGTGAACCGTGTCAACTTGCCGCAAATACGCGCCTGTCTTGATGACCCGGAAACACAAAGAATGGCTAATGCGTTCCCTGTTCCTGTCGTGCTTCACTCTGAGCTCCGCGATGGATCATTACGCGCTGCAACACGCCAGTTAAACATCCCTACATTGCTTTATGAAGGCGGGGAAGCTCTACGTTTTAATGAGAAAGCCATTAAAAGCGGCCTACAGGGCATATTATCTGTGATGCGCGAAATAGGCATGTTCAAACCGCTAAAAAATAAAACACCCCCACATGATGTTTTTGTGGCGCATTCCAGTCATTGGATACGCGCACCCAATAGTGGCATTTTATCTGTCAAAGCCGAATTAGGGGCGCGCGTTGAAAAAGGCCAAGTTTTGGGCGTTTTATCCGATCCATTCGGGCGCGAAAAACATAATATAGAAGCACGCAGAACCGGCATTATTATCGGCATGGCGACAATGCCTTTGCTGAACCGTGGCGAAGCTGCTTTTCACGTCGCGACATTTGAAGATTCAAGCGCCGTCGAAGAACATGTTGATCTATTTGAAGAACAGCTTGATAGCGGCACTGGGGAGCGCTTCTTAAACTGATGAATATCCTTTGCGCCGATCAACCGGTTTAGGTATATAATACGTCTTTAATACGTCTTTTTATCTTTCCCTATTGTCTTACACGGCGTTTATAGCGATAAACAATATTCAAACAATAAACTCGGCAGGAAAAAAATGACGACATTAACATTGGCACAAGCCACAGAAGCTATTTACCAATCTTTAGCGGCAGATAACGAAGATATTGATTTGCACATTGCGCAATTAAAGAAATCAATGGCTCACGAAGGCGTAAAAGAATTTGCTGCTGACGCGTCTAAACTGCCATTTAACAACCGCTTGGGTCGTAAAATGATGCAAGGCTATTTCAAAAAACACGGTATCAAGGTTGTTTTTGCCAGCTAAGCCCAGCGAAGCAAAGCTCTTAACCTTGAATTTCCCTATGGTTTTTAAAGCCTTACGCTTTTAAAGCCTTACGCTTTTAAATTCTTATGCTTTTAAATTCTTATGCTTTTAAATTCTTACAGGGAAATTCCGACGAACAAGCCGCGCAAGAATAGCTGCTAAGCTGCTTGAGGTTATCAACATTTATCGTCGCCCCATTGACCTGTATTCCTGTTTTATCACGAAGCTTAGCAAGGGCACGCGAGAATGTTTCTGGCTGCATGCCAAGGCGAGAGGCGACAAGCGTTTTATCATAAGGCAAGCGTATAGTGGTCGCCCCCACACTGTCCTGCTTGGCAAGGCTCAAAAGAAAACACCCGATGCGCTGTGATGCATTCTGAATAGAGAGATGCTCTATTTCTTTATCTTGTTGGGCGCGATAACGCGCCATGTGATTAAGCATGTTTAAAGCGAGCTTATTGTTATTCTCAACCTCTGTTTTTAAAACCAGTGTCGGTAAAGCTATGACTTCAGCAGATTCAACAACTTCTGCGCTATAAGGGTAGTTATTATTCGAAAAAATAGATGTTTCACCAAAAACATGGCCCGCTGGCAATATATCGACAACGGCTTGCGTACCATCAAGCGTTTCGCGAAAAAGCTTTACCCAGCCGCTTTTTATATAATAAAACCGATCGGCCTGTTCACCACTAATAAAAAGAATTCGACCTTTTGGACAAGTTAACGACTGCCCCTGCGTTTCAAGCTCGTCAAAAAACGCAGATTCGCAACCTTTGAAAAGGCTAATATGCTTTAAGTTATTCACTGTCTTATAAACTTTCGTACAAACATTCAAGTAAACCCCTGATTTCTTACATAATCAGTAGAAAAATTGACTTAAGTCAAGTCGTAACTCTAAGCGTTTTTTTATAATAAAGAAAGGAGTATAGACGAATTTATGATGTTCATCGGACAATGCATTCATGACATAGCGACAACGCACGGCTTGGTTATCAGTCTTTTTTTGGCTGGGCTTTTTGGTGGGTTCACACATTGCGCGGGGATGTGCTCGCCTTTCGTGTTGGCGCAGCTCGGCCCTCAGACTGAGCTTAAAAGGATCCGCTCATCCCTCCTCATCCCCTATCACCTAGGGCGCATGACAACATATGTCACCCTCGCTATATTGGTCAGTTCCGTCATTAATTTGGCGTTTGTTTTTTCGGGGCTAAAAGCATTAATTGCAGCCCCTTTATTAGTGCTCGCAGGCGTGATTTTTCTGGTAAGCGCCTTGCCGCAGCTTTCTAGCATTTTCCCGTGGGTCGCCCATATTCGGTTAGCCGCTCCATATAAATTTATAGTACAATTTTCTTCCAAATTGATGCGTAACCCTAACGCGCTTAAGCGCTATGGGTTGGGTATTTTACTTGGGTTTATGCCTTGCGGTCTGGTTGTGGCGGCGCTTTTAGCTTCGGCGAGTGCGCCCAATGCCGTGCAGGCCGCTATCGCTATGGGGGCATTTACGTTCGGAACAATGCCCGCGCTTATTCTTGTCGCATTTGGTGGGAATATGCTTAAGAAAAAATATCCGCGCGCCTCTATGCGCATAACACAAGGCGCGATGGTCATTAGTGGATTATGGTTGTTTGCTTTAGCCGGACAACTACTATTATAAGATTCTATTACAGAGATGATTTTAAAGGAAAAAAGAATGAGTACAGAAAAACCCAATTATAATTATGATGTAGTAAAGCTCTTTACGCTGGCTACTGTCTTTTGGGGTATCGTCGGCATGTCGGTGGGGGTTCTTATTGCCTCGCAAATGGCCTTCCCGAGCTTGAATATTGAGCCTTATCTTTCTTTTGGTCGCTTGCGCCCCGTTCATACTTCGGCGGTGATTTTTGCTTTTGGTGGTAATGCGTTATTTGCAACCAGTTACTTCATTGTACAACGTACCTGTGGGGTACGTTTATGGGGTGACAAACTCGCCAATTTCACGTTTTGGGGTTATCAAGGCTTTATTGTAATGGCGGCACTGGGCTATGTGCTCGGTGTAACGCAGAGCAAAGAATACGCGCAGCCAGAATGGTATGCTGATATTTGGTTAACGATTGTTTGGGTGTCCTATTTGATCGTCTATCTGATGACCTGCATCAAACGTAAAGAACCGCATTTATATGTGGCTAACTGGTTCTATCTCGCCTTTATTATTACCGTCGCTGTACTGCATTTGTGTAATGGTTTAGCTTTGCCGGTGGATATAGCTGGCGCTAAAAGTTACTCAGCATTTGCTGGCGTGCAAAGCGCAATGATCCAATGGTGGTACGGGCATAATGCTGTCGGATTTTTCCTGACCGCAGGCTTTCTTGGCATGATGTATTACTTCATCCCTAAACAAGCCAATCGCCCGATTTATTCTTACCGCCTATCGATCATACATTTTTGGTCGCTAATCTTTATCTATATTTGGGCAGGTCCGCACCACTTGCATTATACAGCTTTGCCTGATTGGGCACAGACACTGGGCATGACCTTCTCAATTATGTTATGGATGCCCAGCTGGGGCGGCATGATTAACGGTGCGATGACGCTCTCTGGCGCTTGGCATAAACTACGTGAAGACCCTATTTTGCAGTTCATGATTATTGCTTTGGCCTTTTATGGCATGGCAACATTTGAAGGGCCGCTTATGTCAATACGTGCTGTAAACTCCCTTTCCCATTATACAGACTGGACCATTGGTCACGTGCATTCTGGCGCGCTGGGTTGGAACGGCTTTATTACGTTTGGTTGCCTCTATTACATGGTACCAAGACTTTGGGGCCGCGAAAAAATGTACTCAACAAAACTCATCTCGATTCATTTATGGATCGCAACAATCGGTATCGTGTTTTATATCTCATCTATGTGGGTATCAGGCATTATGCAGGGTCTAATGTGGCGCTCTTACGATGATATGGGCTTCCTCGAATACTCCTTTGTTGAAAGTGTTATGGCGATGAAACCATTTTATCTCATTCGGGTTATGGGTGGTTTGTTGTTCTTAAGCGGCGCTTTAATCATGGCTTATAATGTCTTGCGCACCATTCGCGGTGATGTGAATGTCAAAGAGCAAGAGCAAAACTCTAAATTAGAAGGAGCTGTAGCATGAGCTGGATGAATAAACATGAAAAGCTAGAGCGCAATTCTATGCTGTTATTGGTGTGTATTATTGTCGTGGTTTCAATTGGCGGCATTATTGAAATCGTGCCGTTATTCCGAATGGAAACCGTGATTGAACCCATTGAGGGCGTGCGCCCTTACACACCATTAGAACTGGCGGGGCAAAATATTTAC
>TARA_R110000764_G_scaffold78541_1_pt1 | contig 10221 bp, 7 predicted proteins | sample TARA_R110000764 | Tara Oceans TARA_R110000764 (sample SAMEA4398111) | marine metagenome | biome: Polar Biome; feature: [SRF] surface water layer (ENVO:00010504); material: water (ENVO:00002006), including particulate matter (ENVO:01000060) such as... | depth 5 m
AACTTCAAGTTTTCAAAAGAGTCGTCAATTAATGGACTTTCCAGACTTTACTAGACACCTATTAACGTTAAAATCTAGTTTTCCAAAAAAGTTGCATTCAGCTAGCCTGAGTCATAAGGTTGGTACTAGAAGCAAGCTATTACTGTATTAACAAACTAATAATGGAGCGTCACCAATGGGATCTGACAATACTCATAAAAACAAACTAAGTATTGCGAACTTTGCAGCTATAAAAACAGCCATAGCAAATAACGAAGAACAATTGCTAAAAGAGTTATTAGCAGACCAAGCGATGCAAGACCTTGAAAAAAACTACCTCATTGACTTAGCAAAACTAAGTAACAACCTCACTATTTTAAAGCTACTTGAAGATATTCCTGAAAAAGTATAGGTCAAATCAGTAAAAAGCTTAGTGGTTATATCCTAACCAGCGTCAACGATATTTTTATATGATTTCCATTGCGCTGTTGTTTTTCAAGTACCTACCTTCAACACAACTAATCATAAGTATCTTGTAGATTTTCGAGGTTAAAAAAAGTACTTTAAAGAGTAATAAAAAGGGGATCATTATAGAGTTAATTTGATCTTTACACCCTTATCGTCCCTACTGGGATGCGTTCAAAGATGCGTCACATCAAACTTAAACTCATGTTTAGCAAGAGGGTTGGTATGGACCCAGTTTCCTAGACAGTTTCATTCGCTAGCCAGTACCGTTTAATATACAGTAGCACTACAGATACACTTCAACCGCTAGCGGTTCATTTCCGCTACTGCCTGAAAAGCTATTCCGCCAGCACCCAAAATTTCCTGATCAACCACTATCAGTGATGTATCTAACCATCGGCGTGATGATGGCTTTAGTCGGTGCTGTACATGCAACAACCAACAAGGTGTCAGTCGGCGCGGTGTGCTCACACCAGCTGATGATCGACCGGAATCTGTGAAGGGGCTTAGCCTAGTCGTATAAATGCGATAAAATAATACTAATCATGGTACAACACATATAAGTATTTATGATTACCAAAGACACCCAGTCATGACTTCCTGCAACCTAAATAACCTCCGCAGTTATCTGCGGTAATGCTAGAATTTTACTTGCAAACCAATAAACAAGGATAATTTAATTTGCGTTATTTAGTCGAAGTGCCACGCCTGTTAGCGTGAATTCTCAACAAAGCTAACACCACTATTATAGAACTTATTCAGATGCCTAAGATGCCCAACGACTCTAAAAATGTATTGCAGCGTGGCTTAGAAAATATTCACCATCCATTTTCCAACTTCATTCGTGCCCAAACAACCTCTAGCCTGTTACTTCTGCTGTCCACAGTCGTAGCCCTTTGGTGGGCAAACTCAGCTTATTCTTCTACCTATTTGAATTTGGTACACACACCGATTGGCCTAATTTTGGGTGAGTTTGAACTGCAAACGTCACTCAAGCATATTATTAATGATGGTTTAATGGTGATATTTTTCTTACTGCTTGGGCTTGAAATTAAGCGCGAAGTGCTTGCCGGAGATCTCGCTAATCCAAACAATAGACGCATGCTGATTTTTTGCGCCTTAGGTGGAATGGTGTGTCCGGCTGTGATTTATTCATTGTTCAACTGGTCATTGGATTCACAAACCGGTTGGGGTATACCTATGGCAACTGACACCGCATTTGCACTGGGTGTATTGACCATCGTGAGAAAAAAAATCCCCGTTAGCTTGTTAGCATTTATTGTTGGCCTCGCCATCGTCGACGATGTCGGAGCGATACTTGTCATCGCAATATTTTACACTCATGAAATATCTATAATATATCTGGCGAGCGCATTTGTGCTTCTTGCTTTTTTGGCGCTAGCTAACTATGCAAGCGTAAGACAACCGCTTTTTTATATCATCGGAGGTGTCGCAACTTGGTGGATGATGCTCAAGTCTGGCGTTCATCCCACAGTAGCCGGGGTCGCCATTGCTTTGACGGTGCCTGCAAGACCAAAGCTAACATCAGAAAAATCGCTTGATAAGGCAAAATCAATAATCAGCTCTATACAGAAAAAAACACATGAAGTGGACGTTCTTGGCCGAAGTGAAGACCACGAGCAGATACAGAAGGTTCGAGATCTATCTGAACGAGCCAGTACCCCCTTGCGTCGATGGGAAGATGCATTGGACTTGCCGGTAGCATTATTCATATTGCCACTGTTTGCACTGACCAATGCTGGCGTAGTATTTAGCATAAGTTCATTTATGGATAGCATTCAGCACCCCGTTGGACTAGGGATCCTTACTGGGCTTGTACTCGGTAAATTTATTGGCATTTCTGGCGCTTGCTGGCTAGGCCTGCGCTACAATATAGGCAGTTTGCCCGCTGGCATTAATTTTAAACACGTTATTGGAGCTTCATTGATTGCAGGGATTGGCTTCACCATGTCCACATTTATTGCCACGCTGGGATTTGATGTGCAGCCTAATCAACTTCATATTGCAAAAACATCGATCTTAATTTCTTCGGTTCTTTCCGCATTTCTTGGTGTGTTATATATCTGGATCATTTCTTCAAAACAACATGATGAGGTAGCTGAGGATCTCTAACCCTCAGCGCCACAAAACCGGGAAAAAATTTAAAGCCATGATGCGCCTTAACATTTTCACCGCTATTATTGATCAAATAATCTATCACCTATTACGCTAGTCCACTCCTTTTAACAGACCATAAATATCACTATCGGTCGTTAACACTAACGTGGTATTGGCGTCAATTACACTTCTATAGGTTTCTAGCGTCTTAACAAAGGTATAAAGTTCTTGTGAGTACTTCGATTGATTATAAGCCGATGTATAAATTGCTGTTGCTTTTGCATCAGCAACACCTTGGATAGTTTGAATTTCTTGATAGGCCTCAGACTCTATACGTTGGAGCTCTTTTTCCTTACTACCTATAATTTTTGCCGCCTCGCCCGCTCCTTCGGAACGAAATCGTTCAGCGATTTGCTGTCGCTCACTAATCATTCGCGCGTATATTTTTTGCCTAACACTTTCATTATAATTAATGCGTTTAAATCGAATATCTAACAATTCGATTCCAAATTCTGATAATTTCCCTGATGCCGCCTTATAAATATCTTCTTCTATTTGACGACGCCCCCTTTTTATCGTTAAAAGCCTACCCCTATCAGCATTGACCAAAAGTGGATCAACCTCCGATTCTCTTCCCTTGGTCGTACGAATAATCTCTATTAGCTTATGCTTAGCAACAGCATTACGCGTCTCACCCCCTAGAATATCATCTAACCTTGATTGGGCGCTTCGCTCATCTCTTAATCTTAAAAAATACTGAAGAGGGTCTTTTATGCGCCACCGACCAAACGTATCAACTGTGATATACAGCTTATCCTTTGTTGGCATGTCATTAGCGACCCCGTCCCATAATAGAATTCTTTTTTCAATTCGGTTAGCTTTTTGAATAAAAGGCACTTTTATCTTTAGGCCAGCGTCATTATCAATGCCGCCAACCGGTTTCCCAAACTGGGTAATAATAACCTGTTCCGTTTCATTGACACGATACAACGATCCGTACCCAGCAATGAGTAAAATTATAAAAAAAGCAATGGCGACGTAGATATATTTTTTCATTTAACATCTCCTTTAATTTTATTCAGCTGTAACAGTGGCAATATCGACGCTGCTTTGTCGTCGAGTACAACCTTGTTGGTCACCTTGGGGAGGACTTCTGCCATCGTTTCTAGATACAATCGACGCTTAGTGACTGCCGGAGCTTTTATATACTCTTTAAGTAACGCATTAAATTTATTCGAATCCCCTTCAGCTTCATTAACGCGCTGTATAGCGTAGCCTTCTGACGACTGTACTTTCTGACTTGCTCGCCCTTTTGCTCTAGGAATCGCTTTATTATATTCACCCCGAGCAACATTGATCACCCGCTCTCGCTCTTGCTTTGCTTCATTAACCTCATCAAATGACGCTTGCACCAGCTTGGGTGGATTTACATTTTTCAGCTGAACCTGATCAATGCGTAAGCCCATTTCATAAAGACTGGTAACCGCTTGCATTTTTATCTGAGCACTAGCTTCAATGTCCTGTCTACCAATGGTAAGTACTTCATCCACTGTTCTATCACCGACAACCTCTCGCATTACCGATTCTGATATGTCACGAAGCGCCGCGCCCGGATCCCGTACTTTAAAAAGGAAATCAAAGGCATTTACAATCCGAAATTGAATAACCCATTCCACTAAAGCTGTATTTAAATCCCCAGTGACTATCGTTGTTTCCAACTTCCATTCCTTTGGATTTGCTATTTGCTCTGTGAACGTTGCGCCAGGCGTACCAAAACCAAACTCTTCTTTCAGCTGCCTTTTAATTGGCACCTCAATAACGCTATCGACACCAAAAGGAATTTTAAAATGTAAACCCGGATCAACCGCATATTGATACTCGCCGAAGCGCTGCACGATACCAACAGATTCAGCAGAGACGGTATAATAACTGCTGTAACCGATATAGAGTACCAAGGCTATTACAATGCTTATACCTATTTTTCGCGGCGTAATGGGTATATCCGGCAATTGAAAATTTGTCTTATCCATCAAGATTTCCTTTTTAGATTTCATTAATTTTGGGTGAATATTTATACAATGCACATTATTTGATACGAACTGGCATAATATTAAAATTATTGAGGGGAATATCGGAGAATAAAGCTTAAATACTACGATTTCAGTGGTCGATACAATATCAACAGAAACTGTGTTCTGGTTAAAAAGGTCGTTTTAGTCATTATTGCTTACTCAGCTTCTACATATACGAACGTACGTTTTTTTGCTTGATAATTCTATAAAAATTAAGATAAATACAGACGTGATGTTTATTTAAGTAAACATAGGAAGAACAGATATAACACGTAACGTTTGCAATAGTAACCTTGTTAATTTTTACAACATTTAGACTGACGATGTCCTATAAGGATTTTAAATACACCGTAGGGATTTTAAATACAACAGAACGATTTTACACACTAATTAATAATGGCCTGCCATATAAAAATATTATCTACTGAAAACTTAATGAACAATATTTAATCATAAATTTATTTTCGTACTATTAAGCCTCAAGCCCAAACACGATGAAAATTTGAACGTGCCAGATACACTGCAAAATAAAATAGTCACTGGAACGCTCGGTAACTAAACCAAATGGATGCCCGCCCCCCTAACGAGTGGATGTGTGTGTTACCGTATAACCTTCTGAAGAAACGGAGGCACATATGCTTGAACGCCTGCAACGCCGATTGGGACTGCAGATTATACCGGGGGTGTTTTTCACCTCGGCGGGTATAGCTGCGCTTTTCGTTATCCTCGCGGTTCCGTTTGACGAAGTCGTTGCCGAAAGTTTCGGGGGGTTAACTGGCTGGGTGGCTCGCAATTTGGGTTGGTTCTACATTTTATCCGTTAGTGGCCTATTGTTATTCTTGATCAGCTTGGCATTTAGCCACTATGGTAACATCCGCCTGGGCGCTGACGACAGCCGCCCAGATTACTCTAATCTCACCTGGTTCACCATGCTATTCGCCGCCGGCATCGGCACGATCTTGATGTTCTGGGGCGTGGCAGAACCTATCTCCCATTTCGCCAACCCACCTTTTGACGGCGTAAAGCCGGGATCCGAGCAGGCAGCTAGTGATGCTATGACCATAGCGCTTTACCACTTCGGCCTCCACACTTGGACCATTTTTGCGGTGCCAGGGCTTGCTATGGCTTACTTTTCCTATCGCCATAACTTACCCATGCGAATTAGTAGTCTGTTCTATCCAATCCTCGGGGAACGGGCGTTCGGACCCTGGGGCTGGGCAGTCGATGTGATTGCCGTGCTGGGGACGCTGTTTGGTGTAGCAACCTCGCTGGGCCTCGGGACCCTACAGCTCAATAGTGGCCTTAGCTATCTATTTGATGCGCCTTCCAATGGTCTAGTCCAGGTAATACTGATTGCAGTCATTACCAGCATCGCAGCTATCTCGGTGGCACTTGGGCTAGATAAAGGAGTACGCCGGCTATCACAGCTCAATATCATGTTAGCGATGGTATTGCTCGCGTTCGTTCTTACCGTTGGCCCTACCGTATTCATTGCTGAAGGAGTGGTCCAGAGCTTAGGGACTTACCTCGATGATTTGCCTCAGCTGGCGTTCTGGACCGAAACCTTTAAGGACACCGACTGGCAACGACAATGGACACTGTTTTACTGGGCTTGGACTATTTCCTGGGCACCCTATGTTGGAATATTTATTGCCCGAATTTCTCGGGGGCGAACCATTCGCGAGTTCGTTGCTGGCGTCCTGCTTGCACCTACGGCCTTTACCTTAGTGTGGTTCGGTGTTTTTGGATTATCGGCTATTCAGGTAGAGATGAACGGCCAGATAGCACTCGCTGAGCAAGTGCAGCAGGATCCGTCTGTTGCCATTTTTGCATTCCTTGAAACCCTCCCGCTGTCAGGCCTGTCCTCGGCCCTGAGTGTGACAATCATCGTAATTTTTTTTACGACTTCGTCCGATTCTGCCTCATTGGTAATCGATATGATGACCCGGCGGGATGACCAACCTTCACTAGTGCGCCAACGTATCTTTTGGGCAATAGCACAGGGGGTGATCGCCGCAACTCTGTTACTGGTTGGCGGGCTAGATGCCCTGCAAAACGTGATAACCTCTCTCGGCCTACCCTTCTGCTTTCTTCTAATTTTTATGGCTGTGGCACTTTTTAGAGCGCTCCGGGCAGATTCTAGAGGCTACAGCATGAATGAATTGGTCCAGGGAAGAGCTTTTCCTGAAGTAGTAACCATCTCTGAAACCAAATAAGAGAACGACTATGTATCAGAAACTGTTAATTGCTATTGATCCCAAAGACGACAATGAGGCTAAGTTTGCTCTGGCGACGGCCATAAGTATGCTACCTAAGGACGGTGAGCTCCACCTTGCCAGTATTTACAGTCCTGCAGATAGCGGTTTTTTCCCGTACGTTACCTCCGTCGCACCGGAGCAGAAGGAGGCCGAGGTTAAGGAGTCACTTGATCTGCTTGTGCACAAATATTTACCTTTTAATCATAACGTGAGTCTGTATGTGGTGGCGGGCAGCGCCGGTGAAACACTAGTAGACTTAGCAGGTCAGCTCTGTGCCGATCTGTTGATTTTGGTATCCCGTGGAAGTAACGGTCATTGGCCCCTACGCAAAGCAACTGTGGAGTATATTTCGGTGAATGCACCATGCCACGTACTTGTGTTGCCGTTACTGGAGAAGACAGCCTCTTAAGCTAAAATCGAAGAGAGTTATTGAAAAGCCGCACAATGACCATTATTAATAGATAGCTCTTATTTTAGATGCCTAAACACTCCCAAGTGAGTGCCTAATATCCATCACCAAATAAAATATGATTTCAAACGCAGGAAATTAAATCAAAAAATGAATTAAGGCTGTCTGAACACTATTGCCTTAAGCTTTCTGCGGAAGCACATCTATATCTCCAGAAAAAAAAGATATTGAACACTTTCACCTAAGAGCAGGAGCTAAATGAAATAGCGACAACGATAAATACAAATAAAAAATGCCCTTCATTTCAGCCATCTGACTAGTTAAAGCAAATAATACTGCAACGATCAAGCTCAGTGAATTTCTTGCGTATTCATTGCTCTTCTTTTGGGTATTTTCGGAGTCGCTTGTTTGAGCGTAGCCACCTTAATCATTTGAATTTAAAAATTCTTTGGCTTTCGCTATAGAATAATTTACGGCTTGGGACAATTCGAGTTTTGGCGGCATAACTAATTCATCTGGATCGACATGGACATCAAGAACACAGGTATCGGTGCTAGTAAACGCTTCTTTCAATGCATCTACTAACTGTTCAGGGCGATTTACACTCCAACCTTTACCACCACATAAGCGAGAAAACTCGGCAAAATCTGGATTTTTTAATGACGTTTTATAGTCAGGATAACCACTACTTTCTTGCTCGAGTTGAATTAACCCTAACTTAGCATTGTTAAAAATAATAACCTTTATTGGTAGTTTTCGATTGACTGCCGTAATAAAATCTTGCATCAACATGCTAAACCCACCGTCACCGATAAGTGCTATCACCTGCCGCTCAGGGAATTTTAATTGCGCGCCTATCGCACCAGCCATACTAAATGCCATCGTAGCTAAGTTTCCCGAGAGGGTAAATAATTGTTGTTCAGTAACCGGCAAGTGCCGTGCGACCCACGCGGTCACAGTGCCAGTGTCACAAAGAAATATTGCATCTTTGTTCGCAAGCTCCCCAACTGAACGTGCTAGGAGCTGTGGTTTTATTGGCGTGTCTTGCAAATTTTCCTTTTTACCTTGCTCTCTTGACCATTTCATTTTCTGGTGACGACATTCGGTGAGAAAACTGTCGTTATCTTTTTGAGTTAAATCGACAACTAGTTGGTCAAGTACCTCACTTACCTCTCCTACTATTGATACATCAACAGGGCAACGTCGACCTATGTGTCGAATATCTTTATCCACCTGAATGACTTTCGCATTTTTCGGATAATATTCTTTGTAGGGAAAATCGGTACCCAGCATTATAAGTAAATCACAATTCTCTATTGCCTCAAGAGATGGTCGGGTGCCGAGTAAGCCAAGCCCACCTAAGGAGTATTCATGCTCATCCGGCAGTAGTACTTTTGCTTTCAACGACCTTATAAATGGTGCATTACATTTTTTCAACAAGGTAAGTAGCTGTTGACGCGCTGAAATAGCGCCAATACCCGCCAGAACAACAACTTTTTCAGCCTGCTCAATTAAGCTAAGCGCATTGTTTAATGTTGACGCCAAAGGTTTTGTATTACCCGTTTCAGTGCCCGCTACTGGATGACAGCGAATATTTGCTTCTACTTGCTCCGTGGCAACGTCCGCTGGCAACGCAATATGAGCCACTCCCTTTTCAATTAGCGCACTATTACACGCTTGCTGTATAATCTCGGGGACACTATCAGAGGCAAACAACGTTTGATTAAATACAGCCACATCGGAAAACAGAGCCGTTGAATTGATTTCTTGATGCGAATGGTTGCCAATTTCGGAACGTGGCAACTGTCCCGTTATTGCAAGGACAGGCGCGTGGTCCAATTTCGCGTCGTACAACCCGTTAAGTAAATGTATAGCGCCTCCTCCAGCGGTACCAACACAAACAGCAAGTTTACCTGTTAACTTTGCTTGAGCTGATGCGGCGAATGCCCCGGTTTCTTCATGACGAACTTGTATAAATTCGACTTTTCCATGACGCCGTATTGCGTCCATCAAATCATTAATCGCATCGCCTGGAATACCAAAGACTTGTCGGACACCGTATTTATAAAGTGTCTCCACGATGTGATCGACAACTTTGTGTGTTTTTATTACAGCCATAAATAACTCTCCAGTCCTAAATAATCTTGTCGATATGCTATTAATAATGGTGTTCGATATGCGGTTTGCCTCCAATGGCCAAACCAACTGCTCTTCACTGTTTTCTATCGCACCTTATCAAGCAAGCTCTCTGCACTTCCAGTACCTTAAAGGAGAAATACTATGGAGACAAATGGCGCTGGTGGTAGCCAACTAGGGGTATTCACAGCAAGTGTATTAGATGCGAAGCTAAAGAATGATTTTGATCCCCCTCGGTTTTTTTATAGGCACGTCTTCTGATTAATAAATCTGGTAAGATTGCGGACAATGTACTGAAACGTCAATTAAACCCTAACACACAACATAAAGTGTAGTTCAGCAACATCGTATATGTCAGGACTCATGAAGGTTTTTTGCGCATGACTGCAGTATCAGATTTGCTCTCGACGTATTGTGGGCTGGTCGTTGAATAAAGTGATGGACAGGCATTCAGTCATGAATGCTTTATTGATGGCTGTCTGATAGAGAAAGTCTAGACACAAAGTATTGGTACACAACGATCAGGATAACCAATATATGAGTGCTTATTATTTGGTTTTTATGAAGACACATAATTTGGCTCCGTCAAGGAATTTCTCTGGACTTTCCAGAATTTGATAGCGCGACTAAGGTGGTGAATCCTGCTCGGTCACCTACGCTGCCAGCAAGTTAAACTGTCTTAGTTTTAATTTCGAATTTCCTTACAATTGCCTTCGTATAAACTTAGAAAATCCATCAAACATACTGCCCAGCACAAAACCCACTCGCCCAAGCCCACTGGAAG
>TARA_R110000764_G_scaffold68552_2_pt1 | contig 10182 bp, 12 predicted proteins | sample TARA_R110000764 | Tara Oceans TARA_R110000764 (sample SAMEA4398111) | marine metagenome | biome: Polar Biome; feature: [SRF] surface water layer (ENVO:00010504); material: water (ENVO:00002006), including particulate matter (ENVO:01000060) such as... | depth 5 m
CCACATATTCTATTAATGCGTGATGATCATCTAAGACACCAATAGGTATATTATTTTCAATCAATCTCTCATATACAGTATCTACTACTACTTTAATAGAGTCTGATGGCATAGATGTACAAACAACAAATTGTTCGTTATACGCTTCTAGTCCCTCTGTTGTTAATACATCTACAGCACTACCTAATGTAAAGTAGTCTGCAGATTTACTAACAGTTTTCCCATCTATAGTTGCTTTGAATAGACCTGGATCTCTCAAAAGAATTTTTAGATAGGATTGATTCATCTTCTTTATCTGACGATAAGGTATTGTATCTTCTGTCATATTATTATTTTTTAATTTATTTATTAATTGAAGTAATTTCCATAATACTTTTTAAACTTCTTAAGCAATCCAGGTTTCTTAATTCTTTCAATTTTGAATACTAGTTTTCTGTTTGCTATATTGTCTGTTGGTATATAGGTTATCTGTCCATTACTGGGTATATATTGTACAGTATCATCTGGGAGTAAATTTAACTCCGTACATAATGCATCTGTAAAACATTTTATCCATATCCATTGGTTATCAGCATCAAATGTTGGTGAGTAAGTTACACCTGGTTTGACATCTCCTCCAATAAATTCTCCTTTCTTACGCATGTACTTAACTGTTTGATAGTTTGGTACATTATGTATTTCAAGTGAGATCTTACAAGGAACTAAATCTATAATAGAATCAAGAATTGCTTGTGTATCAGTGTCTTCAGGTAAAGATCCTACGATACTATTCTTCATTTCTTTTATTATTTTATTTCTTGTAAAGTGATTCATACCAGAATACAAACTCTGACCGTTAATCTTTATGTACTTTGTAGCACTTTGCTTAACGTGAGTTGCATACTCTGGTATTGTAATAACCACCTGATCTTTTTTCTTTGTTACTGTTCCTTTTTTAATACTGTTCATATTTGTCGTATGTGTACTTACCTGAATTTTCAAATTTAATACATTGTTTATTAGTTAAATACTTTTTAGAAGAGTCATTTCCACTAAATGGTGACGAAAAACTTGCTCCGTCAATACCTACCCAAAATGCTTTTTCAGTATATTGATAAGTTCTAGCACAACCATCTGTTAATACTACAGCGTTTCTATTATTTTCATTAATAGAGTCTACTACAGCATCAAAGTTTGTACCACCATGTTTATCAAACTTAAGTATAGAACCAAAGTCTTGCTTAGGCTTATAAACATAGTTATCAAAGTAATATACTTCGTGTACATAATTCATATTAAGTAGCTTAAGTGCTATCACTTTTGCTTCTAATAAGCTACTTCCCATTGATCCAGAACAATCTATATATAAGTCTACTTTTCCTACACTTTTACTAGTTTTTGCTACTATATCCATTAGGTGAGCATTCTTAAATGAAGGGTTAAGATACTCTAAACCTTCCATCTCATCTAACTCTTCAGCATCAAATATACTTTCATCATAATACTTTTTCTTAGAGGTAAAGTAATTTTTAGAATTATCCAGTAAGACCTTAAATAGTTTTTTAAGTCTGTCGTTACTTCCTGATTTTACTCTACTCAATATGTTTTTAATTTGATTGATATCTAGATTATTTTGGTCAGATGTTCCATCACCTGCTTCTTGACCACCAAAACCTAAATCTTTCATGTCTTTAATAGTCTCGTTAGCTTCTTCCATTGCTTTTTCTAACTGAGATTGTGATTGTTTCATCAATTGTTCAACCTTATCTTGAGTTTCTTGACTTGGTTCACCTCCGTTTTCATCTTGACTGTCTTCCATTTCTTTTTTCTGTTCTTCAGTCAATTTGCTAAATACATTCCATTGTAAATACTTTGCAATCTCCATAGTCATTATATTAGAATATACTGGATTGTTTTCAGTAAACCCTTTGTATAAACTATCATAAACACCTTGAAGTATTTTAAATTTAGTCTTCTTCCCACTATTCATATTTTTTTGAAAGCTAAGGTCTGAAGCTGGATTAGTATACATAGATTGTAAGTCATGAATGTAATGTTGAGGTACACAAAAGGTTCTCTTAAACACATCAGCATTTTGAAACTCTCTACTTTTATAGTGATAATCTTCACATGAATCTACTACTCTTTTATAATCGAGCCTGTGTAATCCAGGCTCAACTAATTCTTTAGTTATCTTATCAGTAAAACTGAAATAACTAGGAGTCACACGAGAGGAAATACCCTCTCGCTGTAACTTTTTTATTCTTGTTGCTATTTTGCTCATAATTTTTATTTTTTTACCAAGTTACATTTGTTTCTGTTTCTTCTACGTTTTCTTCTTCTGCTAAGTATCCAATTTCATTGTTATCAATTTTATCTTGGATTGCCATACCTAATTCTTCTATCTGACTTTCAGTAAACGTACCAGCTTGTTGACCTTCTGTAACAAGAGATGTAATTTGTGTCATTATCTCACGTGCCATAATATCGTCAATGTTTCCATTTAACATATCAAGCTTGTTATATACAGCTTTCATTTCAGCAGGTATTAACGCTTTAGCTAATTGCTGACTTTCAGCTCTTCCTGCAACTAATTCACAAGTCTTAATCATAGCTTTGTCAACACTTACATTCCATATCAAAGCAACTGCTTTAATGATTCTAGGAACAAATGTTAAAGTTCTATCTGATAATGAGTTCTTAGTCATTTGTACAAACATCTCTAACTTATCTACAGGTACAGATATTCCAGCTAAATCAGCTGCTGTTGGCATTGGTACATTTACAGATGTAGTATATGCTTTATCTCCTGCTTCAAAATAAGTAGTCATTTGTGCTGCTGTCATTCTATTAACAGTTGTTTTTAGGATAAATCTATCCCAGAATGGACTATCTTTCTCATCTTCAGGAATTTCATTACAAGTTGCAACAAACAATTTCCACTGACAAGGAACTTTGCTATCACCATTAAATAAGATTTTCTCATTCATGATACCCAATAAACTATTTCTGATTGCACTAGAACCTTTATCTACTTCATTAATTACAATGTATTTAGAGTTAGTAATAGGTGAATTTAATTCATATTTGTTTTCAGTTGTAAGTTTTCCTAAGTCTACTCGTCCCTTTACTTCTGATGCTTTTGTACCTTCGTCTGTTTCTAAGATAAAAGTGTTTTTTAAAAGCTCTGCAGTAGTAGCATAAGATGATTTAGCGTAATCTAATACTGATCTTGTCTTTGCTGTTCCAGGAACTCCAATCAATAGCGTACCTAGTCCAGTTACCTCTCCTAGTGCCATTACTTTGAATACTTCTTGTTTACCTATTAATCCTGTTGTTATTTTCTTCTTATTCATAATTTTAGTTTTATTTAATTTGTTATTTAATTTTTTAATTTATTAAGGAGAGGAATGTTTAATACATTTTTAGCTACTTCAATTCCATGATTTAATAATAAGTCACTGAAGTCTTTTGATTGATATTCGCTAGGAATTTCTATATAAGGTATGTTAAACATTTCTGATAATCTGATTGCTGCTGTTCTACCAGGGTTTTCAGGGTTATCATAATCATTGTCAAATAGTATGCACACATATTCAAATCTACTCTTAAGTTCTTCAACAACACTTTCTTTTGGTGTGTATGTTTCTGATTGAATAGCTGTTGAAACTACTCCAGTAGTATCAAGTATGCTCATTATATCTTTATATGATTTTGTTATTATTGCTAGTTTTCCAGTTTTAGGTAATTGTTCCCATCCCTGCCACACAGATCCGTCAACATTACTTTTCCATTTATCTTTTCTTTCTCTTGCGAAAGGTTGATAGATTTTATAAGTAGTTATTTCGTCTTTGTGCTCATAATAGCAATAAGTGTCTGTAATACATTTTACAGGTGTTCCGTTCATAAAGTAATGAGATATTGGAAATACATTATATCTCTTAAGTGTCTCTGGACTTATATTAAATTGTTTCCAGTACTTAAGATCATGTTCTTGCCATGCTCTCATCTTAACTTGTAAGGTTATCTTTTCTCTTCTTATCTGTTTTTTAAATGTACCTTGTGCTAGTGTTTCTGACTTTATAGTATCTGATATTTTATAATCATCTTCTATACCAAAGTCAATTGCTATTCTAGAACAAGCTTCAAATATAGTATCATATCCAAAAAGCTTCTTTACAAATACAACTGCGTCTCCCTTTTCTCCTGTTGCCATATCTTTAAATAAAAGAATGCCAAACTTTCTAGATTCAAATACTCCAAAACTTGGAATGTTATCATCTCTTAGTGGAGAACTTATTACATCATCAATATAGAAGTCATCTCCTATATAATGGCTAAATATATGCTCATCATCTATATTTAAAAATATTTCCTCAATTGATATTAAGGGTTTTATATCTTGGTTGTTAAACATAGTGTTTTAGTTTTTAGGTTAAAAAAAAGGAGAGGAATTTCTTCCCCTCCTTGTATTATTAATTATTAATCTTCAATTAAGAAGTTGGTGCTCCCCACCCTCCTGGTGCTGGTGCTCCTGGTGCTGGTGCAGCCATTGGTGCTCCCATAGAAACATCTGCTTGTGTAGATGGCTCTAAAGAATATTCTCCAAATTTGAATGGTTCAGAACCAAAATCAACATTAGAATAAGCTCCAAACTCTTGAGATTCTGCTAAAGATTTAGCAATATACTGAGTCTGAGTTGAATATGCTCTCTCTACTTTCTTGTTATAGATAGCTTGATACATTTTCCCCTCATCTGTAGTTCTTACACCCATTAAGACTTTCACCTTATTGTTTGTAGATGCTGCAGCGTTTTTAACTTCAGATACATCTCCAGTAAAGAATGATGCAACATTAGTAAAGCATGCTTCTGCATCTGCTACATTGCTCATATCTCCTTTTAAGTTAGGAACATTTAGTAAGTTCTTAATGAAATTCAATAAGTCTTCTTCTCCTTTAAATGCTGCTCTCATACCAATAGTAGAAAACCAAGTATATGGAGATGTTCCACCTGCTAAGTCTTGAGGTGTTACCCATACAAACTGACCAAACTTGTTAGTTACATTAACTTTACCAGTTTGAGAAGTTCTACCTTCGTTTACTACATAAAATGATGCAGTTGTTTTAACTCTTGGTACTCCTTCTTCGTCTGTTACGTTAGTATCTAAGTGAAAATCAATTCTTACTTGATCAACAGTACCTTCTTGGTTCTTTCCAATATATACTGGCTCTTCTCTCACTTCTCCTCCGTATAATGCTGCTCTTTCAGCTGCGTTTGGATTAACACTAACAACGTTAGCTGTTACTAATCCTGTGTATAATTTTCTTGCTGATGCTGATGATTCTCCAGCGTCTTTTGCGTTAAATGCCATATTTTTCTGTTTTTTTGTTATTATTAAATTAAGTCGTCTAATCTTGCTTCCATTTCAGGATTACTTATATTTTCTACTTTAGTCTCATATTCTGTTGTAAAATCAAAGATGTCGTCATTACTTGGTTCTGTAGTAGTAGATAAAACCTCTTCTATTATTTGTGGTTCTTCTACAACAACTTCCTCAGCAACTATTTCTTCTTCTACAACTTCATCAACTACTTCTTCAACTACTTCTGTAGTTTTTTCTTCTGTAACTATACATTCATCAAATATTAGTTTAATTGGTTCAGCTGATGTTTGTCCAGCTTCCATATCTAATACTATATCATGATCAATAGTTTCGTTACCATCAAAGTAAGTGTCAACTAAGTATGCATACATCTTACCGTCTGTAAATAGGTAAGGCTTAACTTTATTTACTTTATATGCTCCAGGAATTTCATCTTGTCTTCCTACAATAAATGCAGTATTACTAGAATCAAATCCAATTGCAACATATTCTCCTGCAACTATACCAAGAGATTCCATCGCAAGAGAATTAATTAGTATTCTTCTTGACGTTTTATCTCCTCTATATGCTTCTATTCTTAATGCAGGTACATCGTCTCTAAATTCAACACGTCTGTGTCTTTTCTTTGGTACTCCAAATGTTAATTCCATTAGTATTCGTTTATTTTGTTTAATATTAAATTGTAATCATTAGGTATCTTGTCTTCAAGCATACCCTCACTACTTCTTGCAGTGTTAGATCCATCATTTTGAGTATGAAGTACAAACTCTCTTTCTCCAGCGTCTGACTTTTCTACTCTAGAATATAGAACTACTTCTAGTTTACCTTCTATTTGCATCTTATTAGCTAATTTACCAAGAGTCTTTAATCTAACTCTAGTCTCTGTACCAGACTTATATGTCTCAGTATGACCAGTAATAAATGCTACTTTCTCTTCAGCAAACATTCCTGCAGCTACTCCACCTTTAAGATGATTAATAATATCATCATAATTTTTAGGAACTACATGAAAAGGTTCTGTAGGATTATGTTTTTTACCATATTCTGTACTACCACCTAACCAAGTAGCGTTTTTGTTGTCTGCATTATACCAGATATTTGTACCTGTTTCTAATGTTTTCATACCAAACGATTTACCTGTACCAGGTTCTCCAAGAATTAATACACACTCGAATCCTAGTTCTTGTAACTGATTCATAAATCTATGAATTGTTATTCCGTAATCAAACCACTTATCGTGACCTGGTTTTCTAGAATCTGCAGTATATTGATTCTCTTGTATTGCTGTTAGTGTGTCAATACATATTGTTCTTATTTTCTTTGCTTCTGCCATATTTTATTTTTTAATTATTTATTTCTATAATTTGGTTATTAGCCAAGTCATTCTCCATCATCGCAATGAACTGTTCTCCATCCCTACATTTTATATAGTGCATAAACACTTTGTTTGTAGTAGGCATTCTTTCAGGTCCATATTGCAATATACCTAACATTTCTGGTCTATGTAGTACTGCTACTAGATCACTATAGATATACACACTGTCACTTCCCCATATATCTGAACGATCTGGGTAATGTAATTTAGGATTTAACTTTCTGTCTTCTGAAAGGATATTTCTATTAAGCTGAGAAACTAATATAAAACTAGCATCTATCTTCTTCTTAACAGTATTGAACATAAACATAACATCATACATATGATCTACATTGTTCTTATTACCTTTCTTCTTTACTAAACCACTGTGATCTAATGTCACAATAATCCATCTGTCTGGATACATGTCATTAAACTTCAGTATAGTTTTTTCTATCTCGTCTACATTTCCTGATATTTCTACATAATGAACTGGTCTATGTTCAATAGACTTAAGATACGCTTCAGTTTCATTTAACTCAAAGTCAGTTATATTAGTAGCATCTACGTCATCTGCTGAGTATATTTGCTTTACAGTCTTTCCTAATGATCTACTAATCTTTCTACCAATAAGTCTTCTCGCTTGCATCTCAAAGTTAAAGTTGAGTATTGCAATCTTCTCTCCTGGATTACAGTCAAAAAGGTCAGTCTCTAATTGATTTAGAAATGCTGTCTTTCCTGAACCTGATGCTCCAGCTAGTGTTATTATATCTCCCTTTGATATTCCTGCCATTAAAGCTTTATTAAATTTACTAAGAGAAGTCTTCAAAGGTTTTATTTCTCCTGATTTTCTCTTTTTAATATAATTTAACTCTTCTTGGGCTGCTTGACTAAAGGATTTAATAGTTAACGCTTTACTACTACTCAATTCTGGTCCCATAACTTTTTGTATTTTCTGCTTCTGTGTAATCATGTCCATTAGTAATCACTTCCCACGAGTCCCATTCAGCATTGTTCAATACAGTTTCCATATTCTGTAAATACTTTATTCCATCTTTTTCCATCCTTTTTAATGCTACATAATTTTTGACTATGTTGCATACACGCTCATGCTCTGCCAGAGTAGTAACTTTTAATAAGTACTTCCTTTCGTGCTTTAACGCTATTAGTGATGTTGGGTTTGCTGCTCGTAACACTCTATTACCTGCTCTTAGTGGATATTCATTATAGAATTCCATAAAACTTATTTTTTGGTCTTTTATACCAAATAATAGTTTAACTTCATCTGTTAATACAGTAGTAGTAAAACTTGCAGTTATATCGCTAAGGATATATTTAGTGTGGTTTAGTGAGTTTCTTAGCTTGATTGCTTTGTCTCTACCAAATAGTCTTTCTATCTGGGCAAAGTCTTTGTGAAATAAAAAGTAAAGTAGTATATAATGGTCAGGTGTAATATTATTCATTACACATTTTGTAATATCTACTTCTACTCTCATATTAAAGTTGTTTCTGTGTCTGTTTCTTCAGCTGTTACTTTAACATATTTTTTTCTGTTTTGTACAAGATCTATAAAATGTTGTTCTCCAAACTTTTCTAACTTTTCTGGTGTTACATAGATTGTTGTATTTGTATCTATCTTTATCCTTTTAAGTTTACTAAGGTCTGGACTCTTTCTAGGTGTCTTGTTTACTTGAATTAAATTTCCTTCTTCATCTGTCATAATTTTTATTGTTTATATAATGCTTCAAACTCCTCAATAGTTATATTAACTACTTTAACTCCTTTTAATCTAGACTCTAACCACGCTACTTCTTGTGTATCAGGACTATATAAGTTAACAATTATTCCTTGTTTGTTAGGGTGTTTTCTTACAAGTCTTCCTGTACGCTGTATATTGGTTAATTGACTAGAGTTACCTGAAGTTATTATACCTAAGCTGCTTTTTGGATGATTAAATCCAGCATCTAAGGTACTTACAGTGCTCAGCAATCTTACTAAAGTGCTCTCATCTTTAAATTTTGTTATTATTTGTTCTCTTTTTTTCTTTGATATCTTACTGTGATACGCTAAACACTTATCTCCAAGATCTACTTCTACTTGTTTTGCGAAGTCTATGCTTGGGTTAAATATTATTCCATATACATCAGGAAAACAGTCAACGATTCTTTCTACTATAGCATGTTTATTACTATTATTCTTACAGACATCTTTTCTAAGTCTTAAGTATTTGTAATATCTTGCTGCTTGTCCAGCTTTCTTTTTGTTACCTGAATTTAAAAAGTAATTAGCCTCATTAATACCACTAATATTAGTAGCAAGTTGTCTAAACTTTTTATCATGTTCTTTATACACCATCATATCAATTTTAGGCATCTCTACGGGTATATTATAGATAACGAATTCTGATATCCATTCATTGTCTAAACACTCCTGTAAACCTATCGTATCAAATATAGGAGCACGCTCAAGTAAATAAGTGTGAAGTCCATCTGTTCTTGTAACAGTTGCTGTAAGAGTTAAGAGATATTTATGATTTATGTCAAGTACTTTTCTAAAGTGTCTTGATGCTACGGTGTGATACTCATCTATTATAAGTAAGTCACATCCAATTACATCCCAATACTTAGATGCTGTGTTAACAACAAATACTTGAGCAATATCAATATTATTTTTAGCTAATTCTTCTTCCCATTGAGTTTTAAGGTCAATAGTAGGTACAATTACAGTAACAGATGTAATATTCTGTTTCCATATCATTCCTTGAATTGCTAACATAGACATAAATGTTTTTCCGAAACCAGTAGTCGCTTCTAGAGTACCTTTGTACCCAGAAGCTTCCCACTTGTCTAATGCATCATATTGTCTTTTCGTCCTTGAGTCAATCATAATCTACAAATATACACAAAATTTAGTACATTTGGAACTATTAATCAACTTATTGCAAACTTTATTTATTAGCGTCAAAGTTATAGTTTCTTACTTCCTCTAGTTTAAGTTCAACTTCTTCCTTTGTGTATTGCCCTTCATTAAAAGATATTACTAAGTCTTTGCCTTCCAACTGTGTTATATTTAGGTTTTCTATTTTTGGAAACTCATATCTTATAACCTGTTCTAAAATGTTTATTAATTGGCTATTGTAACTAAGGTAAAAAGAACTATCAGCTAACACCGTATATAATTCAGGCTTAGTTTCTACTTCTTTAAAGTAAGCCCACTTAGTTATTACAAAGTTATTGAAGTCTAACTCCTCATCATTCAACACGTCATTCTTTTTCCATATATATTCACTACTCATTAAATACCATGCCGTATCATAATTAATACCATCACTCACAAGTACAATATGTCCTTCTTTCGGGTAAGTATCACCCTCTTCTTTTATTTCAATCCACTCTAATTCCATATTCTATAATTTATTTATTTCTTGTTTAACTTCGTTCCAATAATCCAAGACTTGTGGAACTT
>TARA_R110000764_G_scaffold146962_1_pt1 | contig 10157 bp, 9 predicted proteins | sample TARA_R110000764 | Tara Oceans TARA_R110000764 (sample SAMEA4398111) | marine metagenome | biome: Polar Biome; feature: [SRF] surface water layer (ENVO:00010504); material: water (ENVO:00002006), including particulate matter (ENVO:01000060) such as... | depth 5 m
CTTGTGGCAAAAGGACAAGACATCGAACGTGTCACCTTGTTTAATGCAGTGAAATATCACGTCGAAAAACGTGTCTTCTTAAATGGCAAACGCACGGTTGTGTTTGGCGGCTAGAGTTTCTAAGTGTTGATGTATTGTTTTTAGCGTTTTGACTTAATTGTCTTTAATAATATAAAGAGTCGCCATGCCTTTTTTTAGGCATGGCGACTTTTTTTATGGTGACTTTTTATAAGGAGAACACAGCAGCAAACTTTCGATTTTTATTAATCGAAAGAAAATATCGTTTGTCAGAAGTGGTGATTCGTGATGTCGGTTTAAAAGCACTGGTCTATTGTTGGCTCTGTTGCGTATAAGGGGTTAAAGGGCTTTATTTTTAGACTTGCAAAAGGCCAATGTTAATGATGAAAAAAGTATTTATTGCGCTGAGTTCTTTGTTGCTCATCGCTTGCACTAGAGTCGGGCTAGGGGTAGCAAATTTACCCAATTCATTTAGTGACACAGACACGATTAAGGATATTGCTTATGGCTCACAGCCATGGCAAAAATTGGATATTTATGTGCCGCCTCACCTCTCATCAAAGCCGCTTCCTGTGGTTGTTTTTTTCTATGGTGGTAGCTGGAAAGAGGGTTCAAAAAACATGTATCCATTTATCGGTGAGGCATTTGCGAGAAAAGGTTACATCACTGTTATTGCCGATTACAGCAAATACCCAAATGTGATATTTCCTACGTTTGTTGAAGACGGTGCTAAGGCTGTCGCTTGGACGTATCATCATATTGCTGAATACAACGGCGACCCCGAACATTTGTTTATTGCTGGGCACTCGGCTGGAGCCCATATCGGCGCAATGATCACGGCGGACGAGCGTTATTTACAAACAGAAGGTCTAACCCTCTCTGTTATTAACGCGTTTGCGGGTTTATCTGGACCGTATGATTTTGTGCCTTATGAAGAGGATTACATAGATATGTTTGGCCCTCCAGAAAATTATCCTAACATGCAGGTATCGACATTCATTGATGGTACTGAGCCACCGATGCTGCTGCTTTGGGGAGCAGACGATACAATCGTCGGTAAAAGTAATATGGATAAATTGATGGCGAAAATCAACGCGGAGCAAGGCGCTGTAGAAAGCAAAGTGTACGATGGCATTAACCATGTTGCGATGGTGTCCGGGTTTGTTTGGTTTTTGAAAAACAATGCGCCAATACTGGAGGATATTACCAATTTCTTTCAACGAAATGAGAGATATACGGTAAAGATAGAAGATTAAAATGTACTGACATTTTGCTTGGTAAGGATGGCGTTGAAATTGTTTAAAGGTTTTACCGCACATTATTGCGGCAAAATGCCTGCTTTTTTATGCGATCATAACGAAAAATGCGCACGTCGTTTCGAAGGTGATCTCACGCTAAGAGATACCAAACGGGAAAACCAAGGTACAAATAATGGGCTTTAATGTCGTGTTGAGTTTCTTGGTCATGAAATCTTGATAGACGATAGAGATACGTTTATTAAATAGAAAAGTGTGATGTAGGGTTTCAATCGTCGCTTTTGTTTGGTGCTTTTTAGAAAGGAAAGACTGCAAAACGTCTGATGATGCTTGTTCGCCAATATGGATTCGCTGACGTAGCGGGTGATTTTTCTTTTTATTTTGGCGAAAAAGAGGCCATGAGCTTATTACGAATCGCATGGATATTCCCCATAAACAAGGTCGGCCCCATGCTTTAGGCAATGGCAAGGCTGATGATAAAGTCGATTATTTTTTGGTTTTCTAACGATAGCCATCCCACTCCCCAGTTACGATGAAGTTTGATACCACCGCCACGACCTTTGCCCACTTCAATTGGCAAGCCTCGCTCTCGTAAATCCCAATATCACGAAATAGGACGTGCTCGCTGACATTCAGTTCTGCCACTATCATTTTGGTCGTGAGTGAACTTCAACATAAAAATCACTACCAATTATGTGTTTTTAATCCATTGTGAAAAACACGTTTTTCTATGTATTTTCGATAAATATATATATATATTTGCATATCAATGCATGGATATTGCGTAGGTAAAGTGTTTTATGGATGATGATCAGTTGCAGTTTTCTGTTGCCAATAAACAATATATTAGTAAGAAAATATACAGGTTTTTAGATACTTTAAATTCTGTATTGGTTGTTTATATACAAATTACTTCTTTTTTTTATAGTGTTTTCTTAATTTTAAGTGCTGTTTTGGCATGTTTTTTAGCCGATTTTATAAATAATCTAGTTCATATATATATAGATAGTAATGATCGTTATACCTCGCTATCAGGTCCATTCATTGCCACATTTCATACTCATAATATAAAGCAAAGGTACAATTATAGAAATATATTTAATATGTATTTCTTTGGATTTTGTATTAAATTCCAGCTCCCTCTAACTCCAGTTTTTTTATTGACCCTATGTGTGATTCTTCCCGAAAATGAATCTCTTCCATTCTTCGTCATAGTGTTTTGGATTTTATCATCTATAGCGGAATTTTCTCATTATCTTTGTCATAATTCTAAATCTGTGTTTTTAATTCAAAGAGTTAAATTGATTATTCCAAAAGAACACCACAAGAAACATCATATATATGATGGTGTTAATTATATTTTTTGAATGGAATGACAGATCTTATAATGAACTATATAGCTTCATACTTTGGTTGTTCCTATAAATAAACGACAGATATTAACTCTGTTGCTCTAGAAGAAAAACTTGATAAAAAAATGGAGAATAAAAAATGAAAATTTTAGCAATTTTTGGACATCCAAATCATAATCTTTCAAAAGTAAATAAATCGTGGTTTAATTTTTGTCAAGGAAATCAAGTAATAAATAGTCATTATCTTTCTGAAGAATACCCCAATTTAGAAATAGATGTTGAGAAAGAGCAAAAATTATTAATGGAGCATGATAGAGTCGTGCTGATATTTCCGATGTATTGGTATTCATGCCCAGCAGTAATGAAGTTATGGATGGATTCTGTTCTTCAACCTGGTTTTGCATATGGGCGTGGAGGAGACAAATTAAAAGGTAAGGAACTTATGATTTGTACTTCTATCGGTAGTAGTGAGGAAGACTATCGTGCTGGTGGTTTTAATAACTTTACAGTTGATGAGTTTTTTAAACCATTGCAGCAAACAGCCTCCTATATTGGTATGTCATATTTGCCTGCTTATGTTTTTTTTGAATCAATGATCTGCTCTGAATTTGATATTGAAAAATCATCAATTAAATTAATTGAAAAAATAAAAACTAATTATAAAAAAAATAATAAACGTCACGATATTTTGGTTGATAAATCAACAGAAGAATTTATGAGAAGATTAATTAAAGTTTGATAGATTTCAATATGGATTATTGATTAATTTTAAAAAATTAAGGAAGATGATATGGAGTTTGGCTTGATAACACCAAGTATAGTTCACAAAGGTTCCTCAGATGATGTTCTTATTACAGAAGGGCATTTTTTAGTTCCAATGATGATGAGTCATAAAGTTACTAATGATTTATCAGAAGAAAGTGAAAAAGCTCTAGAAAAGTTTTATATGAAAACAAAAAAAGAATTTATTCTAAAAGGCTTAGATGAATCTAAATTCGATTATGAAGGATTTTCTTCTTCTCTGAATGATAGCGCTAGTTGTTATAATCTAGATTTATCTGATCGTATAGATATTAATTACTACGATTATGCAAATAATGTATCAGAGAAATGTAATGTTTTAAGTGTAAAAGATTTTGAAAATATATTTTACATTTTAAAAGAGATAATCGATTTCAAAACTGATTTTTATTCCACTATGTACGTTAATACAAATAACTACTATTTTTATCGGAAACATCATGAGCACGTTCCTGGTGTTATGATCATTGAAGCAGCAAGACAAGCAATGTATACACAATTGTATCATTCGTGTGAAGTTCAGCGCGGCAATGTGTCAGTTTCTATTGATAGTTTAAATACTAAATTTTTCCATTATGTTAATGCACATTATCCTGTTCATATTTGGGTAAGTGATGTTGATCCAAATCTACATCCGATTATAGATAAGAAGGTTCATAAATTAGCTAAATTTTATCAAGATGGAAAGTTAGTTGCTGAAGTAACTCTAACTGGTCCAGTTATATCCTTAAAAACATTTGATCGGCTATGTAGAACAAAAATCAATCACTCACAATATTTTGTCCCTACAAAAAACATAGCATCCACAATTTTTCTAAATTTTGGGCAGGATAAATTGATAGAAGCTGATCTAAGAGCTTTATCTATAAATAAATTTTTAGTGGAAATGGATTCAAAAGATAAAATTGAAGCCAGTGAAAAAATTCGAAGTACTTTATTTATTGATGGCATTGGTTATATCCATTGTCACTTGAAATTTGAAGGTTTTGAAAATATAGGTAAAACTCAAAAAACAATTCTATCAGTTGAAAAAATCAGCAAGGATTGCCAGAAAAAACTTAATTTAGCAATTAAAAATTTCACATTGATTGATAAGAGTACATATCATGGAGGGCCTCATATAAATGAGTAAAAATCTACATTCAAGTTTTAATAGTATAAAAGTCAAAGAAGTATTAGTAAAAAATAGACTTTGTTTTTCTGCTATGGGTATAGATATGGCTTTAGCGGATGGCTCGCTTTCTCCTGAAATGCTCTCTTTTTATCATGGTATCGCGAAAGGAGGTGTTGGAACACTTATTTTGCCAAATGCAAGTGTTACAAAATTATCTCGCCTTAATCCTAAAGGATTAGGAATGTATACGAAACAACATGGTAATGCGCTGAAAAAATTTTTAAACGAAATAAAAGAAAAAGAAATTTTAGTTGGTGTCCAGCTTCAGCATTATGGAGGGCAAGGTAAATCTATTGATGGTGAGGCTCTTCTTACTCCAAGTGGTATTCCATGTAAGTTGAAGAAATTAAAGGTTGAAGGTTATGCAACAAGAGCTATGACTCTTAATGATATTCAAGAAGTTATAGATCAATTTGTCCAAAGTGCGGTATTAGCTTTTCAGTCTGGTGTAGATTATATCCAAATCCAAGCATCTAATGGTTATTTACTGAGCAGTTTTTTGTCACCCTATACTAATTTTCGAGATGATGAATATGGTAGTACACCGATTAAAAGAGCTAAAATTCTTATTGAAATTATAAAGCTAATTCGAAAAAATACATCTACCTCATTAATTATTGGCGTACGAATTGGTATTGATGACATGGTTGGTGATGCTGGTCAGAAAGTTGAGCTTTTAAAGAATGTGGTACCTAAATTAGAAGAGGCTGGTGTCGATATATTCGAAGCTTCTATGTGTGTGAGTGAAAGTTTTCATTATTTTTTACACCCTAATATAGTGTTTTTTCGGGAAAGTAAAAACAAACTTAAATTATTTAAGTCATACTGTTCCGTACCTCTGATTTATTCTGGTTTTATTGATTCTGTGAATTTAGCTGATGAATTTATCGATGATGAGATTTTAGACATAGTGGGTATGACACGAGCACTATTTGCTGATAATGATTTAATCATAAAAAGTCAAAATGGAAGGTTTGATGAAATAAACAAGTGTTTATGGGATGGTAATTGTTTTAAAGATAAATATAATAAAAAAATTGATCGAGTATATTGCTGTGTAAACCCAAAATATAAACGGTCAATTGATATTCAATATTAATAGAATGGATTTTATGGATTTTATGGATTTTATGGATTTTATGGATTTTATGGATTTTAAGGAATGAACAATATGGATTGTTTTTCAGGGAAAGTTGCATTGGTTACTGGTGGTACTCAAGGGATGGGTTTTTTAACTGCAAAATCACTTTCAGAAAAAGGGGCTACTGTTTACATATGTGGTAGAAATGCTGAGCTGGGATTAATTGCTACCCAGAAAATTAATGGAAATGCTTATTTTTATCAGTGTGATATTAGTATTGCACATGAAGTAAAGTCAATGATTGATAAAATTGTTGATACAGAAGGTCGATTGGATATGGCATTTAATAATGCTGGTATTACTACTGAGCAAAAAAAACTAGCCGATAGTAGTATTGATGAGTGGAAAAAAGCCGTAGATATAAATATTCTTGGTACATATTACTGTATGAAATATGAGCTTGAGGTTATGCAGCACACAGGAGGTTCTATTGTTAATAATAGTTCTTGTGTAGGTGTAATGCCTATTAGTAGACAAGCTGCTTATGTTGCTACAAAACATGCTGTAGTTGGTCTTACCAAGAGTACAGCTTTAGAATATGCACAATGTGGACAAGACAATAAGCAATGCGTACGAGTCAATGCTGTTGCTCCAGGTCCGATTAGTGGAGGAATGAACTCAGAAGAGTTGCTCGCCACAAACCCAGAAAGAACAAAAGTTAAACTCCAAGTTACTGCTATGAAACGATTTGGAACCCCTGAGGAAATTGCTAATTTAGTTTCATTTCTGCTTTCAGATGACAGTAGTTATATTACTGGAGCAATTATTACTATTGATGGAGGGATGACCAGTGGAAAATTCTGAAAGGACTGTCGTTGTTATTGGTGGTAGTACAGGCATTGGTCTTGAATTGATGAAATATTATTTAAGTTTAGGGTTTAAGGTTTTGTTGATTGGACGCTCACAGCCTTTATTGGATAATAAATATTCGAATTTATTGTTTTTTAAAGTTGATTTTGAATATGGCGCCGAGAATAGAACTTCAGACTTAATTGACTTAATTAGAGGTAAGGGAATTTATTTAATTGATTATTTTTTTCTAAATTCAGGTGTTTTTTGTGATCGCATGAGAAAAATGAGCACAACACCATTAGAAGAAATGAATAAGATGATGAATGTTAATGTTTTTAGTCATAAATGGGTTTTAGACACCTTTATAGAAAGTAATGTTGAAATAAAACATTGTGTTGCATCTAGTTCAATCGCAGGTGTTCGAGCAAGAGAAGGAAATGGAGGTTATGCAATCACAAAATCTGCATTTAATATGTTACTTAAGATATATGCGCTTGAGCATAAAAAATTTTTTTTTAGTGTACTTGGACTTTGTGTTGTTGATACCTATCTTGGACAAAAAATTGCAAATATGCCAATGGATGTTAAATTTGAAGAACAGATTAAACTAAGAGAAAGGGCTAGGGATTCAAAATACTGGACTTCAGCAAAATCTAGAGTGGAACAAATAGCCATTCTTTTAGAGAAAGGACCTGAGAAATATTTAAATTCTGGAGACTTTAAAGAAATTAGAGAAGTTTTGAAAGATGGGTCTTTTGAATTCTGTTAAAATTCTCGATCAGAAGGTACATATAGATGATTGTATTTGAAAAAAAATTGCCTCAGAAAACGCTCTTGAATTTATCCTTGAATAATCCCTATTATGTCGATTCACACTATTTTATTGTGGAAGATACCAATATGAGTCCATTGGATGTCTATTGTAAAATGGTGAGTTTTGCACCTAAATGGTCGAATTCACTTCTCTCTATTCGTAATAAAGTCGTGCGTATTTTAGGTCTTGAAGATGTTGGTGAATTTGGCAACTTTGGTGATAAAAATATTTCTGATTTTACGATAGGAGACCGTATTGATTTATTTTATATTAGAGAAATGAATGAACACGAAATTGTTGTAGGACTTAACGATAAGCATTTAGATGTAGCTATCTCTATTTCACTCAAACCAGAGGCTTTACAAACAGTAGTATGTATTTCAACTGCAATTCATGTGCATAACATTTTTGGTAAAGTATATATGGGGCTTGTCACACCATTTCATGCACCTATTATCCATTCAATGATTCGCAATGCTTATTTAAATTAAAAACGATATTATATCAGGGAGGATATATGTCTTTGTTAGGGATTGAAGAGCAAGTTATTTTTCTATATAGACCTATATGTAATGATTCTTATGAAAAATATGAAAAATATGAAAAATATGAAAAATATGAAAAATATGAAAAATATGAAAGAGATTTATCTTTTTATATTGGTCAAAATTTAAGGTGTATCAGAAAAAAAATGGAATGGAGCCAGTCATCTATTGCTAATTTGATGTCTGTGTCATCTTCGCAATATCGAAAGTATGAAAACGGGGGAGATATAATATCTAGTGAAAAAGCTATGTCTTTTATGTTGAAGGCTGGTATTCCTTATCAATATTTTTTTTTGAAATCTGGGTATCATGATTTACTTGAAAATAATATTTTTGATATTCGAATGATAAAACTCCAATCTTATATTTGTCTTTGCTCACATGATAAATTTCTTGAGTTTTTTTATTTTATAAGAATGTTAGTAGATAGCAATGTTGATCATGATTCTATATTTTTTAATAAATTTAATAAATCAGATTTATGTTCTGATGAAAAATGTGGTTATCAAATTGTAGCTAACAATATAAGAGCATTTAGGCAAATTGTGGGGCTTAGTCAAGAAGAGTTTTCAGCAAAACTTGGAGTTTCAACTAATACAATTAGTAATTATGAGTCATTGAAGAAAAAAACAAATTTTTCAATAAAAATTGCTTTAAGATTTTGGTTGATATCTGGTTTTTCCCCTGTTTGGTTAACGTATGGATCATCGTTTTTTTTGAAAAATCGTACTATTAATATGAGGCTTACAATACTATCAAAAGCGTTGTCGAATATGAACGATGATGATCTAGATAAAATAATAGATATGGTAAGAATTTATTGTAGTTTTAAAAAATAATTCAAATATATCTTTTACTCATCTCTATTGATATTTTTAAAGTGTGCTGACATTTTCTTGGTAGAGGGGAGTGTTAAAATCTTTTAATAGTCTTGCCGTAAACTCTTGCGGCAAAACGTCAGCTTTATCGACGGAGCCAAATACGCAGACAATTTTTTAAGGTGACTCCATGCTAATAGATAGCAAACAGGAAACCTAAGGAATATGCGAATAAGCCTTGTAGCGTCTGGCAAACCACATGTTTAATCTCTCTTAAATCCTCCTAAAGTCTTTTATTTACCGATTCATCCAGTTAAACACTGCTCTCATTTTTAGCCCAACCGAAGTGACAAACCTGAAGCGCATGGCTTAAAAGCCTCAATTCTTTGTTGAGCACCTCGAAAATAGGTCAACTGCTCACATTCGGTACTCGCCTGTAATTACACGCTTTTGTCAACATGCTGAGGCAAGGGGGCTTGCTCGCATCTTCCCTAGGCGTTCTACACAGTGTTATACCAGTGAAAGTACTGTCGATGTTTATATTGCTATCATAGCTTTAAAACGGATGCTTTCCTTTTCTACATAAGCATTCCTTATGAACACGATTCTCAATTATGTGGTTGGAGTGTTTTTTACTGGTCGTTAGGTTTAGTATACTGGCGTCTTTCCCCCAACACGTCGCGAAGTATTTTTATGATAGCAACCAGTTTCAGCTTAGATCTGGCCGAAAAATTAAAGGCCATTGTAGGAAACCAGTACACCTTAACCGACGAAGATAAGAAGAAACCCTACAGTAATGGTATTCGATTAGGTGGCGGCGAAGCTTACGCCGTGGTTCGTCCTAGTAGCTTGGTTGAGGTCTGGAAAGTACTTCAAGCCTGTGTTGAAGCAGATGTTATTGTCATTATGCAAGCCGCGAATACGGGCTTGACCGGTGGTTCCACGCCAAATGGCGCGGACTATGATCGCCCGATTGTGATCGTCAGTACTATGCGAATCAGCGATATTCAGCTGATTGATCAAGGCAAGCAGATTGTCGGTTTGGCAGGCAGCACCTTATTTGGTTTGGAAGAACGACTGAAACCTTACGGTCGTGAGCCTCATTCAGTGATTGGTTCTTCTTGTATTGGCGCGTCTATCGTCGGTGGTGTGTGTAATAATTCGGGTGGCGCACTGGTTCAACGTGGCCCTGCTTACACCGAAATGTCCTTGTTTGCGCAAGTGACAGAAAACGGCGAATTGCAATTGGTGAACAACCTAGGCATTGATTTGGGCAGCGACCCAGAAGAAATTCTGGCCAATTTACAGAACCAAACCTATCAAGAAAGCGACGTACAATTCCCTGATAAACGCGGCTCCGATAATGAATACCATGAGCGTATTCGTGACGTAGACGCGGAAACACCATCACGCTTCAACAATGACCCGCGTCGTTTGTATGAATCG
>TARA_R110000764_G_scaffold37811_1_pt1 | contig 10147 bp, 7 predicted proteins | sample TARA_R110000764 | Tara Oceans TARA_R110000764 (sample SAMEA4398111) | marine metagenome | biome: Polar Biome; feature: [SRF] surface water layer (ENVO:00010504); material: water (ENVO:00002006), including particulate matter (ENVO:01000060) such as... | depth 5 m
GACACTCTCTTTAATAATCAACAGATGTGGAATACCGCCAAGATTACAGGAGAAAAAAAAAGAAGAAATTAACCTAGGTTAATTTCTATGGAATAGCAAAAAAACAAAAAAATCATTGATTGATACATACCTCTACGATGAACCAAATCATCTTTTTTTATTCACGGCTTGCTGGTATTAAGTGCAATAGCCCATTTACTAAGCCAGAACGCCAAGACAGCCAATCATGTCCGCCACAAAATAGTTCAAAACGCACATTCGCGCCCTTTTTCGTTAACGCCTGATAGGTTGCGTCATTATAACGACACATATCCTTTTCCCTTGTCCCAACATTTTGATACATTTTCAGATGAGAAACATCGACTTGCTCTTGCGCAATTTGCTCTGCAAGGCTATTTTCCGGCACAAAATTCAACGAAGTTGGTGCATCAGGATCCATAATAAAACCGGTATCGGGCCACCAAAAAGAACCAGAAAGACTGATCACTTTAGAAAAATACTCAGGAAAAGTAACACCTGCATACAAAGCAGAAAGTCCGCCCAAGCTCTGCCCCGCAACTAAAAATTCATTAATACCTTTATTCTTTTTTGATAGTTCAAATTGAACTTTAGGCAGCAGATCCTCAATGACAACGGACCAAAAAGGACGATAACAACTCAGCTCTTGCCAACGAGTCTTACCATCGATAGAAGATATTAATAGATAGTGAGCAGGGGCAATTTCCAAGGTATCAGTCAAATACTGAAGTACCGAGAGCATCCCACTAGCCACTCCCCACTGCTGTCCATCAAGCAAGATAACCAACGGAGCTACCCCTGTTGCTGTCGAAAACAACCAACATTCTCTTTGATTATCTAATTCTGATGATTCCCAATATATCGTCCGCACCTGAGCAGCGGTAACTGCTTCGATGCGTTCTAGCTCCCATTCTTTCCAACCTAATTCCAAAGCGGCATTAGGAAGGTGTAGAGGTGAACTAACGCCCCATCCTGATTGCAACACAGGAAGCTTATTCAAAGGATCAAAAATTTGATTCCTAGCGACATTGTTCCACCAGTGACGTTGTGCCACCTTAGAACCATCACTAGAAGTTCGAGCGACCTCTGGCAATTGATGTTTTGCAAGCGGAATAAAGGAGTAGCTGCCTCGCCACTTGGAGTCCACATTTAATTGGCTAAACCACACATCAGTTCCTGTCACTCGCTGTAAACAAGTTGGTGTCCAACTATGATTGGACGTTAAAGAATTAGCATTAAGCAACACGCTTGCAGTATTAGACTCAAGCTCTCTTCCTTGTGGGTCTTGCCAAATAAACACAACAAGACAAGATTGGTTTTCATACTTCCTAATATATGGCAATCCAGTAGAGCGAATATCCTCCCACCAAGCCTTAGTACCTGCTGAGTAATGGGATAGCCCTAAATTTTCTAGTAACGCTTGCAAACCAGATACTCCTCTCAACTCACTATTTTTAATAAAACTGAACCAGTTAACAAATGATATTATGAATCATTCTCATCATAAAAAACATCATAAGTGCCACACCTATTTTCACGTCCTCTCAATACTTTGCCCAGTTTGGCTGGTGTCGATGCACACTTTCTAATTCCATCAACTCAAATAATAAGACATTGATACAAATACAATTTCTTGTAAAAAACGTCAAGATTTGGTAAAAATGAAGATGAAAACGGTTATCGTTTATATTTAGAGGGTTTTATGAATAATAAATACTATTTGGTTTTCGGGGTAATGACATACCTAACTTCGTACCATCTTATTGCAGCCACACCTCAACAAGGTGTTGAAATTGATCTAATTACTACAAGTAATGAGGAGTCAAACGAAGCGTCTAAAAGTTCTGATGGTAGCTATATTAATGTAATGGATATGCTTTCAGTGCAGGGTAGTTATACTGCCGATCAACAAATTGATACGGCAACTGGGTTGGGGCTAACACTACGCGAAACGCCTCAATCAGTCAGCGTTATAACTGAACAACAAATTCAAGACCAAAATATGAATACGGTAAAAGATGCTGTTCTAAGTTCTGTTGGTCTATCTGCAACCACCTACGATAATGTTCGTAATGACTTTTCCGCACGTGGCTTTACCATTACCAACTATCAAATTGATGGAGTGCCGGTGGCGTGGTCGTTAGCCGGCACCAATGGTGAAACGATTCTAGATTTGGCCACCTATGAACGGGTCGAGGTAGTACGAGGTGCGACAGGACTAATGACTGGCTCAGGTAATCCATCGGCATCAATTAACCTAGTTCGCAAGCATGCAGATAGTACCGATTTAAAGGGTTATGTAGATGTGGGTGTCGGCAGCTGGAACCAACGAGAAGTAACTGCAGATATTTCTGATGGCTTGAACTCAGACGGTACGATTCGAGGCCGTATTGTTGTTAAACACAAAGAAGGAGATTCTTATACAGACCTATATCAAGATGATAACTCAGTTCTTTATGGCGTATTAGAGGCCGATATCACACCAGAAACCATGTTGAGATTGGGTGCTGGTTATCAGCACAATGATCCAGTTTCACCTACTTGGGGGCTATTGCCAGCTTTCTTTTCTAATGGCAACCAAACAGACTGGGGGCGCTCAAAAACTACCGCTCCAAACTGGTCAGAATGGGAAACTAAAGCGACCACTTTTTTCACTAACTTAACGCACGATTTCAATAATGGCTGGCAGTTAAAAGCCAATTATAATTATCTTAAGTATGAGTCAGCACGCAAACTTTTATACCTAATGAGCAGCCTAGATGAATCGGATGGCTCAGGATTGACTGGATGGACATATAAATCCGCTGGGGATAGCGTTCAAAATAGTATTGATATTCAGTTATCTGGTGACTACGAATGGCTGGGGAAAGAGCATGACTTAATGCTCGGTGCACTTCGTAATGAACAGACGGCAGACAGTAAATACGATAAGGTCGCACTAAACTCCCTATCAGTAGCCAATTATTATACATGGGATGGTAGCTTCGAAGAGCCTAATTGGGGCGATAAAGTAGCAGAAAATGATGTAAAAACCACACAAACAGGTTATTTTGCGGCAACACGCTTGCATGTATCAGATGATTTAAAAGTCATTTTAGGGGGACGTTTATCTGATTGGAAACGTAAAGGTTTGTATGAAAGTAAAAATGTTGATTATGGCGACAACAGTGTTTTCATTCCTTACTCTGGTATTTTGTATGACTTAACGCCTTCTCAACGTGTATACGCCAGTTACACTGAAATTTTTCAACCGCAAAACTACCAAGATATTAACGGGGATTCTCTTGATCCATTGACAGGAAAAAGTTATGAAGCAGGCTTAAAAAGTGCTTACCTCAATGATGCCTTACAAACCTCCTTCGCCGTTTATCGCATTGAACAAGACAATTTGGGGCAAGATACCGGTTACACAATTCCAGGGTCGATAAATAAAGCTTACATTGCTGCAAAAGGCACCGTGAGCAAAGGGTTTGAAGCCGAAGTAACAGGTCAAGTAACAAAGGGATTAAAATTAGGTACAGGTTACTCTCAGTTCAGAGCAGTTGATGCGAATAACGACGAGGTCAACACCGATTTACCAACGAAACAATTCAAGCTCTTTGGAACCTACAATTTTGCACACAACTTACCTGAACTTACTATAGGTGCTGGAGTAAATTGGCAAAACAAAACTTACGCAGTCAACACTACTAATGGAAACACATTGACACAAGATAGTTTTGCTTTATTCAATGCAATGACTCGATATGATATTAATCAACATATGCATATTCAGTTCAATATCAATAATATTACAGATGAGAAGTATTTGGATCGTGTTGGCACAACTGAGTATCGCTATGGCGCCCCGCGTAACTTCATGCTGAGCTTTAAGTACACGCTCTAATTTTTTTATGATTCAATGCCTCGTTGAACATCGTATTATGAGGCCTGATCAACCTAACAGTGAAAAATGAGAAGCATTATCAATATCATCCATGTATGATATTGATAATGACAAATCATACATTACGACGAATTCTATGCTTCAGCTTAACAATGTCTCTTTTTCAATATCCTCACACACTATATTAAAGCCAACGAGCTTAACATTTCAAAAGGGTGTAATTACCACCCTGCTTGGTCACAATGGCTGTGGGAAATCTACATTGATGAAACTTTTAAGCCGTCAAAACGCCCCATCCCAAGGGCAAGTTTTACTTGAAGACAAAGCTATCACTCACTTTAAGCCAAAAGAGTTCGCGCTCAAAGTCGCTTACTTGCCTCAAAACCCTCCCGTAACGGATGGAGTTACTGTTCAAGAACTTGTGAGCTTTGGACGTTACCCATGGAAAGGGGCATTTGGTCGTTACACCGCACAAGACAAAACGTTCATACAGCAAGCAATTAAAAAAGTTGGTCTAGAAGGCTATCAGGATCGCTTTGTAGCAACCCTATCAGGCGGCGAACGCCAACGTGCTTGGATAGCTATGTTATTAGCCCAACAGAGTGAATGTATTTTACTCGACGAGCCTACGTCTGCCTTAGACATCTCCCATCAGTACGAGCTGCTCACTCTAATAAGAGAGCTAAATCAGAATCTCGGATTAACCGTCGTTATGGTACTGCATGATATCAATATGGCAGCCAAATTCAGTGATCATTTAATCGCTCTACACTCAGGTAAAGTGATTGCTCAAGGAGCTCCCAGCGACATCATGCAAACAGATACACTGGCTAAAATTTATGGTATGGAATTGGCACTTTTCCAACACCCAACAACAGGTCAACACATTAGTTATATTCCTTGAAGGATTTAATATGAATTTTTTATTTACCTGTCTCCTCTTATTCTTATCGACCATTGCATCTGCAGTTAACCCAACTCATGAACTCACCTCAAACGATTTCAAGGCACCGCCAACAAGAATAATTTCCATTGGCTGGGAAATGACAGAAACACTACTCAGCCTTGGAATAACACCAGTGGGTATGGCTGATAAGGAAGGGTATAACTCATGGGTAACTATCCCTAAACTACCGGTAGGTATTGAGGATGTAGGTGCACGCAACGAGCCAAACTTGGAATTATTAACAAACCTTAAACCAGACCTTATCTTGATCAGTAGTCATTTAGCCCCTGCCCTAAAGAAACTTGGCAACATAGCGCCAACCATGATTTACGATGTTTATAGTGACACAAAGACACCTTATAAGAATGCTCAAGAGCTAACGCTAAAACTCGGTGAAATACTTGGAAAAAAGCAGGAAGCCAAAAACATCATTAATACAACACAAACTCTACTGAAAAAAAATGGTGCGTTAATTAGAGCGGCAAATCCAAATATGAATCCACTTATGTTTGTCCGCTTTATAGATAACAGCACACTACATTTTGAAGGTTCGGGCTCTTTAATCCAAGATACTGTAAACGAAATGGGTCTCCATAATGAATGGCAGAATAAAACCAATTTCTGGGGATTTTCAACAGTAGAATTAGCTAAAATAGCGGAACATCAACAAGCTAATATAGTCTTATTGCAGTCAATCAATAAATCAGAACTTGATAAGTTTCTAAGCTCACCTTTATGGCAAGCGATGGCGTTTACTCGTCAAAATAAAGTATACCAACTCCCGCCCGTGTGGAACTATGGGGGCCTTTTAGCCGTAGGGAGACTTAGTAATCAACTTATTAATATGCTCGCTCCACAGCAGTAGCGGTTCCTTTATTTTATGATAACGTCTTCCATTCGTATCACTTTACCAATTGGCTTACTACTTACCCTTGGTTTAGTTATTATTTTTATTCAGTATACGACGCCTTATTTCGGCGGTTGGCCACTTCTTCATAAAGTCATTTTTGACTATGATGCGACTAATTACAAAGAACTGATTGTTTATTTAACTTACCTACCTAGGTTAGCCATTACCTTCATTTGTGGTTTTTCCCTTGCCGTTGCTGGTTGCATTATGCAATTCGTATTACGCAATCCTATTGCCGCACCAACTACATTGGGCGTCGCATCTGGCGCTCAATTAGGTATGGTTTTAGGTGTACTATTATTACCCGCTGGAGCAACACTTCCTAGTTTTTTTCCGGCCTTTATTGGTGGTGCTGGTGCCAGCTTTTTGGTCTTTTGGATTGCAGCCAAAAAAGGCTTTGCCCCCATTCATCTCGTTCTTTCAGGAATGGTAATTAGTTTATTTATTGGTGCTATCAACACAATGCTGATGTTGGTATATGAGCGCTATTTAAGCGGTGTTTTTATTTGGGGTGCAGGAGCGCTAAATCAAAGTAGCTGGGAATCAGTGAGGCGTATTTTACCACTACTAAGTATCCCAACTATTGCGTTATTACTAATTCAGAGACCGCTTTATACGTTAATTTTAGGGGACAGTGTTTCTAATACGATCGGCATCAATGTAAAGCGCATTAAGCTTATCGCCTTAACTTCGGCCATTTTCATTACCGCTGTGATTGTCAGTGAAGTCGGCATTATTGGTTTTATAGGTATTGTCGCGCCCGGCATTACTCGACTTCTAGGCATTCGAAATATCACTAAGCAAATGCTTGTTAGCGGATTAATTGGTTCGTTAATGCTGTTGCTAGCAGACCAACTAACACAACCTATCTCTGCAGCAACTGGAAATTTACTCCCCACTGGCGCAATGACAGCTATTTTAGGCGCTCCATTTCTCTTATGGTTACTCAATCGTCAAACGTGGCCGTCTCAACTACGCGCTACAGACGAAGCAACCTCTCATCTGCATCACCGACGTTTTCTACCCGTTTTCATCTCTTTAATTGTCGCTTTGGTTAGTGTCTTCTTGATTGCTATATTTATTGGCAAAAATACTCAAGGCTGGGAATTCATGATCAATAATAATTTAATGCACTTACGCTTGCCTCGAGTACTGGGAGCTCTTTTCGCTGGGATTGGCTTAGCCATTACAGGGACTCTCATTCAACGACTAACTAACAATCCAATGGCCAGTCCAGAAATCCTTGGAATAAGTTCTGGGGCTGCACTCACTATCGTCTTATGCACGCTTCTGCTAGGTTTCAGCGTCACTCGCTATGAACAAATTCTACTTGGTACACTAGGAGCACTTGCCGTTATCTCGATAATTTGGTGGCTGGGCAGAAAACATCGTTTTGCCCCATCTCAGCTATTACTAACCGGCATAGCCTTGAGTGCTGGCTTAGATGCCATTATGCGAATTGCTATGTCGTCTGGGCAAGAGAATGTCAGTAGCTTGCTTACTTGGCTTTCTGGTTCCACTTATCTAGTCAGCTATCAAGATGTCAGTATTTTAGCCGTAGGGGTTACAGTCTTTGGTCTTGTTGCCGTTCTACTCCACCGTTGGTTAGACTTGATTGCCCTTGGCGAAGTGTCTGCAAACAGTGTGGGATTGGACACTCTCTTAGTTCGCAGAATACTGTTCGTCTTGATCGCGGCTATAACAACATTATGTACTGCTATCATAGGCCCACTGACGTTCATCGGCTTATTAGCGCCGCATATGGCGCGCGCACTTCATCAAAATACAGCACGTAAACAACTCATAGCAGCCTGTCTACTTGGCGCCTTAGTCATGGTGATAGCGGATTGGATTGGCCGCGTAATTTGGTTCCCTTGGCAATTTCCCGCAGGGTTATTGTCATCCTTAATTGGAGGAGCATACTTTCTTTATCTAATGAGAAAGTAATTAAATCCAATTAAACATCGTGGGTGAGACGCTGATATACAAACTAAAAAATGCCGTATTACAGCTTGTAACCAAACCTCACAGGGGATCTTAAAGCGACATAGCTAAGCCATGGTTATGCCCTCAACCAATGGCTTTTTCAAACCACTCCACATCCCAGTATTGGCCAAATTTTCGACCAACTTCTAGGTAGACTCCAACAGATTCAAAACCGAATTTGTCATGGATAATTTTTGATGTGTCATTGGGCAGGGTGATGCCTGCGTAAGCGCGATGCACATCTTCTGTTTCCAGTTGCTCGAACAATTCGATGTAGAGAGCGGTGCCAAGGCCACGCCCTTTCGTGTCGGCTTTCAAATAAATACTGACTTCCACCGAGGTTTCATAAGCACGCTTGGCTTTAAATGGTCCGCTGCACGCATAACCCAAAATCTCGCCATCTTGCTCAGCGATCAATAAGCGATGTCGACCTGTTGGTGCAAACTGCGAAAACCAAACGGCTCGACCTTCTAATGTGTAAGGTTCTATATCAAAGGTCGTGGGCGTATTCACTATATAGTGATTATAAAGATCCGTTAATGCGGGTAAATCATCAATGACAGCGGGACGAATCTGGATATTCATAATGAACTAACTCCGCCATTCGAGCGTTTGCGATGGTCGCTCTCCGAAAAGCTGCTTGTAGTCTTTGGCGAATTGGCTCAGATGCCAAAAACCCCATTGTGCGGCAATGTCGCTTACTGATTGACTACTTGGTGCTTGAACCAATGCGCGACGCACACCGTTTAATCGACTAATACGCAGATATTGGATGGGACTGATGCCAAGAATACTGTCGAAGCTGTATTGTAAGGTTCGCCGACTCACGTTAGTGATTTCACATAATTGTGTGACGGTCACCGGCTCATCCAAATGATGGTCTAAAAAATGACGAGCGTAATCGACTACTTTTTTACGGTGTTTATAGCTCTGCGTTGTCACCAGTTGAGGCGTTTCCACTTTGAGCACTTCAAGCAAGGCCATCATGACAATATCATACTGCAAGCGTGATGGTGTTTCCTTGCTTTCCACTAAGAGTAAACGCGCTAACAAAAAACGCACTTCCTCCAATATTTTATTAGGCACCCCAAGACGACCATATTCTGTCAATTCTTTCCAATTCAAATCGACACCATGAATCGACGCCATGTCTGTCAAAGTCGACTTATCTACTACTAAACCATACAAATCATAATTTTGCGGGGTCGACAGCTGAAAATCACACCCTCCAGGTCGGCACATAATCGTGTCTTGACGGACCGTTAAGCCATTGATTCGGCTACTTTCTTGATTCGCAAGCGGAATACCTAACCAAACCGAGTCCGGCCATACCACACATTTCTGCTGTAATGCCTGACTGGTATGCTCACAAAAAACCTGTAAGCCATCAAAAGGTAACTCTACAATACGACCATAAAAACCACCTCGACTTGTTTGATCGTATTCCTGACACCAGTCAGTGAGATTGCCAGCGTGTAAGTCCGCATCATAAGCCTCCGACACCCGAACTAAAGAGCCCTTATTTAGTGCATCAATCCCTGAATCCGACATGACCTTCTCCTAAAAGAGATACGTTTAAAGTCGATTTTTAAAATAAAACAAAACAAACTTTTGATCTATATGGCTTTTTTATTCTTGCCATTATTCGATAACGACAGTTTATGGATTTCCGTAAGGTAAACTAACATTCCAATTTCAAACCTTGGACTAAGATTTTAAGTCCACATAAAAACAGCAATATTTATGCCCTTTTATACTTTGCTTTTTGGGGCCAACACAATACTAGTAAAGCGTGAGAGACGGTTATGAGCAACCCACAATCTACTTTTCAATTTCGTCACATCGTGGGCGAACAGACTTTCGGCTTCGTCGACCTTGCCGATTTAATGGCCAAAGCCACGCCAGCTCGCTCTGGCGATCGGTTAGCGGGTGTCGCTGCACACACAGCTGAAGAACGTGCTATCGCACAAATGACATTAGCCGATGTACCGCTTTCACTTTTCCTTGAACACGCCCTTATTCCTTATGAAAAAGATGAAATCACTCGGCTAATACTAGACGATCATGACAAAACTGCCTTTTCTATTATTTCTCATCTGACCGTCGGTGGTTTTCGAGACTGGTTATTAAGCGATTTGGCGAGCAGTGATGTGCTCATAACGATCCGTCCAGGCATCACCCCCGAAATGGCGGCAGCGGTGAGTAAGATCATGCGCAATCAGGATCTCATTTTAGTGGCGAAAAAGTGCCACGTAAAAACCGCTTTTCGCAACACCATCGGTTTACCGGGCCATTTATCAACACGCTTGCAACCCAATCATCCAACCGATGATATAACCGGCATCGCGGCCAGTATGTTAGATGGTTTACTCTACGCCAATGGCGATGCGGTGATCGGGAT
>TARA_R110000764_G_scaffold14050_4_pt1 | contig 10079 bp, 12 predicted proteins | sample TARA_R110000764 | Tara Oceans TARA_R110000764 (sample SAMEA4398111) | marine metagenome | biome: Polar Biome; feature: [SRF] surface water layer (ENVO:00010504); material: water (ENVO:00002006), including particulate matter (ENVO:01000060) such as... | depth 5 m
GAAATCAGGTTGATTGGAATATTGGCTATATCGGGTCTAGTACATACAGTGATTACGATTTTATTGTAACTGGAGATAATAACATATTTGATTTAGATCAAGGTTATCAATTCAGTGCAGAAAGGCTAGATGCAGACGTTACCGTATTAGGTAGCGGGAATGTTTTTGACGTAGACTGGGAAGCGGACGATATAACGTTTACAGTTGATATAGATGGTATAGATAATGATATTAATACATTGCAAAAAGACGGTGCTTATGCGAAAATAATATTTACGCTTGACGGTAATGATGCTAATGTTGATATTAATCAAATGACAGGAACATGTGCTGTTGGCGCAGGCGCTTCTTGTTCAACACCTACATCACATATTAACCTAGACGTAACATCAAATGATGCAATTATCCAGATTAATCAGAAAGACTCAGCAGGCGACTCTTAGTCTCTTATTCATCAGTGGGGTCAGTTTTGCTGACTCCATTGGCGATATAGTTGAGTCAACTGGCGTAGGTGCCATTGTTCGTAATAATGAGTCATTAACTACTGACGTTGGTTTTAATGTCAGTTTATATGATACAGCTCAAACAGCTAATGGACGTATGCTGATTGAGTTCTTAGATAAAGCAGAGCTTGCTTTAACAGAACATACCAAAGTATATATTGATGAAGTAATATACGATCCCGATCCATCCAAATCAAAAATGACTATGAGATTTGCTCTCGGCACAGCAAGGTTTGCTTCTGGTAAACTCGCTATGGTTAATAAAGCTAATATAGACATTTCAACCCCAACAGCTACGATTGGTATTCGTGGTACAGATTTTACAACCTCTGTTGATGAGATAGGTAGAAGTTTAATTATTCTACTACCAGATGAAAATGGTAACTCGTCAGGAGAAATAATAATAAGTAATGATGCTGGCTCTATTACATTGAGTGAGGCGTATCAAGCTACAACAATATCATCATATAACTCTATGCCGAAGTCAACTGTAACATTGCAGGGTGTAACACCTTCCATGATTGATAATATGTTTATTGTTAATCCACCAGAAGAGATAAAACAGCAAATAGAAGAAAGTGTGCAGGATGATTTAGATGCAGATGGTGGTATACTAGATGTAGATTTTTTAGAGTTTAATGAGCTTGAGAAAGATGCCTTAGCTGATAATGGTGAGTTAGAGTTTTCTGAATTAGATATTGATATGCTAGATGTAGATTTCTTACAGGACTTACTAGAAGGATTAGACCAATTAGATAAAACACTTGTCTCATTAGGTGACGAGCAGGCAGAGCAGTCTGGTAGTTTTATTTTAAAAGGAGCTTTAGTTGGCTTTAATAAGGATAGCCAGTATAATATATTTGAACGAGATGGTGACATGGTTTTCTTTAGGAGTGTTAACGGGGTGATAAATATACAGATAGCCGCAGGTAATTCCGGGTTTATTGACACAACGGTTGATGCTTATCAAGGTGTTATTAACTTCGGTAATGGTAGCGGTATTGAAATAGTAATCAGGCAAAGATAATATGAGCAATTTTGATAAAAACTTTCTTCCACTAATAATGAGCGCATTTGTTATGCTTATTATGTGTATTTCTTTTGACTTAAAAGCCGATAATGAAATCACAATAAAAAATCAAGAAGGTAATAGTTTTAATTTAAATATTACACAGGTAGGGTCAGACAATGTTATTGATTGCTACCAGACTGCATCTTGCTATAATGAAGGTAATAATCTTTCATTACATTTTGAGCAGAGTAATTATTCTGGTGTAGAAAATAAAATACAAATATGGCATTTAGAAGGGCATAATAATGAAATTAGATGGGGACAGGGTCTCGCTCTCAGTAGCTCAACTGATACAACGTTTTCTTATGACGGGACTGAGGGTGGAGGACATTATGCTCGTCATGATATACACGGGCACAATAATTCAGTAGCTGGTTCTCAAACTAATCAAGGCAGTACATCTGGTCATAATTATACATCATTGATATTTGCTGACTATAATGACGTGTTTGTTAAGCAGCGGGGTGACGGTTCGAAAACATTTAATCTAGTTATATACAATGATAATAATGATGTATCTGTAAGTCAACAAGGATATAATGCGCAACATAATGCTAATGTAACATTATCAGGAACAGACCCAACATCACTTAACTTAGTACAAAACAGCTCCACAGCACAGACATATACTTTACAGCAAAGTTGCTATACTGTTGGTGGCTGCTCAGTATCGGTAACACAACAATAATGGCATATTCAGACGAAGTAGTAAAACGATTCGAAGCAGTTCTTGCTGATCCTAAGAAGCATTCTGTAGGTTCATTAGATCGATCAAATCCAAACGTAGCAACCGGACTTGCAGGTGCACCTGCTTGTGGTGATGTTATGCAACTACAATTATTGCTCGACGAGAATGAGAAGATCGTTGATGTTAAATTTAAAACATATGGGTGTGGATCTGCAATTGCATCTTCGTCATTGTTTGTTGATATGATGATGGGATTAACTATTGCAGAAGCTAAACTAATCAAAGATAAAGACATAGCAGATGTGCTGCAACTTCCACCAATTAAACTGCATTGTAGTGTACTAGCAGAAGATGCTATTAGACAGGCTATGGTTGATTACGAAACAAAGAATGAAGAGGATTACTCTCATCCGATTTTAGACCAGTCAATGATTGGTCATAACAACCCGCCCAAATAAAGATTTAATATGAACAACGATTTAGATAAAAAGTTAAATAGAGAAGCATTAGTAATATCCAAAGAGCATTCTGGACATGTGGCAATCCCAACAATTATTCTGGCAGTTGCAGCAGTTTTTCTTTACTTAACTGTTCTGTTTTCATTTGCAAATAATTTCCTGTCTCCGCTATTAACAGTGCCACTCCTTGCAGTTTTGACATTCATGTCTTACACCCCATTGCATGAAGCAGTGCATGGAAACATTAGTGGCAAAAACGGAAAACTTAAATGGTTGGATAAGGCAGTCGGTTATTTAATGGCACCAATAATTGCTATACCCTATACATCTCATCAAAAAGAACACTTTACGCATCACAAGAATACCAACAAAGATGATGACCCTGATGTTCATATACAAAATTGGTTTAACTCTCCGAAACACTTTTTTATGGGGTCAATAAGAATTATCAAAACACAGAACACCTTTGTAATGAACAACTATACAAAGGTAGAAATTTTTATTAGTTTGGGTTGGAGATTATTGTTTGTGTTCTTTACGGGACTTATGAGCATTCCAGTATTGTTTTTAGGGTGGTTTTCGGGAGCATTCTTAACCCTATATTTGTTGTCATACTTGCCTCATAAACCATACAAAGAGACGGCAAGATATAAGAACACCAACATACGATTATTTCCGATACAGTGGGTGGAGAATTTTATATTCCAACATAACCTACATGCAGTTCATCATCTATTTCCAAGAATACCCTTTTATAATTACAGAAAAGTATTTGAAAAAATAGAACCAAGCATGAGAATAAAGAAGACCCCTATTGTGAGAATTTTTGACCGCTATCTAGAGAGGACTTTATAGAATGAAAGCAGACATAGATTTCACTGATAAAGCTATCAAGTATATTGATGAGCTTAGAAAGCCGACACCAACTATACGTATTGGTCTTAAACCAGCTGGCTGTACTGGATACGAGTATGAGATTAGATGGGATAACATATTTACAGAAGATGATTATAAAGAGGATTTTGGTACATTTAAAGTAGCGATAGATAAACTATCTTATCCTATGATAAAAGGCTCAACTGTAGATGTTGTTGATGATGGTATAAATAAAAATGTTAAAATAATTAATCCTCAAGAAGTAGCATCATGCGGTTGTGGCGCTAGCGTAAATTTCTAATATGGAATGCTCAGAAGAAGAATTTCCCGAACTTGAATTAGGTGATGGTGAAGCTGCAGTTAACTTTGTTTGGAATGTTCTTTTCTTAACACCAGCAGAATTATTGTATATTGGTATATCAATGTCCGTACTTGCATTTTATGGTCTCTCTATATACTACATGTATAAAAGAATACAAAAGAAATTCTCATGAAGCTGTGGCATGCAGGTATAACATTAATACTATGTCTTAGTATAAAAATATGGGACCCATTTCTCGTTGAAGTCTCACGATTAAACTTCTTTGACTACTTACAGCGCTCACATGAGCAAATAAAATCAGATCAAATTGTACTAGTAGATATAGATGAGAAGTCAATACAAAAATACGGTCAATGGCCTTGGCCAAGAGAAGATTTAGCAGAAGCTCTTTCAGGTATACCTCAAGGTAACCTTCTTGGTTTAACATTAATACTATCTGAGAAAGATAGATTTAATACTGATGATATATTATCTCAAACGCTATTACAATACCCGTCTATATTATCTACAGCACCAACCAATCAAATACAAACTGAAAGAGAGTTGCATGTCGGTACAGCCACTCTAGGTAGAATACCAGCACAAGAATATACCCTTGACTATCCTGGCATACTATTACCGATAGAAGAGCTATCAAATGCCTCTATGGGTTATGGTTCAATAAGCTCAGCGCCTGACGTTGATGGTGTGACTAGACGATTACCTGTTGTAGTATCTGCTAATAAAAAGATATATCCCAGTTTTGCTCTTGAAGTAGTAAGAGTAGCAGTAGGAGATATATCATATCAGTTAAAAACCGATGAAACAGGTATATTATGGGCCCGGGTCCCTAAGTTTAACCCTGTTTACACAACTTTCGATGGAACAGTATATAATACGTACTGGAACAGCTTTGAACGCATTAGCCTTGGGGAGATACAGGCTGAGACTATATCTCCAGGTAGTATCATGATTGTAGGACCTACTTTTGAAGGAACTAACATTATATCCACATCTGTAGGGGGAATGTACCCTCATGACGTGCAAGCTAACTTAATTAAAACAATTATAGATGGTACTACAATTAAAAGACCACCTGAATATATTGTATATGAATTGCTTGGTATGTTATTGATTGGTCTACTTATACTTGGACTGTTAAAAGTGGCTCCTATATTTATTTCTGGAGCTTCTTTTCTTGTTTTAACCTCCGGTACAATTATATTTGCGATTAATACATTCAATACAAAGTATCTTTTAGTTGATCCAGTCATACCTGTATTAACTTTTCTTCTCGTTTTTGCTCATGGAGCTTTCGCTCAATTTTATACCCAGTTTAAATTAAGGCAACAAATACAGAAACAGTTTGGTACTTATCTATCTCCTGATATGGTTAAAATGCTACAGAAAGATCCATCATTATTGAAGTTAGGTGGAGAGAGAAAAGAGATGTCATTTTTATTCATGGACATCGTCGGATTTACACCTATTTCAGAATACTATAAAAACAATGATGATCCTGAAGGGTTAGTAGAGTTAGTTAATGAATTCCTAGATGCTATGACAAAAATTATATTAGCAAATGGTGGAACTATAGACAAATACATGGGTGATTGTATTATGGCATTTTGGAATGCGCCATTACCGTGCGAAAATCATGCTGAAATGGCAGTAAAATCAGCAATAGAAATAGAGGCGAAAACAAATGAACTCAAAGACGTTTACAAGGCTCGCGGCCTACCTGACATTAATGTTGGCACTGGTGTTAATACTGGAGATTGTATTGTTGGTAATATGGGTAGTGAGACCAGATTTGATTACTCCGTTATTGGAGATGCTGTTAACCTTGCTGCAAGACTTGAGGCTAAAGCTGCTAGACACGAATTAATTGATTATAAAACTGTTATTTCAAGCATGACTGCTGATCAACTATCTGACTCATATCAATTAAAAGAGATTGGTGATATTACAGTTAAAGGTAAAACAGATGTTATTAAAATATTCTACCCTGGATTCAAAATAACGGTTGATTAAGTAACATAAATACATTATAATAGCTTATGTAGGAAGCTAATTATTACATTATAAGGAGCATAGAATGGCGTTTGATATAGAGAGAGTAAAAACACAATTAAAGCAGGACGAAGGCGTTGTCTGCGAAATTTATTTGGATCATTTAGGTTATAAGACATGTGGCATTGGTCATCTAGTTTTAGAAGCAGATCCTGAGCATGAACTAGAAGTTGGTGCAGATGTTAATGAAGAAAGAGTGAATGAGCTGTTTGCTCAAGATCTTGATATCGTATTAGAAGATTGTAAGAAAGCTTTTGATAAGTGGGATGACTTTAACTTCGTAGTACAGGAAGTATTAGTTAATATGATGTTTAATCTTGGTATGGGTAGACTTTTAAAGTTTAAAAAAATGCATGCCGCGATAGAAGCAAAAGATTGGCAAGAAGCTGGCATTCAGATGAAAGACTCTAAATGGTTTACACAAGTTGGACCAAGAGCAGGAAGACTGATCGAAAGAATTAGAACTATTGAATCTTAATTTAAGGATATATTATGTCGGTGAAAGCCAAAAAAGCAGTAGAGGAAACTCTTAACACTAAAAACTTCACGTTATTAATAGAAGAGTTCGTCGCAAGGACGGGCTCTGACTATATTGATGCAATTTGTCACTTTGCTGAAAAGAATAACGTTGAAATTGATACAGTAGCGAGTCTTGTTAAAACTAGTCATGTATTAAAAGCAAAACTAGCAGCTGAGTCTGAAGAATCAAGATTACTTAAACCAACAACTGGTGCAAAACTACCGATTTAGATATGCATAAAGTATACCGTCAATTCTGGTCTAATGAAGAAATTGATGATCTTTTTTTACTTTTTGATCAGCGTAATGATTGGAAAATAATGAAGACAACAAGTAGTACTCATGATGAAGCAAAGAGTGCGAATACTCCTGAGTTAGATAAAGAGTTTATTGACTCATATGACAAGCAAGCACGTATTGCTGACGGTAAAATTCTTCAACCTCAAAATATTCCCGAACATTTTACAACAAAACTGCGTAAATTACTGCATAACGACTGGTCTGAACCAACTAATATTGATTCATGGTATTATATGGAACCATGGACAGTAAACAGGTATCTCGGTAAAACTAACGGTAAATTTGAATGGCATCAAGATACTCTTGACTTTTTTAAGTATAATAGTGAAGATACTGCTGAAGATCTATTCGTAAAAAACCTAAGACCAAACAGAGAAATCTCTATATCAGTTGCACTTAACGACAAAAGAGAATATAATAATGGAGACTTCACTATTGATACAGGTGATGGTAAAAAAACTCCTATTGATCTAGATAAAGGTGATATGTGTATATTTACCTCTAATACCTTTCATAGTGTTGAGCCTGTAACAGGCGATGGTGTGCGATACGCACTTATAATATGGATTTGTGATGGAGATAAACATAAAGAATGGAACATGCATTACGGGGACAATACAAACAGTGGACAATGACACCTTACCAAGTCTATACTAAATACATAGCGCTTAAAAATCATTTTACTTTAAAGAACTATGATTACTTTACCTATGGCGGTAAAGTTAGGGCTAAACAGTCAACGTTTGAAGTACGTAAAGATAAATACTTTTTCTATAAGCTATCTAAGCATAAAGATGTAGAGAACTTTCTACTCGCTAACTTATTAGATGGTGGTAAAGACTTTTGGGTTGGTACCATGAGGGATTCTGGTCCAGAAGAAATTTATAGAGAATGGAAAAAGAGACAAGAGTCGTTAACTTATACTTTTAAGAATGATTTAACGAAACTTAATGATGATTTCGATTCGAATTTTCGTGACGAAAAATATGGTCATCCGCATTTGCTGAGACTGTATTTAAGAGGCGATGTTTGTATTGAGACAATGTGCATACTAGATATGCTCGTGAATTATAGTGCGCAATGGAATAAGTTTCTTGAAAAAGACTTGATCTGGAGCGATAAGTATACTATAATAAAGAAGTATAAGCCGTTCTTATCTATTAAAACGGATAAGATGAAAGCTATTACTTTAGAATATTTTGATTATGATAAAAGTGAATAAACCGCAAATAAAACGCAAATATAGGAGAAAATATGACGTCATTTAGCGCATTAAAAAGTAACTCGGCTGCCGAGTTAGATAAGCTTACTGAGGCACTCACTAAGCTTGATTCAAATACCCAGAACAAGCAAAACGGTCCCGACGACAGGATCTGGAAGCCTACTGTAGATAAAGCTGGTAACGGTTACGCTGTTATTAGATTTCTACCTGCTCCAGCTGACGAGGATGTACCTTTTGTTAGAGTATGGGACCATGGTTTCCAAGGACCTCAAGGTCAATGGTATATAGAGAAGTCTCTTACTACTATTGGACTAAAGGATCCAGTTTCTGAGTATAATTCAATGCTCTGGAACAGTGGGATAGAGTCTAATAAAGATTTAGTAAGAAAGCAGAAAAGAAGGCTTTCTTTCTATTCTAATATCGTTGTTGTCAAGGACCCTAGTAGTCCTGAGAACGAAGGTAAAGTATTCCTCTACAAATACGGTAAAAAGATCTTTGAGAAATTAAATGATCTTATGAACCCGCAATTTGAAGATGAAAAACCTGTTAACCCTTTTGATCTTTGGCAAGGTGCAAACTTTAAGCTGAAAATTCGTAATGTAGAAGGTTACAGGAATTATGACAAGTCTGAGTTTGATACACCTGCGGCTATGTTAGATGATGATGATAAGTTAGAGGCAGTCTGGAAATCAGAATACCCTCTTAACGAATTCGTTAGCCCTGACACGTATAAATCATACGATGAGCTAAAAGCTAAGCTTTATAGAGTACTAGCTCTTGGTGAAACTGAGACTGTTAATACACCGGCTGAGTCATTTGCTACTGCTCCAAGAGAAGCAACAGCTCCGACTATGCCGAAGATGGCGATGCCATCAGCAACAGCAGCAGCTGCTGAAGTCCCTTTAGGCACTTCTGCTGAGGATACCGACGATGAATCTTTATCGTTCTTCCAAAACTTAGCTAAATCTTAATAGCTATCTCTCGGGGGAAGTCGTTCGTACTTCCCCTTTTTTTGCCGGCATAGCTCAGTTGGTAGAGCAACTGATTTGTAATCAGTAGGTCGCGAGTTCGACTCTTGCTGCCGGCACCATTTATTTAGAAAGTATTATTCGATGTGGAACAGGATTAACTGTTACTCTAGATATGTTTTTAGTTGTGGATGTGGTGACAGAATTGTCTACAGCAGTTCTACTACTGTTATCCATTTGAATTGCATTAACGATTTGATTGACTGCATCTTGAGATAATGTCTTACCTTGAGTATTAGGTTCAGTAGTCATATCTTGTGGCGCTGTATTAATAAAGTTAAACTTACTTAGTGTCTCACCAAGCTGATTAAGTCTTCTAATATCAATAGTTTCTAACTCTTTTAATTCACTTAAGAAATTGCCAAAATTATCAAAGTCATCAGTAATAATATCATCATGTATGTTTTGTACTATCTTAATAATAGTATCAGCGTTTTTAGCTAATACTTCTTGATCTAATGCGTCAACCGCATCAAGAGCAGCCATTGCATTAGCAATATCAGCAATAGGACCAGCGACGATTGCTGTAGATGTATTTCTGAATATACCTGTAACACGAGTAAGCTGTTCTTGTAAGAATGCTAAAGCCCCATCACCTGAATCAGCGGCCATCTCTCCGCTTAATCCTGAGATTAATATATCAATAGACTTACCAATATTATCAAACTTATCTACATCTAAATCAAGATTATTAATATCACCTAACCCTTTTGCAAGCGTTGTTAGAGTATCACCTGACAGTATTTTAGCTGCAAATGTACCAGTAATATTATCTGCACCATCTAGGAAGTTAGATAGTCCCCCACCAAGAGCAGTAAGAGAATCTTTGACTGACTCAGAATCACCTTCACCGTCTACCTTTAATGATGTTAAGTGATTAATGCCTTTAGCTATCTGTTCAAATGTCTCATCATTTAATAGCTTAGTCATCATAACATCTGTTATATTACCCGTACTATCAAGGAAGTTCTTAAGACCTCCGCCCACTTGAGTTAATGTTGCTTCTACTTGTGTTGCATCACCAAGGCCTTGTAGATCA
>TARA_R110000764_G_scaffold3070_1_pt1 | contig 10029 bp, 4 predicted proteins | sample TARA_R110000764 | Tara Oceans TARA_R110000764 (sample SAMEA4398111) | marine metagenome | biome: Polar Biome; feature: [SRF] surface water layer (ENVO:00010504); material: water (ENVO:00002006), including particulate matter (ENVO:01000060) such as... | depth 5 m
TCTATATTAAATCCAGACCCATCTTTAAGATCATTTGCGATGTATCCGTTTATACCATTATAATCTTCATTTTTAAGATCAATTGTAGTAATTTCATCAGTGTACTTATTAATTAACATAATTTTTTCTATGTTAAGATATGAATGGTTTTTTATAGTAACTAAATCATCATCTTCTCCATCAGCACCTATTAATGATTTACCAAAGTAAATTGCTGCTGATTTTTGTTCTACTACAGGATTTAAACCATAAGTTACATCCCCTTCATTATATTCATTAATTTTTACTCCTGTTAGCTTTGATCCATTGTAACGTGGATTATTCCAACCTGCTAAATCTATTAATCCATCATCAAATTCAGTTGATGTTAATGTACCTGGTCCTGTTTCTAATCCTCCTGAAGTATGTAGTTTAAATTTAATTTTACTAACTTTAGAATTCATAAAGTTACCTCTAGGAGTTAAGACGTAAGGTCTTAATTCATTTAAACCACTTTGTTCCCATACACTACTACCCGACAATGCTTTTGCTACGTCTATAAATGTGTTATAATTTGTGTGGACATTACTTGAAGAAAATGCAGTGTAAGATATAACTGCTGATCCTAAAGTTCCATCTAACAATGATATATTATTATTTTTATGAAATGATTGTGTTATTTCTTGTAAATCACCTTCGTAAGTTGTATTGCTTACGATTGGGTGGTATCTTCTAAATTTAGGTCTTTCTAAAAAGTGTGGTTCAATTAATACTCCTGTTTTGTCTATTGATTTTTGAGGGGTAAATTTTTTAATTAAATCAAATAAAGTATGGTCTAAGAAAGAAACCCATCTTGTAAAGTCAAATATATTATATCTATCTTTTCCTTTTTTTAATTTTTTAAAATATTGATCTACTAAAGGTTTAAAATCTTCATATATTTCTGACGTTTCTTCTCTAGGATCTCCTAAAAATTCATCTAAACTAAATGTACCTAAAGTGTAAATTATATCTTCATTTAGTTCATTTTGAGGTGATAAAAATACACCAATATTACTAAAATCAGGAACTTGTCTTTCCGATGAAGGTAATCTTGATAAAATGTCTGGTGATAAAATATCATCATCAGTAGTTCCTTTATCTATTCTTACTTTATTATTCACAGGTGATTTTCCTATTGTGTTTGGTGTAGGTAAATGGTGTTCTTCAACTAATGATTCTACATCATCATTATTAAAATATGTAAACCCATCTAAATAATCTGTGTCTGTATTAGGGTGGTGAGATTGTAATAATGGTACACCTGCAACAGTAAATGGAGGGGTTAATCCTGTATTCATTATTGCACCCCCTACAATGGTTGTTCCATTATTTGCATTAGTGTTTGGTGGATTTATAATTGTTCCTCCTACTTGTGATGTTGTACCATGAGATAAATCTAACTCAAAAGATAAAGGATATCTTACAATTAAATGGTCATATGAAGATGATATTGAATTTCCTCCATACATTAAAGGTTCTAAAGCATGTCGTTGTAAAGTACTATGGTTTAATAATTCACCAAAATAATATCTTACTTCTGATAAAAACCCACTATAACCTAATGTAAATGTATCTGTTCCTCTTACTTGTTCTTTTATTGATATATTTTCTACAACTGCTTCTGTACCATTCTGGGCATTAAATGTCATTTGACCCGTAGCCGTTGCTGTAAAGATAAAATCTAATGTAAAGGGAAGACCACCATTTGCCGTAATTAATGTTTGGTTAACCTTTGAACCTGGGGATATATCTAAATCAGGTAAACCTAAATAATTACCAAATAAATCACCAAATCCCACAACTTGTCCATTAAAAGAACTTACTGTGGCTAATACTCTATATGTTTTTCCTTGTTCAATACTTGCTATATCCGTTACAGAAACAAAACCACCACCTCCAGAACCAAAAGTTATTGAATTAACAGTAGAAGTGTGAGTTCCTGTTCCTATTATAGGGGAATTACTACAATCCACTAATTGGTTTCCTATATTTTGTAGAAGATTATTATTAGTATAAAACGAACTTGTAATTATACCTGCTGTGGTGTAATCTTTTATTCCACCAAAATAGGCACTACTAGGAGCGGATAATTCTTCTATTCTTACTTTTTTAATTTCTGCTGTGTCGTTTGTTGCTGCACTAGTTAAATAAAAATGAATAAATAAATCTCCATCATCATTACTTTGGTTAGTGTCTACTGTATTATTGGTATCGTTTATATATGTTGTTTCAAAGGTAGTTTGATAATATGTGTAATCAGAATCCGTAATACTTGGACCATTATTAATTGCATTAGTAGGGTTTAATTGATTATTTTGGCCATTTGTTGTTGAAATAAAAGCATTTAAATTATTATCTGTTGTTTTAGCCTCAAAACTTAATCTATATTTATGTCCTAATTTTAGCTTATTAGATATATTTTGTTTTACTCTAACTTCAAAAGTATTTGTAGGGGTTGAAGTAATTTCTACTTTAATACCATCACTTACAGATGAAAAAGTGGCATGATCATTAGTTCCTCCACTAAAATTATTTGGAGCAGAAGATAAATTATTCCAATCATCTCCTACTGTTATGCTTGTATTTCCTGCGGTTCCTCCTACATTTTGAGTAAAAGTTATAGTATCACCAGAATTAGTAGTTGTTGATATTACAATAGTAATTTTACCACTATGGCCTGTAATTGCCCCCTCTACAGCTGATTTAAATGCTAAGGTATTTTCTTCTATAGTTCCATCTGAGTGGAAGGCAGTATTACCATTTCCTAATAGGGCTCCATTAAGGATACCTACGTTACTAGCAATTCCTTCATATCTTTTTGAAGTACCGTCTGTAGATATAAGTGTTATTGTAACATCAACTCCTGTTTGGCCTTGACCTTGGTCTAGTCTAAATACACATGATGTAGATGCTTGAAATCCATCACCATCATCTTGTAATGTCCAATTAGGGACTGTTTGAGCACTAGCATCAAAACCAGCAAAGGTCCCATTTAATATTAAACTTCCTGTGTCCGAATAATGATGACTACCAAATGATTCAGCGTTAGTAATTTCATCTATTAATACTGAAGAGGTATAATGTAATACTTCTCTTAAGTGGTTTGCTTGATAGGCACCTAAATGTATAGTTGAATTACTACCTGAAATTCCATCAGTTCCCAAGGATATATTCCAAAAATTTCCATTAAAAACAGGAAAGTATTCTGAATCATGAAGTATTTCTTTTACAGATATATTATCCATTACTCCTGCCGCTCCATCTCCCGCAAATATTTTTATATTAGCCCCATCAGAAACAAAAGTATGAGAAATAGTACCATCACCTATTAATCTACCTTCTCCAACCGTATTACCCACACCTCCTGAATTTCCAAACCCAATTGAATCTGTTCCTAAAGTGTCTGAATATTCTGATATAGTAGCTGATGCCCTATATTTTTTTCCTGCTGTCATTGTGCTTGCGGGAACAATAGGACTAACAAAATCAATACTTGCGTCTGATGTAAAAGTTACTTTACTTTTGTTATTAATAGTTGCTCCCGTTCCAGTAGCTGTTACATTTATTGTGTCTGCTAATTCAATAGGACTTATTAATTGATGTCCTGAAGAAGTAAGTATACTTGAAGTAAAATGAAGTAAATCTAATTTACCATATTGTGTTTTATCATCTGTTGTGAAAAAATCATGACTACCTGTGTATGGGTGTAAAACTAAATGTAAATCTGAACCAGATAAACTTTGTGTTGTGTGGTTTGTTAATGAAAATAAATGATAAGCATCTGACCCCGATCTTGTTGGTTTAATTCTAAATTCAACTGTTTTAGCTGATGCTGAAGGTTTTAATATTATTGCATCTGTGTTTGAACTTGTCCAAGCTGTTTCAATGAACATTCCTTTAAATTGATTTTTTGCAGCAGTATCACCACTTAATACTTGGGTAAATTTGTTGTATGTGTATAATTTAAAATCATCTCTATTAGGATTTGAACTACCAAATTCTTTAATATCTAATATAGTATCAGAAATACCATAACAATTAATTAATGCTCTTAAGCCCCTTTCTGTTCCTTTTGTTTTTAAAAGATAAGGTGCATTATGGTATAAACGTTTCCATATTTCTTTAGTTATATCTTGTTTTGCAAAAGTTTCATTAGAGCCTGTTATAACAGTAGAAGAATCATTAGAAGTTATTGGTTGACCAAAAACATAATTAATTAAATCTTCATTTTCAAACTGATCATGAGCTTCTATTCCTAAATTTTGTAGCATATAATATACTAGATTTTTAGAAACACCTAATTTATGGCTGTTGTCTGTTGTTTGTGTTATTTCTTTTACATGTGTCCAAACAGGATCAAAATGTTCTCCTACCATATCACAAAATAACTCAAAAGGTTGGTTTTCTTCTCTATCTCCTATAAATGTAGGAACTAATTTCATTAATCTGTTTGGGTTTTGTTTATCAAAAATTGAAGCTGATGATAACTGTCCTGAACCTGCAGTGATAGAATTATCTGTACTACCTAACCACGTTAATGCTTCTGATGAGGTTGTGTGTGATTGTATGTAAGGTTCTTCTTGTGGGTGAGATCCACTTTTAGGCCATGAATAGGCACCAGATTCAAAATATAAATATTGTTCATATCCACTAAAACCTTGAATTAGGTTTTCTTTTTTAGTTGAAATAGAAGAAGAAGATTCTAATACTACAGCATTTAAAGATGTTGAACTTATTGAATTTAATTCATTTATTTGTTTGTTATATACTTCTATTAACTTTAATTTATATTCAAAGTTTTTTAATAATTCAGTTGCACTACCAAAATGTACAAAATTTTCAAAATGGGTAGGAGTTATTGTTTCAAAATCTAAAGAAGCTGTGTCTGTTGGTCTTACATACCCATAATCTATTTCTGGTACATTATACCCATCTAATTTACTTATTAATTTTTGATAAGAGGAAGTTGTTGATGTACTTAATATATCATCATAAGATCTAAAAGCAGTAGGTACTGAACTATTTAATCTAGTATCTATTTTAAAATTAGGTCCTTTTATAGGTACTGTTGTATCTATAGGAGGTAATAAACCTAAATCATAAGTTAAAATAATGGGATCTACTATGTTTTCTACTATAGATAATTTATCTCCTATTTTTAAATTTTCTAAAAGAGGTTCTAATAATTTTATCTGTAAAACATTATCATTAGGATTTGATGTATCTATTGTAATATTTACTGCTGTTACATTTCTATCTTTTCCAAAATTTAGTATAAAGTCCCTAAAATAAGTTGAATTTTGAACGGCTTGTATAAAATTTCTTGAATTATTAAATAAATTAAAATTGTTATCTGATAAAGTTGTTGTTAATTTTATTTCTGTTCTTGTAGAAGATATTTCTTTTATTTTAAAAGGAGCGTATTTAAAATTTAATATCTTTCGTTTTTGAATATTTACTTTTAAATTATAAGTACCCGTTGTATATCCAAGTTCGTTTAATATTCCTAAGGGATCTAAATTTAAATCTTGTATTAAACCTTTTGTATTTTGTTCTGATTTATATCCTTTAAAATCTTCAACAGTGTCCAAAAGATTATTATTAAGATCATATATGTGAATTTCTATGTAATCCTCAGGTCTACCAAAATTTCTGTCTACTAATGTAGAGCCTAAATCTTCAATATTTTTTAAATTTAGTGTAGGGGAGGTATTTTGTGAAACAATGTTAGCCATATCTTTATATTTATAGAGAATTTAGTCTTCTATCTTTTTCTACGTTTTCTGATTTTAATGTTTCGTTTTCTGATTCTAATCTTGAAATTTTATCTCTTAAATCTTTAATTATTTTATTGGCTCTATCTAATTGTGTGTTTATTTGTCTTTCACCTATATATTCTCCACTCCTACTAGTTAAGGTTGCATGAGAGTTTCCTCCTGATTTAGGTATTTCTAAGAATAAGTTATTATATATTTCAAAAAAATTAGCTATTGAGGTTCCTTCTGTTTTTCTTCCTAATTCTTTAAAAGATCTATCTATTAATTTATCAGATTCTTGGGTAGTATATATTTTTTTAGTTAATTTCATTATCTTACTATCTTAAATGAATAATCTTCATCATATACTTGAATACCCTCCGTATTATCTGATCTAAATAATAATTTATAATAACGTTCTGGTTGGAACCCCTCCATATGTAAATCAAAATACATACCCTCACTGTCTGCACTTAATTTAGTATATTCAGTGTCAAAAGGTATTATTACTTCATTTGTTTCTGCATCTCTTACACTATAATAACTAGTAGCAGGTAAATATTGTACGTTTAAATAATTAGATTCTGTTGTAAACGTTCTGTCTGGGTATCTTTTTCTTGTAGTTAATCTAAAACGATGTTGTGATTTTCTTTGAAATTCTTGTTTACTATTATAAAGAGATAAAAATATATCTCCAGTTTGTAATGTTGTAGCTCCCTCTGTTGGGGAATATGATGAATCATCCCATTTAAAAGTTAATTTAGGAGGGTAAATTGTGTGTGTGTCTGATGAAAAATATTGTAGTTCACCAAAACCAAAACCATCTTCTTCTATGGATCTTAATTTTTTAACTATAAATCCATGGTTAGGGATTCCTAATGGGTAAAGTGCATCTTGATAAAAACTTGAAGAAAATTTCTGAATCATAGTAGTTACATCTAAAGATAAATCTAAATCATCTTCCGCTAAAAATGTTGTTTCTGATCTAAAAGCACTACCTATATGCCATATTCCCCCACCTGCTTGGTTGCTATATGATCCTGAGGCTAGGGCAAATGTTGAATCGAATTCAGCGTTTGAACTAGTCCAGGCAGAACCTGTACTTCTATTCCTATGTATCCAGGTTGCTCCGTTTGCTGCTTGAAAACTTCCTGTTGTTGTAAAAGGAGGGTTAGCGTCATACCTTTGTGTTCCTTCCTCCCATGATTGACTTAGGGGAAACGCTATTATAGTGTGATCTGAAGTTAAGCTTTTATTTTCTCCTGAAAATAAATTTAAAGATACTTCACATGTATTAGCTGTTACTTCTTTAGCTATACCTGTTAGTTTATTTTCAATTACATCTCTTAAGTCTGTGTTTTTAAATTTAATTAAGATTCTTGAAGTATAATAAATTTCACCAGTTGTTGCTTTTTCTTCAACTAATTCTAATATTTCATCTTTACCTGTATTCATATTAATACGGTCTGGATGACTATATATTGTTGTGTCTTTTTCGGGAAATATAGAATAATATGCCATTTTAGTATTGTTTTATTTTACCTTTAATATCTGTGTCTAGGTATTTTACTTCGAATAAACTTGGGTCTAATGATGGATATATGATACCATCTTTAGTTGCTGTTGCAAAATCATATTTAAATTGAGAATATCCTGATTCTATACCTGCTAAATTATTAAAAGTAACATTTATAACAGATTGTACTCCTTTTACATTACCTATTAAATTATAAACTTCTGACTCTATTATAGGTTGGTTTATTTGCCATTTCTCTATATTAAAATAATCTTTTAAATCAGTAATGCAATCTAATAATACTTGTTGGTTATTATTATTTCTAAAAGTTGAAATTTCAAAATCAACACCAAAATTAATTACAAAAGCATCCATTAAGTTAATAGAATCTGTTAGTGGTTTATAGTGGTTTAAATACGTAGCTAAATTTGTTTTAGTAGCATCATTACACGTTGTTAATTTTTTATTATTATCATAACCTAAAGTGTATAAGTTAGATGAAATTTGAGAAGATTCTGTGTTTGTGTTTTCTCTTTCTATTTCTGTTGATTTTACTATATATGCTTTAGCTATACTACCATAAATAGAAGGCATAGATAAGGTTCTAATTAAATAATCTTCTTTTGTTATAACTCTTTGTTGTGTAGCAAAATTTGCTGCTGTTTTTTGTTTAATTTCTTCAATAGTATCTGCCCCACCACCTCCTGTTGCAGCCACAGGGTTAGAACATGCTAAAGATTCTCTACAAAAAGATACAATAGAACTATTTAAATTAGGTTTTATATTAGTTGTTATAGAATTTATTTTATTTATTGTATCTTGGGGTGCATTTGATCTAACTCCTCCCCCTCTTAAATAAGTAACTGTTAGTGTTGTATTTGAGGGTGCTTTTCCATAGGTTTGAGAATGTAAAAAATTAGAGGGATCAATAGATTGGTCTAATTTACTTCTTCCGTCTCTACCTCCTAAACCAATATTGTCAGGTACTGGAAGAATTTCTTCATCAGATTTATTTGAATCTCCTGCTCCAAATTGAAGTTCTAATATATTATTTGATGTAAATCTAGAAACAAATCTTCTTGGTACTCTTTTTAATTTTAAAAGATAAGGAGTTTCTGATTGATATTCATATAATGATGTTGTGTTTCCCTGAACATTATTTATATTTTCAAATACTATGTCTTGGGCTAAATAAGGTACTTCTGTGTATTCATTTCCGTCTGAATCTATAATAGATTCTATATTTATTATTTCTTCATCTATTAGATCTAAAATTAAAAATCGTTCTATATTTCCTATTTGAAAGGTTTTACTTGCTCTTTCAGCTGATATTACAGGTGTTGATTTTTTTAATAAATAATATTCTGGATTATTAAATGAATCTACTGAGTATACTGAAATTTCTGTGGGGTCGAAAGAAGATGAAAAATCAAAAACTACTGGATTTTGGAGTAAAAAATTAATATTATTAGAAGAAAAAGATGATGGTTGGTTTATAGTTAAAGCATAATTAAAGTCAGGAGCATAATCTTCTTCTGTTGTAGCTGGTACTAATTGAAATAAATCTAAATTTGTTGTAGCTACTGATGTTACTTTAGGTTTATATCCTAATGTATACGCTAAATGAAATAAATTTGTTCTTTCTTGTGCTGTGTCTAAAAATACTTCTTGTAATTGAGTATCAGTATAATATGATAAAACGTCCCCCACATAAGCTGCCATTTCCATAAACATTAACCCCGGAGATCCTTCTGTAAAATCATTAAAAGTATCTGGATAGTATGTTTTTGTAAATTCTATAAGATTAGATCTAAAAGAATTAAAATCTTTATTTAGATATTTAATGTCTTTAATTGGTGTTATATTTGATATTTTGTTGTAAGCCATATTTTTTTATTTTAATACCCTCCGCCTCCACCTGAAGATACTCCAGTACTAGGGGAAGAAGAATTTGAATTATTAATACTACTATCTTGTGAAAAATTTATTTGTATAGTATCTGATTCTTGATTAGCTAATACTCTATAAGATATTGCTATTTTAATTTCATGGCTATCTGGTTCTTTAATAAGATTAACATTTATTAATTCTATACCTGCTATATTTCTATTTATTTGGTTATTAATTCTTTCTTCTAATAAAGATAAGTCGTTTGAGTTTTCAAATAAATAATTTCTTAATCCTACTCCAAAATTAGGTTTAAATACTCTTTCACCTGGTTCTGTAAGTAATACATTTAGTAAATTACTTTTTACTTGTTCTGCGGTTGTGTAAGATGAAAAGAATACTCCCTCTGCATTAAAAGGAAATATAACCCCCAAAGCTTTATTTCTTTTTTCTGATGGGTTTATCTGTATGTATTCTCTTACGTTTGCCATTTATTAGTTTCCTTTTTTCTTTAATATTGCCCCCATTAAATCACTATAATCTCTTGTTACTGCTTCTGCTACGCCTTTAGGCATACCTACTGTGTCCATAGGTAAAGACCCTCCTGTTGCAAAAGGACTTGATAAACTTACAGGTGCTTGGGCTGTTTGTGTGTTTGTACTGCCTTGAGCTGTTTCATTTAATAAATCATTTAAAGCACTGTTAGATGTATAATTTTGAGATATACGTGGTTTTATAGGTTGTGTACCCATAATTTTTTCTTTTAAAGAATGTTTAGTAGCTTCTGGTACTTCAACTATTTTTTCAGTGTGTTCTACTATTGTTGGTTTTAATTCATCACGTAAGTCT
>TARA_R110000764_G_scaffold3602_3_pt1 | contig 10028 bp, 11 predicted proteins | sample TARA_R110000764 | Tara Oceans TARA_R110000764 (sample SAMEA4398111) | marine metagenome | biome: Polar Biome; feature: [SRF] surface water layer (ENVO:00010504); material: water (ENVO:00002006), including particulate matter (ENVO:01000060) such as... | depth 5 m
ATCAATTACAACTTTTTTACCATTAACTGTATGAGTACCAAGACCTAAAAGATTATAGTAACCAGCTTTCTCAATAAGATCATCATAGTAACCTGAGATAGAATCAGCACAGTCTACAATTTCTGGCACATCAAGCATTCCGTCAAAGATCTTAGATGGATTAGAATAGATGTTACGAATGATGTGAGTGTAAGAACGACTATGAATAGTTTCAGAGAACGTCCAAGTAATGATCCAATTTTCAAGTTCAGGCAACGAAACAATAGAACCAAAGGCTTCAGCTGGAGCCCGTCCTTGAACACTATCTAACAGAATCTGACGTTTCAAGTTAGAAGTAAAGATGTGCTGTTCATGTTCTGTTAGTGCTTTAAAGTCTTTTGCATCTTGGTAGATGTCAACTTCTTCTGGACGCCAAAAGAAGCCTAGTTGTTTATCAGTCAGTTGATCAAACTGCTTGTACTTTAGTGTATCATAACGTTGAATGGTTGGCCCACCAGTTGGATCCAAAAAGGACGCAACTGAAGTATGGTCAACGCGGTTATTCACATCAAAAACGCTCATCTAAATTTTCCTTTGAATTCTATTTCTTGTATTATATTATCATCATTTAGCTGAACTGTCAACATTTAAATTGTACAACTTTCGCAATCATCCTCATCTAATTCGCCCTGAGGCAAGTCAGTCATTTTGTCTGTATCAAGTTCACCTTGACCATCGAATGTGTTGAAGTAGTAAAGTTGCTTACCACCGTATTTATAGAACATTAGCAAGTGCTGTAGAAGAACACTCATTGGAATCTTTTCATCTTCAAAGTATACTGGATTGTAACTTGTATTAACTGAGATACCTTGATCGATATACTTCTGCAATACTGCCATAATCTTTAAATAACCTTCAGGAGACTTTTGATCCCATAGTAAATCATATTTGTTTTTAAGCCTACGATACTCTGGCACAACCTGTTTAAGAACGCCGTGCTTACTTTGTTTAACACTAATAAGACTACGTGGTGGTTCAATACCGTTAGTAGCGTTTGCAATCTGCGCAGATGTTTCACTAGGCATAAGAGCCATAAGAGTAGAGTTACGAATACCCGTAGCCTTAAGCTGCTTGCGTAGACCTTTCCAATCCATACGTTCTTTATGCTTAACCAATTCGTCAAGATCTTTTTTGTATGTTTGGTTAGGAGTAATGCCTTGTCCGTATTTAGTTTCATCAGCACCTGAAATGCTACCGAACTCAATAGCAAGATCTGCTGAAGCTTTAATAAGATAGTATGACCACGCTTCTGCGTATTCATCGATGAGTTCTAAGCCCTCTGGAGTGATATCTTGATAGCTTAAATCATGCTTGGCAATCCAATAGGCAAAGTTAATAATGCCCACTCCAATAGGTCTACGCTTCATAGTCGACAGTTCTGCAGCAATTACAGGGTAGTTTTGATAGCTTAATAGAGCATCCAATCCGCGAACTGCAAGGTTACAACACTTCTCAAAATCAGCAGGAGTTTTAATATTACCCCAGTTAATAGCTGAAAGAGTACATAGACTAATCTCACCTTCAGTATCATTAATATCGTTCAAAGGCTTAGTTGGCAATGTAATTTCTGCGCACAAGTTACTTTGACGAATAGGAGCAAGTTCTGGCAAGAATGAACCATGATCGTTTGCATTATCTACGTTTTGCAGATAGATACGACCAGTGTTTTTACGCTCATCCATAAAGGAACTAAACAACGATGCAGCTTTGATTGTTTTCTTACGTAGTCTTGTATTACGTTCTGCCTTTTCATATAGTTCACGGAAAAGATCTTGATTCGCATAGAACGCGTCGTACAAGCCTGGAACATCGCTTGGTGAAAACAGAGTGATATCACCACCAGTAATTAGACGTTCATACATCAACTTATTAAACTGTACACCGTAATCCATATGACGAACACGATTATCTTCGGTACCTTTATTGTTTTTCAGTACAAGAAGATCTTCTGCTTCAAAGTGCCAGATAGGATAATAGATTGTTCCAGCACCACCACGTACACCACCTTGTGAACATGATTTAATAGCTGTTTGAAAGTGCTTATAAAATGGAATAACACCAGTGTGATAAGCATCGCCTTTACGGATAGGAGTACCAACTGCGCGAATTGATCCTGCGCCAATACCAATACCAGCCTTTTGGCTTACATATTTTACAACGGCAGATGCAGTAGCGCTAATGCTGTCAAGAGAATCGCCAGTTTCAATAAGAACACAGCTACTGAATTGACGTTGAGGCGTACGAACACCAGCCATAACAGGAGTTGGCAAACTAATGTCGTGTAGAGAAATAGCATCGTAATAATCCTTTACATATTGCAGTCTAGTTTCTACTGGATAGTTATGGAACAGTGTAGCTGCAATAAGAATATAACACATCTGAGGTGTTTCAAAGATCTCACCACTAACACGGTTTTGAACCAGATATTTGCCACGAAGCTGTTCCATAGCAACATAAGTTAAGTGTTCATCTCGTTCGTGCTTAACGAAACCATTGATCTTATCCCACTCATCAGAAGAATAGTATGCACTTAGTTCAGGATCATAGAATCCACGAGTAGTATTTTGAATCACTAAATCATGTACGTGAATAGGCTCGTACCCATCATATACTTCTTTACGCAACGCGTAGTTAATCAAACGACCACCAACAAACTGATAGTTTGGAGTGTCTTCGTTAATAAGATCAGCTGCTGCTTTAATTAGTGTTTCTTGGATTTCAGAAGTCTGCATTCCATTGTAAAATTGGATTTGACTTTGAATTTCTATTTCAGATGGGCTAACGCCAGTAATACCTTCACATGCATGGAATACAACTTTATGAAGCTTTTCAACATCAATTAGTTCCTTTGTTCCATCTCGCTTCGTAACTTGAATCATACTCTTTCCTTATAATATATCTATATCTGGTTCTTTATTTATATTGCCATTACAGCTTTAATTGTATCATGATGCAAGTATTTTGTCAACACAAATTTACTTACTGAATCAAGAGGATAATCGTCTTGCAATGATAACTTGAACGATTTATCAATATTTAGTTCTGGTGCTGGGTATGGAGCTCGCGACAACTGTTCGTTTACTTGCTCAATATGATTATTGTAAATATGAGCATCGCCAATGCTATGAACCAATTCACCTACTTCTAAACCACACTCTCGTGCTATGATATGGGTAAGCAAAGCATATGACGCGATATTAAACGGTACACCAAGAAAAGCATCTGCGCTTCGTTGATATAGTGAACAGCTCAATTCTCCATCATACACTCTGAATTGACTCATAACGTGGCAAGGTGGAAGCGCCATTTTATCTGTTTGGTTAGGATTCCATGCACTTAAAATCAATCTACGACTATTTGGATTAGTTTTAATCTCGTTTATTAACCATTTGATTTGATCAACACTCTCAGGAATTCCAGGGAAGTACTCACCAATTTTACCGAATGATCTCCACTGATGACCATAAACAGGTCCAAGCTCTTTGCGCACAAAGGAATTGTAATAGCCAAGTTCTTTGCCTTGGTTATCTGCGTTATCAGTCCAAATAGTTTTCTTGCCTTGCAACTCTAAAGTACTTTTACCGTACGTAAGTTCAGCTAAACGGCGTTCGTCAGTACTACCTTCGAGGAACCACAGTAGTTCTCCAACAACTGATTTCCACGCAAGTTTCTTTGTAGTTACTGCAGGAAAACCATCTTGCAAATTAAACCGCATCTGATGGCCAAAAATAGAACGTGTACCAGTTCCAGTACGATTATCTACGTCTTTGCCTGATTCCATAATGACGCGTAGTAATCTTTCATAATCAAACATTATTTTTCTTCCATTTTGTAATTGTTCCAAAGTCTTTATCATCAATATCAGCTGGATAAAACATTTTTTCAATTTGTGTCCTTGGCAAACGAACATCGCAATCGTGAAAACCACCAACGTTATTCAACCAAAGTTCATCAATATAAAATAGCATGCTATTAATTAACTGTGCACCACCAATAATCCAGATATCTTGTGCTGGTAATTCGTGATTTGATCCGCTTGGAAGGATTGAGATTAATTCTTCCATAGTTACTACAACAGAACCAAGAGATTCCTCACTCAGTTTGTTTGTAGTAACGATTACGTTTAAACGATTCGGTAGTGGTTTAAGTGAAGGAGGTAAACTTTCCCAAGTATGACGCCCCATAATAACGGTTTGCCCATCAGTACACGCTTTAAACCATCGCAAATCATCACTGTTTTTGGCCCACGGTAAATCACCGTCTTTGCCAATTCCCCACGCATCATCGTGCGCTAATATGCCTCTAATCAAGTTCTTCTCCATGACTGAAATTTTAATTCGGCTTGTAAGCCTTTATAAGTATGATCTTCAATAAGTTTTTCTACGTTTAATCCAGCAAGGTGCATATCATTAATATCTTTGCCTGGAAGATTTTCTGGCCATATACAAATGCTATAGCCGTTTTTAATTACTTTTTCCATACGCTTGTGGATTTCTTTATTACGCGGTTCTGAATCAAAAACATATATCGCATTTTCATTTGCTGAGTTACCATTGCCCTCTGCACCATTCATAGAAATAGCATTTTCAAGAAACATACTATCGAGAGCACCTTCGACAATATAATATGGATGTTGAAGATTAACTTTGTCTAAGCCAAATATCTTTGGACGTTCATCAAACATTATAGTTATATATCTGATTCCCTTAGGATTAAACCCACGAGCTGATACACCAAAGATCTTGCCGTTTTCATCAAGGAAAGGAATTACTAGTCTTGGTTCGTCTTTACCAATTTTTGCTGGATCAAATTTGTTTGGGATGATTTCGTTAATCCATGTCATAAAGTGACGAGCATAGAATAGACGATAGTGATGTGCTGGCGGGATTTGACGCTTAGTGATATATTTCTTTATGGGATGCTCGTGTGAAAGCTGGCTGATCTTTTTAAGCTTCTTAAGAGGATCATTTGATTTAGTAAACACTGGAGCTTTTGTTTTAAACGCTTCGTCTGGAGCTTCTTTCTTAGTATCTTTAGTAGACGTATTTGCTACAGATATAAACTTCTCAGCAATATAGTCGTTATACAATAAAGGATCGACTGTTTTTAGAAAGTTATTGAAGCTATGAGATGCACCGCAGTTGTGGCAATAATAAGAAAACTTGTTGTCACGTTCTAGTAACCAACCACGAGCCTTTGAACGAGACTTTTGAGAGTCACCGCACAATGGGCAGCGAAAGTTGATTTTGTATGGAGCGGTATGTCGTATTTTGAAGTGATCAAGACGACCAGAAAGCATCTGTGCGTATTGTATATCAATAAATTCTGCCATATTATAAAGTTTTCCACTAGATCATTATATAAGATCCATTATAACCTATAAAGTCTACAATGTCAACATATATTTTGCGTTACATTACAAAGGATATTAGATCTATTATATACTAATCTAGTGAAGGTGTCAACTTAAAAAAGGCCTGTCCATTTAATATTTGCAGCAACAAAGATAGCTACAGCACCAATACCAGCGATGTACCACTTCCACTGCTCTAGGAGTTTAATGCGGTCATCTATCTTAGATAAGCGAAGGTCTAGTGCGCCATTCATCTTTCCAAGCTGTAGCATTATTTCTTCATTTCGTTCTTTACGGTTTTGGTTAGTTTCTTTTGCCACTCTTTGGTGGTCAGCATAAGCAGACTCTCGCATTTCTTCTAAACGGACGCCGATTGCTTGAAAGCGAAGCACATCTTCTTCTTTGTGCTCTCCCATACGCCTTTCCATGTAATCTATTTTAGCTGAGACGGCCTTTGCAGCTTCATCTTGCACCGCAACGGCCTTTGAGATTGAATTCATAGTATCAAGGGCAGTATCGAACCTACCGAAAAATCTCTCAATTTGTTTGAGATCTTTCTTTATTAAAGCAACATCTGTTGTCAAGTTAATATCTTGATTTGCCACGTTTTCGTTCCTTATAATTGATAAAACCCCAATGTACGAATACTTGGGGTTTAATGTTATACATTAGTATCTGGTTATATTTATTCTTCCCAGACCCTCTCGTATAAAATAATTACTTGTTTTTGCTGTTTAATATATGCTTGAATATCTGCAAGGTTTAGTGCTATATCTTCATACCCCTTTGCAGTCAACGCAAATAAAACTTTGTCGTCTCTTAAATCTGTCATTACTTCTTCAAAGTTATCCGCAGTAACAATAATGAAATCTACATCTCTTAAAGTAAGTTGGTCTGGCTGTGATACTATAGGTTGTGGAGGGGTAACGTATTCAGTTTCAGTTATTATCTTGGCTGGTGGCTGTACTGGATTCGACGAGCACGCCGCTAGCGATAAGATCATCATAAATCCAAGGACATTCACTATTAAATGCTTTGCCATTCGTAGCACTCCTTTCATTTTCTGTCAAAGGTGCACCAGACTCTAGTTCAAAACACCTGAATGCTTTTACTGATGCTGTATTAATAACTCTTTCAACCAGGGCAGGTTTAGCAGCAGCAAGTGCGCCAATGTCATGCCGACCTAAACGATTTTGGAGTTGGTTTTTTTGTTCACGTATTGTGTTAAAGCTGCTTTGTAATGCTTCGAAATTTTCGCGTTGCGATTCGAAGTTAGCTTCCATCCGAGCAATAGTATCAATGTTCTTTTGATTAGCTTGCTCTATTTGCTCAACGTTTGCCGTGAGCTGTGCGTTGTACGCAGTTAATTCCATGATAGTAGCTTGAGTGGACTTATAATACAAAGCACCACCACCAGCTACTACCATGAGAATCATTCCGACATATAAAAATGAGGGCATAATAATATTAAAACGACTAGGTCGTCTTATTTACCTTTCTTCAAGAAAGCAGGCTTATCATCATCTTCGTCTTCATCTTCGTCTTCATCTTCTTCGCCTTCCACATCATCTTCGTCTTCATCTTCGTCGTCTTCATCTTCGTCAGCTTTCTTAGCTTCCATGATTTCAACGTACTTTTCTTCAAGACGGTTCTGGATACGTAATTCGATTTCTTCTGCAAATGCGTCCTTCATTTCTAATGGACGTCCTGCCATTGCTTCCGCAACAATTTTCTCTAAAGACATATTAATTCTCCTTTGTGATTAGTTTAATTCTGATGGATCTATTTATCAACCGAGTAACTTTGATTGTGTAGCTGGACCGACAATGCCGTCAGCAACCAAACCATTAAGCTTCTGCCATTTTTTAACACTTGTTTGTGTACCAAAGCCAAAGTCTCCATCAGCTGTAATACCAAGTGCTTTTTGCATTGCTGCAACATCATCACCCTTATCTCCTTTACGGAGGGTACGTAATGCAGTTGAAGCCTTAGTTGTTGTTTTAGGAACACTTGCTCCACCTAAGATAGCTTTAGCTGCTTCATAACGACGGTTACGGTCTTCTAAACCAATTGTACCACCATTAATAGCTTTTGTCAACCCTAGATTATCATCTCTATCAGCAAAACGTTCTAGTCTGTTTGTTTTCCAAAACCAGCATGCTGATTCCATAGCACCCTTAGGAGTTGCTACGTATTCTGCTGCTTCTTCTGTTCCGATTCCGATTGACTTTGCAAATGCTGCATAATTATTCCGGCCTGTAAGTTGCTTAATACCGCGGCCCCTAAATCTCCACCCATCCCCAGCGTTGGTGTTGCCAAGAGCGCCACGTTTAGATCTGAATTCATCTTGGTAGACATAGTTAGCAATCTTTTCAGGCTTGCGAGCATATTCTTTAGCATCTCTTTTTCCTTTTCCGAAGTAGCGACCGAATACAGCATTAAGCGCTTTTTCGCTGTAATTTATATTCTCTTCTAATTTAGTAAAGTCTAATGATTCATGTGCACATTGCGCCATCATACCAGCAATACGATTAGCTGTATTGATCTCGTATTTTTCAAACATAGGAACTGCGGATTCATACCATGATTTGGCATCCTTGTTCTTTGGAATCATTGCACTGAATTGTTCTAGCGTAATCATTTTGGTACTCCCATAATATCTCTAAGTCTTTTCTTGTTTGTTGATTTGTTCTTGCTGGTCCATTTCTTTTGACCTGCTTTAGACATATGTCCTGCGTCCATGCCAGCAACATTGCCGCCACTAACGTTATTTGTTGGTTCTTCTTCTAATTCTGGCTTAGTGTTAATAACTGATTTTTTTTCATTTAACTCAATAAAAAGGTTGACATTCTCTGCAAGCATGGTATAATTGACATATCGGTCATTAAATATAGATAGAGACTCTTCTAATTGTTCTTCAGTTAAATCTTCAGTAAGCATTGATTCATCAGTAAACACTTTATATTCTTTGATTAGGAATAGTGCTGCAGCATATGATGCTATCTTAGAACTACCACCAGGTGCCTTTGCTAACAACTTCTTAAGATTCATAACCATAACATCAAAAAGGCCAAAAGCCTTTTTCTGCTTTGATGTACGTTCTTTTTTCTTTATTAGAACAGTACCACTTTTATCAATCACGCCTTCTTTAAAAGCATCCCACTTTTCAAATGGTGTAGCTAATCTACGGACGAATTGATATACTAAAAATAGATCGACGAACATGCGTCAAATTCCTTTGAGTAATATTGATATAGAATCATCAGAATCTATATTTTGTTTAGCTAAAACTACATCGTCATACTGAATAACCAGTGGCATGTAATTTAAGTATTCTACGAACGGCTTTAAACAATCGTGAAACTCATGGAGCTTCATGAAAAGCATATTTGTTGCTTCTGGACCAAAAACGTTATAGATAATAATCAAGTGATTCAGAATCAACCTTTCCTTAAGGTCTGCATCGTGCCTATATCTACCAAAAAGTTTTCGTAAATATTGGAATCGCTTTAAATCTTCCTCAAACTCTGAAATATCAGCGCATTGAGGATTGTCATAATGTTTCGATGCAAACAACAGAAAGGTTGATTCTGTTAATATCATATTATACTATATCTCTTATGCGTCTGCGACGATTGCATCTTCAACTGCTGTATCGCCAGTAACACCCAAGTCGCCAGCAGCAACTGCGGTTACTTTCATTGGTACTAGACATTCAGCGTGGTGACGTGTACCATCTGTGTGGTATAACCACCAACCTGGACCAGTAATACCTTTTGCACGGTTAGCTGGAACAGCTGCCTCGGTAAGGTCAACGAAGATTGCGTTATCGCGATCGTTTGATTTGTTTGTGTTAGCTGCAGCATCTTCTAACCATGTTGGTACGGAAGCTAATGCGTCGGTCTTTCCCCATAGTGCCATTGTAATTCTCCTTAAGGTTTTTCTTATTGTTATTTATTAGTTTTTTCTGGTTTACTTCTAGCAGCTTCTTTAGCAGCTTTAAGCCTTGCTGCAGCCGCTGTAATTCTAGTCCGGTCTGCAGCTTTCTTAGCAACTGCAGCTTTCTTAGCTTTAATCTTATTATCAAACTTGTCCGCTTTCGCGTCAGCAGCATCTGCTCTACCAGAAACAGAAACTCGGTTAGCAGCCTTTTTAGCAAGACGAGCAGAACCTACAACAGCTTTAGCTCCAAGCTTAAATGCACCACCGATTGCCTTACCGATCAACTCGTTAATTTCTTCTTCAGTCATATTTTCTAGTTGATCTAGAGAAATATTGTTTTCATTAATATACTGCGCTGTTAAATCATTAGTTTCAGATTCACTATATGATTTTAGTCTAGCAGCGTTTTCAGCTCGTTTTTTCACAAGATCTGCTTCGTATTCAGCAGAACGTTTTTCTCTATGTTTAGCAAGAGCATCACCTGATAGCTTGTTAGATAAGTGTGCTTTACCACCACTATTGTTGCCACTCTTGCCACCGTTATAAGCGCCAGCTTTAGCCGCTTGGTCTGATGCACTTGATCTAGCTTCATCTAAAGATTCATTGCGCTTAGACTTTTGATATTCGTTGTACTCTTTACGCTTCTTGTCGTTAGCTGCTTTTTCTTCTGGAGTCATGTCTGAAACTTTCTTAG
>TARA_R110000764_G_scaffold38081_3_pt1 | contig 10027 bp, 9 predicted proteins | sample TARA_R110000764 | Tara Oceans TARA_R110000764 (sample SAMEA4398111) | marine metagenome | biome: Polar Biome; feature: [SRF] surface water layer (ENVO:00010504); material: water (ENVO:00002006), including particulate matter (ENVO:01000060) such as... | depth 5 m
GTTCTCCAAGGCGCTCTCTGCGGAGGTAATCCGGGACAATGTGACGATCAACAACCTGCTGCCGGAAAGGATTGAGACAGACCGTCTGCGCTACATGACAGACAAATTGGCGAAGCATAAGGGGATTAGTTTGGCGCAGGCGCGTGAGGAGATGCTTCGCCCCATTCCTGCGGGTCGTTTTGGTCGGCCCGAAGAGCTTGCCGCGGCCTGCATTTTTCTTTGCTCGCAGCAGGCAGGCTATATAACAGGACAGAACTTGCAACTAGATGGTGGCGCCTATTCGGGGCTGATCTGATAGGTTATCGAGACGACAGCGTCTTCCAGTTAGCAGGGGGGACTTCGTGCGGTGCAAAGTCCAACTCGACTTCTACTCCATTCGGGTCGTAAAAGAAAACCTGCCATGTACGTACCTGCCCCGGGCATCTGATGATGCGAAAAGGCACCTGGTGTCGCCCTAGCAGGCAAAGAGTTCTGCTGAGGTCAGTGGCAAAGAAAGCCATGTGATCCAAAGCCCCACGTCTGGGTGTGGGCATATTGCATACTTGTATAAGGTGCAGCAGTGGTTTTTTTTCTGCATATAGCCATAGACCTTGGACTGGGAAGGCCGGCCGGTAGCCAACAGTCAGGCCGAGTAGATCTACATAAAATTGGCGGGTCATCTCCAGTTGGTCACTGGCAACGGTGAAGTGGTCTATGCGCTCAATCATTACGCCTGTATTACTCCGTTTGGTGTGTAAATTATGATCAATTAAAAGTTAAGTGCGAAATAAATGGAAGCGTTAAAAAGCGTTTTACGGTATTGGTTTTATTGATACCGGTTAATGGTATTTTTAAGTTGTCAGTGCTGCGTGTACGCGTATTCTGAGAATGGCTATTTCAGTGCCAATAAATAAAAAATGCTGAAGGTCAATGTAATGAACTCTATAAGTTATGCTGAGCGTGACTCGACCTGCACTGGTGAGTTTTCTACCGAACATCGCTTGGTCAGCAATGACTATGATATCCGCATTGAAAGTGCCAAGTGGTTCACCACGGGGACAGCGTCAGTTCAGGCTGACAGTGCCTGCATTTTGCGCTTTATATTACCTACCAAGGGCAATCTGGGAGACGCAAGACCTGAAAACCGGGGGCGCTTCACGGACCGAGTATGCGATTTCCAGCCACTGGGCCAAGCATTGTTTATCCCCAAGGGTCAAGAGTTTCAGTTTCGCCATGGCGCGAATCGACATAAAGCAGTCGTTTGCTTGTTTGATCCTGCCGCTTTGGCACCATTAAGCGGTTTGCAATGGGATTGGAAAGAGCGTTTGAACGAAGGAATGCTCGATGTTCAAAGTAACTTCCTTCAAGCCTCGTTGCGAAGTTTGGCTGATGAGGTAACCCACCCTGGGTTTGCCAGCGATGTCCAGACTGAGTGCTTGCTTACAGGAGTGGCACTTGATCTGTACCGTAGATTTTTTAGTCCGGTCAGCCATTCGACGGTTAATGGGAAGTTGAGCCACTCTCAGATTAGTTTGCTGGATGAGGCTATTGAAGCAACGGAGCCGGGCCAGTCCTCGTTGGGGAAGCTGGCGCGGTCTTGCAATATGCCGGTTCGCCGTTTTTCTGAGCAATTCAAGAACACCACGGGTATGACTTTAAGGCAATACATAGCGCTGGCTCGCATTCGCAAAGCCAAGTCGATGTTGTTAAATCCAACTATTTTGATAAAGCAGATTTCTTATGAGACAGGGTTTCTTAATCCTGCCTCCTTTACTGCGGCATTCCGCAAGGAGGTTGGAGTGACTCCCGAAGAGTTTCGTCGCCAGGCCTGCAGTAGACTGGCCGCTCGGTAAGGGCATCAGACAGGCAATGGCGATATGTTCCGAAACTTGGGGTAGCCTCCGAGACTGAGCAGAAGCAGTGGCCCAACGGTAAAGCAAACAGCGCTGAAACCCAGTACCGCTGTATAATTCTGATACGAGTCGTAAAGCTTGCCGAAAAGGAGAGGTGCCGCGGCAGCTCCTGCTGTGATCATTCCAAGGTGCACGCCAAAAAGTCGGCCATAGTCGCGCATGCCGAAATAACGCGCAATGAGAAACGCGGCTATATCGAACTCGGCCCCGGCACCAATGCCAACCAACAAGGTAGCCATTACATAGAGTGTGCTGCTGCTGTGCTCCATAGCGAAAATGAGGCACGCAAATGCGGGCATGATGAGGGCTATTGCGGCGACGCCTGGAGCCCAGAGTCGGTCAATAAGATATCCAACCACCAGCCTGCCGAGGATAAGCGAAACTCCGAAGGCACTAAACACTTTCCCGGCTTCAGCTGCACTCAAGCCGCTGTCCTGAAGCAACGGGATTATGTTGGTAACCATGCCTACTACGCAGGCTACTACCAGCGTCATCGATAGGTTGCACACCCAGAACCGCCATGAGCGGAAGGCGTCTTTAAGTGAAACTCCACCGTGACACGCCGCTGAGGTAACTTTGTCAGAAGTGGCTTGGCTACTTTCTTTGCTTGCAGTGGTGAGCCAAAACAGGGAAATGGGTAGAGCCAGAGTAAGGGGGAGTAGCGCAAGGGCAAGAAAGCCGGCCTGCCACCCCCATTGGCTCACCACGATAGTGATAAGGATGGGCAGGCCGGCAGCGGCCAAGCCTGATCCACTTAAGATGATTGCGAGGGCAAGCCCTCTATTTTCAACGAACCACAAATTGATCAGATGTGACCAGGTAATCTGCAGGGTGCCGAGGCCGGCCAGTGGAATTAAAAAGTAGCCGATGTAAAGCGCCCAAATGTTGGCATTGATTTGGCTCAGCAGCACCAAGCTAATAGACAAAGCAATCAGAGACAATGCGGTAACTCGCCGTAGTCCAAATCTGTTGTTCAGCCATCCAGCGAGTTGGGCGGCTACGATTGTACCCAGTGACAGCGCTGTGATAGCAGCCTGTAAGTCTCCACGTGTCCATCCCATGCCTTGTTCCAAGGGGATTACCATAGCACTGAAGCTATATAGGAGTAATGAACTTGAGCTGGTTGCTACCCCGACAATGGCGAGTATCAAAATGCGCCATCCGATGGCGAATTCGTGAGCATTAAATTTTTTCATGAAGTGCTTCCATATGCGGCGGGAAAAGTGCGATGGGTCAATTACGTACCGATAAAAACGGCGGCCTCATCGCTTTTTTTTATGACATGGTTCTTACGAAGAGGTCCCGGAAGGCTTGCTACGTCTTGGTCTTTGCTATTCAGGTCCTCGGGGTGAATTAAGGTCGGCCCCAGTGTCAGGTGCCCTAGAGCCAGGTTCGCTATATCTGCGGCGGCTGGCAGCTCCAGCGTGAGAGCGTGCGGCAGATTTAATCGCTGCATCGTTTCACGGATAATCGGGGTATCCACTGTGCTGATTAGTAGGTTGAGTACATCGACTCCGTGATTTTGCCACTCCGCCCAGAGTGACTCTCCGAGGTTGAGGATGAAGGCTTTGGTTGCGGAATACATGGCTAGCTTGCGCACGCCACCAAGGGCGGAATGGGAGCCCACCAAGAGCACGCCGCCTCTGCGGCGCGCGACCATGGCCTTTCCAAAGTGGTGGCAGGTCCGCAAGACAGTTTCTGTATTTAGGCGGAGTAACTTAGACCAATGCTCGTCGTCCGTATCAAGAAAATGGCTTATATAAGGGTCGCCGCCAGCGTTGTAGATAAGCAGACCGATATCCAGATCTGCGGTGCCGTTGACCAATTGCTTTGTGGCGTCGACTTCGGAGAGGTCCTGGCAGAGCACGCGCACTTTAGTACCGTGCTTAGTTTCAAGCTCACGCTGCAGTGAGGTCAGAGCGTTGCGGTTGCGGGCAACCAGCACACAGTTAATTCCTCGGCTGGCTAGCTCGCGTGCGAATGCAGCGCCCAAACCCTCTGATGCGCCCGCGACCAGCGCCCAAGGGCCGTACTGCTGTGCGAAATTTGTTGTTTCTTTTGAGTTCATTGTTTACCTGCTATCTGGCTATCTAGAGAGTTAAATGGCGGGCAGGTCTATATGGCTTGCTGATGCACCTATAGCGGTCGCGCCAAATACCTGAACTCGCCGCTCTATTTGTGAGGCAAAGAGTGTCAGCAGCGGTAGGTCATGTTCGGGGCCGGCGGTATGAACAAAGCGCTCAAGTCCTGCTTCCATGAGCTCTACGCTATTGAATTTTTCTCCGAGCAGGGCGTTGGCTTCCTCTAGGTCTTGTCGTTGCAGTTGGGGCATCATCGCGTCTGCTTTGCCCAAGTATTCAACGAGCTTGCGCACTGCATTCAGTTTGGTTTTCTGGAAGTCATCGGCTACGTGTATGTGTTCAACTGCGTCGCTGAGCATCATCAGTAGGTCGCGATTAGGGCCTTGGTCTGCAATTTCCTGCTGCGGTTTGACGAGATCTACCCCCATGCATTCAGCTAGCGAATGAACTATCACTCGCCGCAATGCAATATCGAACTCTATGTATGTATCGTGCGGCGCACCGGACTCGGGGCTTGTTACGGTAGATGAAAACTGCATGGCACTGACGGTCGAGAATAGTGCGGTGTGAAACCTGACTACGTCAGGTTCAGCTGCTTCTCCCGTGACTTGCTGGTAGTACTTGTATAGTTCGCTGAAGCTGCTGCCCAGGGGCTCGTAGTTGTCTCGCATGCGTGCTGACGCGAGATCGGCTAAGGGGTCGCCAATCATGGCGAACTCGAAGTCGTAAAGGGCCCTTACCCGGCCACGGTCAAACAGATATTGGCCCGAGTCGTATTGAATCAGCGCGGGGCGTGTTCTGTGCAATGGGACGTTTCGGCGAAGCCAGTTGAGTGCGAACTCGATCAATGGCTGGGGGTGTGACTTGTTTCGTGCATATAGAGGGTAGTATGCCTCTAACCCGGCCAGCGAAATCGCTGACGCGCCTTCCGGGACGGTTAGGCCTATACACGCGAAACTATCTACCGGCAGGTGGTGCATTTTCGCCATTGCATCAACGTATTGTTTGGCAATGCTGAGCTGCTCTTCCTTACTGCGAGCTTGGGATATATCCCGTGTTCCGACTACGCGTTGCATGATGATTGCTTGGGGGTCTTCGCACATTCCATAGATGTGCGGTACGGGCACTGCCTGTTGACCTATCAGAGTAAGGATGTCCGCCTCGCGCTTCAGCTCTGGAAAGGGGCTTACATCACCACCACGCTCCCCCCGTGCATGTAACTGGAGGACTTTGCCTTGGATGTTGAGGTCAAGGTTCCAGGCAGGACGCCAACGGGGGAGGCGTTCGATGTTTATGACTGTTCCGTCTAATAGGTTTTCTACGAAGCGGCTGATTTTCTGCTCGCTACTGAGACTGGATGTTTCTTGTACGGCCGTATTCATTGACTACTCCATATACCCAATTGCGGACTCCGATGGCCGCCGGAAACTCAAAAGGGTTTGTGTTTTTAAAGTTGTGGACCGCCAACGTCTTGCAGGGAGACGCCTTTTTTCTTGGCTAAATCAGCTGTGTCCAGATACTCGCGCCAGGCCGTGATCAGGCCATCGCTATCCAGCTCATATACGGCGACCATTGAATGAGGCATTGGTAGCCCACTGGAAACGGCATAGTCTTCTCGCTCCGTCATGACTACGTGATCCGAAGAGGTGATATTCCTGATCACACAATGATTGTGGGTGACGTAACTCATCTGCCTGCTGATTTCGTCTCTCAAGGCCTCGCGGCCTTTAATTATCGGTCCGCCTGGTACCCATAGTTGCCATGTGGCATCAGGGGTCATCATTTTTAAAATAGTGTCGATTTCGGGTCGTGATTGCGCTGTTCCATCGCCCCAGGCGGCGCAAAATGCGCGGACGATCTGTTCTTGTCTGATTCCCATGGGAGCGTCCTGTTTTGTTGTGGTTGTAAGTGGCAGGTCAGCGCAGGTAACGCCTGACCACGGGCACCATGGGGGTGCCACAGCTCATGCCACCGTCTACCCGCATCAGTGCGCCGTTGACGTAGCGTGACTCATCGGAAGCTAGATAAACGGCCATATTGGCGATGTCTTCTGGCTCACCCAAGCGGGGTACGTTCTGAAGATCCAAGAAGGCGTGTTGCATGTCGCTACTGGCCCAGCTCTCCATGGCTGGCGTTCTTATGACGCCAGGCAGAATTCCGTTACATCGAATACCTTGTTTTCCGAATGTGGCGGCGATAGTTTGCACATACCAATTGAGCGCTGCTTTTGAGGCACCATAGCTGAATTGCGCAACCTCTCCGGCGATGGAGCTGGTCGAGGAGCTGAAAAGTATGGATCCGCTTTGCTGCTTCAGCATGTGTGGCAGAGCGTGCTTGCAGGCGAGTACTCCACCAAGCACGTTGACGCGCATATTTCTATGAAACAAGGTTTCATTGAAGTTCAGGAAATCGACATCTCTAGTCGTTTCGGGGTTTTTGTTGACGGCATTATTGAACAGCACATCGATCCGACCGAAGCTTGAAATAGCCTGCGCTATCATTTCCTTTATATCTGTTTCGATAGCAACATCGGCTTCGATTGCGATGGCTGTGCCGCCAGCACGGTTGATATCTTCGGCTACTTGGGTCGCGGAAGCAGCGAACAGGTCAGTGACAACGACGGCGGCCCCCTCGGTAGCAAAAGCTTTGGCGCTTGCACGACCTATCCCGCTACCGGCGCCAGTAATTAAAGCGACCTTAGATGCAAGTCTCATTGAATCAATCTCCAAGTTGTTGGCAGAGCTAGCTGTGCTTTGTGGTTTTGCTGATTGGGGCCAAATCAGCGTCGCTGACCGGCCGCGATGGTTTGCGGGTTGGCTTCCCGCTCGGCGATAGGCGACTCGCGATAGCGTGTGGGACCGTTACCAAACATGCCGTACTGGGTGCGGGTGAAGTCGTAAAGCGAGTACGAATCCTGCTGCGGGTTGTTGGGGATGCCAAAAGCTTGAATGTTGTACTGTGCTCCGGAGCGGAATAGCTCCCCGCTATCGTCCCAAGCGTCATAGAGCGCGGCTCCGAAAGTGTCCTCGTCGATGTAGTAGCGACGAGATTTCTGAGCATGACGCACGTCCTCCTTGCGCTCTGCTGATACCACCCACACACGATGCAACTCCCAGCGCTCGCACTCTGGGTTGATGTGGCTTTCCATCAATTTCTTCTCCACATCGCACCCCCACTTGAGCTTGTAGTTGCTGTAAGGGATGAACATCTCCATCTTGCCTTCAAGCGTCCAGTTGAAGCGGTCCATCTGCCCCGAGAACAGAAAAATTTCGTCATAGAACGCTACGCTGCCAAATGCGGAGTTTGGCGTGTCATAGGAAAACTCCGGAGCGCGGCGCACACGGCGTTGGCCAGTAGAGTAGCTCCATGCGTAGCGATCATTTTCAACGGGGTCCAGATAGTCCCAGTAGCCCGATGCTTCACCTGCCTTGCGTGCCGGTGCCACAGTTCTGGACCAAATGCGAGATGCCATTTTGGGGTCACGCCCCTCTACCCCAACCTGGTAGTAGGGCTTTTCGCCGGATGAGCGATTCGTATTGGTGAGCGTTATTCGACCTCCGTTGACGACGTAGGCGCTATGGTTCCAGTCCCAGCCGTTCACGCCCTGATAGTTCAGCAAGTAGTTCCACATCAGTTCGCGACCAGTTTTTGGCAGTGGGAAAGGAAGACCGCCCCGGCACGCCTCGCTCACCGATAGCCCGTCGTTTAAAGACGTGCAATCTGAGTTGCTGGCGTTCTTCTGTGTTGCTGCGAGAAAAGTCTCCGGGAAGGTCGCAGTCCGATGTGTCGGATAGATATCCATGTAGTAGGTATCAGGGTAACGCTTGAGCAGTTGTATCTGCCCGCTGGATAGTTGGTCCTTGTATTCATCGGCGTTTTCCGCTGTGACACGGAATAACGGGGCTTCGTTTTCGAAAGGGTTTGGCCAAAAACCATCCCCTGGAGCGAGGTTTTTGACGACGAGTCCGCCGTCGTAGGCAGGTATAGTACCCGCCTCATTCGCCGCAGCTTCGGCTCCGAAGCGAGTGAGGGTGTTGCCAAGGTCTGCGGCAGTCCAATTGGTATCAGCGGAGACGGGAGCTACAAGGAGCGCGAGTACAGAGTTGATTGCGAGTTGTTTCGTCTTCATGGTGAACTCCTGTGGAATTATTGTTGGGGAGTCAGAACGCGGTACTAAGTGTTAGGGAGACCCAGTCTCGGTCGGCGATTCCGATGCTGCCGTTGCCACCAATCACCGTTTCGCCAACGCCCGGAACCTGTCGGGTGATGTGGTCTGCGCCGTAGCCGATGTAGGAAAGGCTCACCTCATGTCTTTCATCCAGTGTTCCCTTGATGCCTACTTTGAAGTTATAAGTTCCTTCGTTGCCGCCTCCGGTAGCCGCGTTGCCGTAGACTCCGTAGTTGAGGCTCATGGGGGCGGAAAGATTCCAGCCTGGAAGTACGCTTAACCACTGGGGGGTAAAGTTGACGGCAACTCCGACATAATCATCGGTAGCGCAACCCCACTTCTTGTTTTGACCTGCGCAGCCTCCGTAGCCCTCACCGCGAAAACGATCGTTGTTTTTGGTGACTTCAGCCAAGTGGCTATACGCTATTTCGGTGATCAGCGAGCCTGTGTCGTACAGCGGGGTTGTTGGCAGTAGCCAAAGGCTATTGGCAACCATATGCCAGGTGTTGCCACGGGCTCCTTCGTTGCTGGCCAGGTCAAAGCTGCTCGAGATCAGCGGAGCATCTTTGCGGTAAGATAGATCGACGCCCACTGAGGCTCCGCCCATTACCGGGCCAGCAGACCAGCTGAGGCCGTACAACTTGATGTTTTCGGCGTAGACGTAGCGTGCAAAACCAGGCCCGGTTTGCAGTCCCCAGGGTGAGTAATCATCAAACTCACGATAGAAGGCACTGATGTCCGACTGCATGAAGTCCAAGCTGTAACGCGCCATTATCCCCCAATTACCACTATTGCCGGGCTCTATCGGATCTATGAACGGATAAGTAAATCCAGGTGCCACGGGTAGCGCGTCTGGGCCTTCGAGCGCGACGTCAGCGGAGCCAAGATAGGTGCCACCCTCTGGGGCTCGTGTGGTTTCCCACTCCAGAAAGTATTGAGCTGCCAGGGAGAGCCGGTCGCTAACCTGTGCCTGGCCTGAAACCTGGGTAAGCGGAAGGAATATTTCGCGTGTTTCTGTGCCGGGGTTTGCCAGCGCCTTGCGGCCATCCAATGGTGCTTGAGAATATGAGAGTGCGTGACCTGCGATCAAAAGGCCGTTACCCCAATAGAGGGTATGACGGCCTGCTCGTAGACTGATTGGAGCATTGCCGATATAGAAACGGGTGAATGCAAAGGCATCCAGAAGCTCGCCACTGACACCGCGGTGAAAGCGTTTGGTATGCGAGGAGTAATTGGCGCCTTCGTAGCTTGGTGTGCTGGGGCCGGTTGGTGCGCCCGGGTAGTAAACGCTACCCGGGTTACTTTCCACGCTAGTGTCGTTGTAGGCGTGGTCATACCAGCCAGCACCGCTGATGCGAATACCGTTATAGTTCTTGTAGACCAGCTCAAATTCGCTCATGACGTCAATGCGGTTTGTAACGATATCACCCTGGTCGAATTTATAGTCGGACTCATCGTAGGTGGCGTTGTTTGCAATCGCCTGTTCTCGCTGCTCTGTCCTAACACCCAGGTTGTATCGCAACGTGTTGTCCCAACGTATGAGTACATCGGGATTGCTGGTGGAAAACTCCGCGGCGTTTAGGTGGGGAGAAGCAAGACATGCGATAAGTGCAGACAGACTTGTCGCTGCGTTGAATATCTTCAACTCAGGTTTGAACATGTGGTATCTCCGGCGTCTTGTTTTTATTTTCTAGTAAGGACAGTAGACGTGAGGGAGTTTGAGGGGGCAATCATGAGGACTATCGCTGAAATGCTGTCGACTATCGCCCAACTACCTCCGGGCCGTGCGGACGCCTTGGCTCGTAAAAAATTCAGTTGTCAAGCGAGCCGACGATTCCATCCCAGATATCAGACCGTGCGTTTGCAAAGTTGTGCAAGTGAGCATT
>TARA_R110000764_G_scaffold14456_2_pt1 | contig 10023 bp, 12 predicted proteins | sample TARA_R110000764 | Tara Oceans TARA_R110000764 (sample SAMEA4398111) | marine metagenome | biome: Polar Biome; feature: [SRF] surface water layer (ENVO:00010504); material: water (ENVO:00002006), including particulate matter (ENVO:01000060) such as... | depth 5 m
AACGATATGGAACAGCGAATTTCAGGCAATATGGGCAGCGGTTGTGTCATTTTGGTTTGGATCTCGAAGCTTTCAGAGGAAATAAAAAGCGAGGTATCTGAAATGATCTTGCATATTAATGCGTCCGGTCTGGAGCTCATCAAGCATTACGAAGGTTGGCGAAAGTCAGTTTACTTGTGCAGTGCAGCCAGAGCCACAATCGGTTGGGGCAGCACATGGGATTGTAATGGCGATGCTGTTACCCGTGACCACCCTGATATTACGAAGGAGCAAGGCGAGTATCTCCTCCTCCGCGAGGTGCGACACTCTGAGGCAGCAATTAGAAAGCTTGTCAAAGCGGAGCTGACAGAGAATATGTTCTCTAGTTTGTGCAGTTTTGTATACAATGTGGGGTCAGGAAACTTCCAGAAATCTACGATGCGTATGAAACTAAACCGTGGCCAGTTCGAAGGTGCTGCTGACGAGTTTCCTAAGTGGCGTAAAGCTGGCGGTAGAATTATAAAAGGTTTAGTACGCAGGCGTAAGCAAGAGCGCGAGTTATTTTTAACCTAAAGAAAAACCCTCACTGCAACACAACAATGAGGGGGGCTAACACTATTTTACGAATGTTGCGCATGGGTAAAACAGGTGCAGCATTATATTTATAAACATCTTAACCAATTATGGCCTTTCAATTAAAATCGTTGAACCGAATTAAAGCTGTGTCGTCCTTCGTTCGGTTAGGCGAAGGAGCTAAACTAAATTAATATCCTCGTTTCTTTAGATGCTCGTGTAAGTAGCCCATGACGTTAAACAGCAAGCCGCATAAGGCCTCTTCTATCACGTTGTTTAGGCATACGTCGCCGTCACGGTAGGCACTCCACCACTCAAAGAAATGTCGCCAACCAGATTTCATGTACGAGTCCATGGGAACGCCGAGTTGCCAATTATCCCCAGCTCTAATCGTGCCGTCTGATTGGTGGCGGTTCTTCGTCATATACTCAGCGTACCTCCCGATTACTAAAGGACTTAGATAGCCTTCGAAGTCATGCTTAGTTTCGTCTTGGTCGCGGGTTGCCCCAGTTTCAAATTCTCTCATCTTACTTTTCCTTTTCCAATCCGTAAGCCGCGAGTAGCGCAGCTTCTGCGATGCCGTCGTGTTTCTTCAACTTCCAAAATTTATCTGTTCTAAACATCATAGTGGCCAACTCAATAGAAGCGTGTTTCGCAGAGCCTAGCCCATAGTACATCTTCCACGTAGCAGGTGGGACGTACACTGTCTTAGAATTTGGCACGGCTTGAGCAAGCATTTCTACTGCGCCGAACATTCTGCCGAATTGAAAGCTGGATGCTACCCCTTGCTTCGGCATAGAATGCACGTTCTCGATAACGACTAATGCAGGGCCTTCAGTGGCGGCTCTCAACTTGCTAGACGCTATCCAATCTAATGTTGCTTTCTTAGTCGGGTAAACCAGAGGCATCATGCGAGCGTCGATGACGGTCATCTTGCCTCGGGTGTCACGTGATACCAGAGCTAACCCCCCAGTCTGCCCCGGATCAATTCCTAGTGCTATCATTTCTTGTATCTGTTTCCTTCCCATGCGTCGACCGAAATTGGCCAGCCTCTAGCCCACTCAGGCAATGGGCCTGTCATAAGTGAGACGAACTCTTCTTTAGATCCAAAATCTTCTGGGACTTCGCAGACGATCTCATCGTATACGGTGAGTATAATATTGTATCCTGCGTCTTCGCATCGGTGCATGGCTGGAGCTAAGATCTCGCGTGACACAGCTTGGCAGGCGTTCTCAGTAAGCTTGCCTCCGTAAGTCGATACTCGCTTCCACTGCCCTTCCTTCTGGGCCATGTACGAGAGCTGCGATTGCATCTGGTGACTACAGTTTCCTGACGCGCAGTCTTCGTCCGTCTCAGGAGTACACCACCGGGGTCGCACCTTACGTATCTCAGGCTTATAATACCAAAGCCTCTTGCGATTAGGCAGGATCATCGTTAACCAATCGTCCATGATCTCAAACCCGATCTCACGGTAGCTTACGAGTTCTCGGGTTCGGGTGGCTTTGATGGCGCTCGATTGTAGCCCAGCCCACAAGCTAGTAATCTTTGGATGCTCCGCTCTCCACGCCTTGCAGATCTCGATGATCCGTTCGTCGCTATGACGACCACTGCTGTCGAACTTGAGCCATGCACCCAGAGCTCCCTGATATCCAAATGCAAGTTCACCAGTCTTGCCGTCTTGTCGTTCTGTAGGATGCGTCTTTTTAGTAACTGTCCCAGAAGGTAAGCCGTAAATCTTATCACCCATGAATTCATATAGTTTAACTCCATCTCTGAAAGCGTTGACCTTCCACTCCTCACCAGCGAGGCATGAAAGAATAACTGCTTCGATTGAACTGTAATCCCCAGCGAGGATCTTGTGCCCCGGAGCCGCTTGTATCCAATGCCGCGAAGCGTTAGACACTGCTGCCATCGCGTCTCCGTATACCATATCTAGATACTCAGCGTCACCATACATAATGTCGCGAACCAAATCTTCTGGGTCAACCCTGTCGTCCCCCTTAGCTAAGTTTAGAGGCTGAAATCCTGAGCCAGTCCACCGCCCTGTTGCTGCTCCATGGTATCGCGTTTGAAACCTAGCCCTGCCATCGGTGCCAAGCTGCCGAGACATAGCAGCTAACTTCTTAGTGCTGGCTTTATTAATGGCAAGCCTGATCTCTAGTGCTCTACGTGCAGGGCCTGAAGGAATATCTCCGTCTTCAAGTAATTCGGTGAGGTACATTTTCTGCAGATTGTCGAGATGTAAGCCCTGCTCCGCAAACCACTCTTGAACTTTATCGCGTTGCGTTGGCCTCAGTCCCACAAGCTGGACAAATTCTTCGGTAAGGGTTTCGGCACGTTGGTCGACAACTTCCGTAGCCTTATCAATTCCAGCTCGGTCAAGGTATAGTCCTCGTGTGTTGATCTTTTGGTCGAGTAGGAAATGGGGGAGCTCTCGGTCTGGAAGCTGGCCAAGGTCATCGGAGACGGCTTGCTCCAGTTCCACGTCTTTGATGCAATAGCGTACAAACTTTTCAAAGTCTTCCTCCGGTATCTCTGGCTTGGCCGTCTTTAGATTTAACTTAGAATATTTACTGATTAACCGACCGCCCTCTGGGTCTTTACCTTCGTACCCAAGAACTTTTGATAACTTATCGAGCGCAGCGGGTAACGCATAATAGTTAGCCACCGCCATTGTGTCACGCCATTGCTCAGGTTGAGGCATGATCCACCCGTATTTTCTGACCATAACATTCTGCCAGATAGACCGCTCGAAAGCTACGTTATGCGCTTCGACCTCTTGGCCTTCTTCTATCGCGTCTCGTAGGTCGGCAGGCATACCCTGATCTTTTCCCGGCCACCATGTCTGGATCGGGTCGTAGTCGATACCCCAGCAGGCGCATATAACATCCGTTGTCGGATCTTCAGAGTATGCCCATGCTCCCACCTTTGGAAGATCGGCGTAGGATTTAGTTTCAAAATCAAATGTAATCATGTTTCGAACCTCAGATAAGAAAAAGATTGAGCAGTTTTATGACGTACTCAGGTCACGTCTAAAGCCGTAGGTGCATGAAGGGGAATAAGTAAACCCCACCTGATCATTTCTTAACAGGCACCGTAGTTCTAGGCCCTAGCCAGCTTGGCGACGTTTCTGAGGAGCGTCGTCAGTGTTGGCCGGTTCCGAGCGACCAACAGCCTTGAACAGGCTAGAGTGGTCTTTAGGAGAAGTCAGGGCATCACCGTCACGTACTTTCTGGACGGCTGACAGATAGAATGTTAAAGCGTTATTGCCTGTGCTAGGGTCTTTGTACTGGCCGATGGTAACTGCAGCGATAGCGTAGCAACCATTATAAATCTCAGATTTATTAGCTACTCCAATTTCACTTGCTCCATCTGGTGCGTATACAGAGATACCACCGGGGCCTTGTTCCCCGTGCTTGTTATAAATAGTGTTGGCTCGGATAACTTCCATACCTGCGTAAGCGTCTCCGGGCTTCCCATCTTTAATACGTTTTTTAGCCATGTCGTCACCGCTCTTGATCGGCACCATTAGATCGTCGTCGTCGGCACCTTTACCCCATACAGACACAGCATGATCAAGGCACTTATCGAAGAACTTGTCGAGGGTGCCTTTAGGAAAAGCCAATTCAATTTTGTAAGATGGCTTCGCCTGCTCGTTGTACTGATCTTGAACGAATAGACTGTTGTTAATGATCCGGCCTTCAGGCAGTAAGATCACTTCGGCTGCTGTTGAATTACTCATATTAATTGTTTCCTTTAGTTTGGTCTGTGAATAATGATTTAGTATCTTTACTAACCTCTGTACGCTTGTCATCGCTTGAGACAACAACGAGGCCAGCTTCTGGTTTAAACGACCAACGAGATGTGTACTCAGCACCTTGTGGAAGTTCATCTATTTGAGCCGGGGTCTTGAGTTTCGGCTCGGTGAACGCTTCGTCCCCGAACTTATCTTTTAGTTCGGCTTGGGCAGCGTCTTTCCATTTACGATTGGAACGTTTCGCCGCCAGCTTGCGACCGGGGATCTTCTTCCCAGCCTGCAATCGGATAAAGGCAGTCTTCTCCGCTTCTTTAGCTACCAACTTAGCACCCGCATAGAGCGTTAAAAATCTACCAATCTGAGGCTCGGATAATTCTTTCACCCCGCCCTTCTTAACTACTGTCGCCATAAGCTCTTCCATCTCTTCCATATCTTTGAGTAGTTGTGGACAAGCTCGGCCACGCGCTGGGCAGAACCTGCAATGATCTCCGCTCGAAGTCTCATGCGACACGGTTGCCAATTCCATAGCTGGAAGTAGAGTGTCGGTCATCCATAGATTAAGATCTTGAGTCGAAGTAGACCAATCACGTATCGGCCCATTAGGGTGCCAACCTCTCGGCTGAGCAACATGGAGTGTAACGGTATCAACTTTATCCCACAGTTGAAGATCTTCGAGAACGCCTACAGCATAGTACATGAGTTGAGGATTATTAGGAACTTCAATAACAATTCCAGCCCCGTGCTTATAATCATAGACGTGGACAGTCTTCGCGTCTTCGTCATAGTACACGAAATCCGCTGTACCAAAGAATAGATCATGGATCGAAGGGCAATGGAAGCTTCGCTCTATCCATGAGTTACCTTGGTTCCGATCAGGAAACTTAGTCCTGATTTCGTCGAGGTAAACTTGAACCGCATCGACCATATCTTTGGTGTGCGCTTCTCGGTTTCCAAGAGAAGTCCAAGCGTCTTCGTTCATGGTCAGGCAGTACTCTGCTAAGGTGTGAGCGATAGTGCCTTCAGCGGCAAACTCAGAGCTCTCATTACTAATGCCATCGGATAGATAGACACTGCCGGGGCAGGCCATCCAGCGGTAAGCAGCACTGGCACCTAAAGGTGAATGGGCTGGAAGCTGATCTCTTGTCATAGCTCAAGCCTCCTCTAATAGCGCAACCTGTGCAACAAAATCTTCCCGTTCTGGTTGGGTCAATTTCGCCACGTTGTTCACACCGTAGCCTTTAAGTATTTCCTTAACTGCGACAGGTGAAGTACGCTTAGCTGCGTTCGAAGCAGCTCTACTAATATCTTGATCAGAGTACTTGATCTCTTCGGAGGGTGCGTCATCTGCGACGGGAGCGACTTCTTCAACGCTTGTCGTTCTTCGGCGGGATGTCTTCTCAGGCGTAGGCTTAATGATTACATCGTCGACCGGTGTGTGGACGTGGGGGAGTGTCTGTGTTCCAGCGTTCCGAGCTACGAACCCATCGATCTCCGACAGAATAGCGTCGAGTGTACCTTCGAAAGTAATTTTCATAATAATTTCCCTTGTTTTCATGTAACGTTAAGTACAGTACTACATCTAGTGCTGCGCGTCAAGTGCTTGGTATATGTTCTGATCTTTGGTTATTGCGGTGTTCAGTATTCGTTCATCTAGCGTATCAGGAACCACGGGGATATGGCCAATAGTATAACTGCCTTCTTGGCCCATTCTGTTGATCCGATCTATCATCTGGGAATTCTTTCCGGGCACCCAATCAGGCTCCGCTAGCACTACATCTTGCGCTGCCGTCAATGTCCAGCCCTCCCCGAGTGGAAGCATTTGCCCAAGGATAATTTTGATCTCCGGTTTCTGCTGGAAGTCGTCGACCACTGTCTGCTTGCGAACTGCGGAAGTCGATCCATCCATATACACGAGGCCGTACCCTGATAACTCATCTCGTAAATATGCGAGCACCGACAAGTGCCATGCCGCGACAACAAGTTTCGTGATCCCCTCATCGAGCAGCTCCTTTATATACTCGACGATCAAAGGTGCTTTGGCTTCCCCGAGCTCTCGTCGAGCCGTTGATACAGCTCCGTCGACAGGAATACCGTCGTCGAAAGAGCCAGCGTTCATCTCGTATAGCTTCTCTGCTTTTTTCCAGCCTTCATGCTTCAGAGCTTTGCGTATCCTAGTTGTCATTTGCAGCGGGAACGGGTGCCATTGCACCGCAGGCAGCTCATGCAGCACTTGTTCTTTCAGCCTTCGAACCATGACATTCTTCCGCAATCTATTCTGAAGATCGGTAAGGTTCGTTGGCACGTTGCGTACTTCTTCAGACCAGTGCATCTTCCAGACGTTAGCTTGAGCGTCACTGTCCCAGACTGGGCCTCGAACGTAGCCAGACCCCATCTCATAATAAGTATTGCGGAAACCGTCGAGGCTCATCCGATCTATGGCATCCCAGTTCAGCAGCCGCAAAGCATTATAACATTCGATAGGTTGATTAGGTAGGATCGTTCCACTCGCAAGGGTGATCCGGCCAACAACGCTAGGCAGTAGATCAGGAGCGCAGATAACTTGAGTACGCTTATTGCCTTTAGGGTCTTTGATCGCGTGAGCTTCATCCAGTATCATGTGATCCCACGTCACCGCCATGATAGCATTAAGAATAGATGGGTTGGACAGCAATGAGTAAGATATGATAACGTAGTTCGCTTTCTCACTCACTCCATCCTTGCCTTTGATCACGCAGTAAGTTGAGACGTTCTCGATAGTCGACCACTTCCAAATCTCACGCTCCCAGTTCAGCCGCAAAGATGCGGGGCAGACAACCAAAGTTCTCTTAGCTTCGATGGCGTTCCCTAGAAGAATACACTCGGCAGTCTTCCCCAACCCCGGAGCGTCCCCGAACAGCATATGTGGCCGTTCGAGGGCGTACTCTACTCCTGCAAGTTGGTACTGCTTAGGTGTCATATTCTCCGGGCATGGAGCATGGTAGAACAGAGGCTCTGTAGCTCGGCTGCGCTCGATGTCGAAGTCAGTCACGCATCATCCTTCCGTTGATCGATCACGTTATTTTTAGCTTCAGCAATCAACGCATCGATAGCCTCGCAAGCGTCGTTCGCGTTCGGATTGTACTGAATTATGTGGAAGATCCGAGCCTGAAACACAGCCAATTTAATGATCTCATCATGCGCTTCTTTGCAGACTGCGGAGTGGCCGTAACCTGCTTCAGCGTACATACTCAGGCGCTGTAGTAGTTTGTCTTGAGGGTCATTCGCCATCGAGTGCCTCCTCTGATGCTGGGAGTTGTTTAAGGTTCCTAGTCTCGACGAGGGCACTCTTCACAGTCCAAAGTTCATGCTCTGCTTTCCGAAGCTTCGCTTTAAGCTCCTGAACTTCGTCGACAACTTCGACAGGCTGTTCGGCCACCTTACCCAGATCTAACGGCGGACTAGGCTGGGTCAGATGAGAAAGCCGAGCTTCTAAAGCATTAAGTCGATGGCCGTGGTTCCCCATCGCCTCGGCTGTAACTGTGGCAGCTTCCACGAGGGCGTAAGCAACTTGATCTTTTATACTCATACCTTTGGTCTCCCTGTTTTCCTGAATTCGATTTCGTATCCGTAAACTGCAACGGCTTGTTGGAGCTTAAAGAACGTTGGAACTACTCTTCCAGTCTCATAGTCATACAGTTGGTTCCGTGCTAGCCCTGCAGCTTCAGACGCTTCTTGGCAGGACACTGGAAACCCCCCTGAAATAGTAGTCTTCCGCATCCTCTTTAAGATCTTAGTCAGAGCCGTTGTTTTAGCTTGTCTCTTTAGTCGTTTCATTTAATTTCCAATCCATGGGTCTTTAGCTTGAATATCGCGAGCAGCAGCCACACGCCGTTCTATCGTAGGCACCGAAACTTTGCGGTGCGGGATATAGGGAGTATGCGTACCGAACGTCGGGCGTATACCTAACTTCTTTTTAAGCCAACTCTTAAAGGTACGCATTCCTGATCTCCATTCGATAGCCGTAAGTATTAACTAAAGTTTCAAAGTTAAATAAAGTACAGCCAGTCTTACCGAGTTCGATCCGATTGATTGTCCGATCTGGTACACCAGACATCTCACTAGCTTTACCGACTGTCATTCCGGCTTCGATACGCAGCTCCGTAAGCATCGCTCCATGCTTAGTCGTGCGTTCATGTATTACGTACGGAGCTCGAGCCCCTTTGCGAGATACTGGTTTCATTTGCTACTCCAAGATAAAAAAAAGGGACGATGGTATCACATGATACCACCGCCCAAGTTGGGTGGGAGATTAGTTAGCGGATCGACGACGTGACTTCTTAGGTGATGCCACCTTGAGGAAATCAGGCATCTCGATATTACCCACATCGATAGGTCTATCTTTGATGGGTGATCCGCCTGTAGAATTTTCGATACCGAGCTCTAAGCTTAGGTCGTCGACGATCTGGCATTTCTCTTCAGCACTGCACTTATCGAAGATGGCTCTGATCCGAACTCGGGCGCTATCGCCAGCGGAGAATTTAGCCGTACGCACCGCACTCGCTTCCGAGCTCGACACCACCTCGAGCCCATGCGATTGAGCCGTCGATTTAATCAGGTTAACTGCCTCACTCTCCGGCATAACCTTGAGAGCTTCCATGGCCCGAATGGTCGGTGTCTGAACCGGGGCTTTCTTACCCGCTGCTTTGGTTACGGTTTCCTTCTCGACCGGAGCCTTGATAGCTTTTCGTAATCTGAGAGCAGCGTTGGCCAGTTTGTTCTTGACCCTCAGATCTTCGAGGGCTTCCTCCGGGTTCTTAGACTTGCCAATCGTGACCAGCTTCCTCGCTGTTTCGTAAGACTGGTTAATACTCTCATCAACCCAGTCCTTGAAATTGATTTTAGCTTTAGCGCACCGAGCTGATGCGTCGGCTAGTTGTAAGGCAGCGGCAAGACGATGGTCATAAGCATCATCTTCCATCTTAGCAGCCTTATCCATTCTGATGTTTACGTCTTTAGCTATAGGAGCCAGTGCTTTGAGAGCTGTAGCTTGAGCACCTGTGGCGTTGAGTTCCCTTGCAGCTTCTTTGTTCTTACGAACGGTCTTCATATTAGTCTTAGCCATAAGTTCATGTTCCTTTATGGGTTAGAGATTAAGTTAACAGAAACAGCTTATCACATTATTCACTGAGTGTCAAATGTGGCAGTAACCTTAGCCTTCACAATTAGCTCGGGGGCCTTCGTTTCCCAATACAGCCCCGACGACACCAAGCACGTGACACCTAGTGGATTGGTTAGCAGCGCCGTCCACGATTTATCTTCGCCCTGACTGACGGTGATCTCCAAAACGTTACCCGAAGCAGACAACCCTCGGTGTTGCAGTTCTTCTTTATGGTCTCTTAACCTCGTAAGCACATCGTTCCTTGGAGCGCACAAAGTTTTGACTGGTTCCGTCGCGTTCGCACAGCCGGTAAGAGAAATCCCCATAAGTATAAAGGGGGCGTAAATAAGTATGCCGGATAGTCGTTTTGCATTCATATTATTTTCCCGAGATCGTTGATGTAGCATCATGTGATACCGCTCTTCTATCGTATACCACAGATCGGTTGACGGGGGCAAGCGAAACATATATGGTGGAGGTCTTCGACAGCACTTGAAAAGAATTGGGAACAAACATGAGTAAGATGAAGCAGGCCGCTCTGGCCTACGCGACGAAAGGCTGGCCGGTATTTCCATGC
>TARA_R110000764_G_scaffold119931_4_pt1 | contig 9952 bp, 8 predicted proteins | sample TARA_R110000764 | Tara Oceans TARA_R110000764 (sample SAMEA4398111) | marine metagenome | biome: Polar Biome; feature: [SRF] surface water layer (ENVO:00010504); material: water (ENVO:00002006), including particulate matter (ENVO:01000060) such as... | depth 5 m
CTTAATAAATTTCATTACAGAAGATATTACTGATGGTGGCAATGTGTCACCAATATCTTTATCTGTATTTATATTTATAAAATTCGAACCAAATGCACTACTATATGTTTTTAGATTATCCTGAACCTTTTGCCAAGTTCTTTCAACTACTTTTGCTAATAGAGAACGATCCTTTCTATTAGCATTACGATCCAAAGCTACTTGTAAGCTGGTGTCTACAAAAATCATATATGTATCATACCCAAGTTCTTCTATCGCTTTCTTTTTACCAAGTAGGACATTAGAAGAACCTCCTGTACCATCAATAATGATGCCAAGTTTTCCTTCAAGATAATTATCCATTTGTTTTTGAGCAACCTTACGAGCTTTACCCATAAGTTTACCATCCAAGCTTCTTTCTTCGTCTGTGAAATCATCTGACGATGCTGGAAGATCATGCTTCTTTTTTAGATATTCATAAGCCTGATCCAAGTTTACTATCTTAAGGCCGGTCTTCGTTAATGAAGATTTTACTTTACCTGATGGTGGTATCCCAAAGATTTTATCAATGACTGTAGATTTACCAGAGCCAGGACCACCTGCTAGAAACACTGCTTTGAAGGTATATTTGTCCTGTACACCTTCTTTTAACTCGTTCTTAGAGACTTTATTAGGTTCAACTACTCTTTGTCCACTAGGTGTAACTGGCTTTCTAGCAGTTTCTATATCTTTGAAATCTAAGAATTTAGACCCATAGGCTTTGGCAACTTGATGTATACGAGCTTTCCATTTTTCATATGCTTTGGCTGCCTTATAGTCTTCAGAATTGGTAGGTGTTGTTTCACCAGGTACACCTGCCGGATAATATGTATTTGGAGATATTTCTCGATCAGAATTAAAAGCTTCAAAGTCGCCACCACTCATTGCATAATCTAATATTTTCCAGCCTACTAAATCTGACATTTTCTTAGAGTATGATTGATATGCACCAGACGATTTAAAGAAAGTTCCTGGTCCATCATCTACATGATGTGTACTAGTATTATTATCTTCTATTAAATATTCTTTCTGTAGGAATAGATCTAGATCATTTTCGGTTATGGTAGAGATTATTGCCTGTAAAGCTATACTTTCACCAAGATTTGTTTTTGGCCTATCTAAATCTACAACAACAGATTCACCTAAAGATTTTAACTTTAATTGATCTTGAACCCACTTCTTACCTATGCGATTTTTTATCGGAGTCTTTACAAATTTCAGTGCATTACTGACCTTATCCGAGTGCATTTTGCTAAAGTCACCTACTTCGGAATTATCCACAATCATGAAATTACGACCAAATAATGATTGGAATTTTCCCATATTATTTTGGACGTCGGACCATGATTTCTTTACGAGATCTTCAGGTAACACTCTTTCTCTTTTGGAATTTCTTTCTAATGCAATTTCTAAGGAAGTGTTTACGAAAATCATTGCAGTATCATAACCTAGAGCTTCTAATTTTTTTCTACGCTTTTCAATTTTACCATAATTATGGCCTGTACCATCTATGATTAATCCAAGTCGACCTTTTTCATACATAGCTTGGAGCTTATCTTTCAGCTCCTTACCTTTTTGTCTTGGATTATTTTTACTTGTGGTGTAATAGTTGAAAACTTTTGCTGATAATTTACCCAAGTCTTTAGGATCTACTCCACGCTTCTTAAGGAAGTGTTCAAATGCAGGATCTGAGTTTACTACTTTAAGACCAACTGCTGAAGTTCCCTTCATGATATTGTCGATACCAAATATGTTATTTGCTGCAAATGATTTTCCTGAACCAGGACCACCAGCTAAGAATACTGCTTTTAAAATTCCGGGATCGTATACACCTTCTAATAAATTCATTTGTTTCCTTTAATTATAAATATCAAACTTTAATGGATGAATGAATAGATCTAGAAATTTTCTAAATCAGATACTCGTTTTTCTAGAGATTCAATTTTTTCCATTGCTTCTTGTAAAGCTTTAACTGCTTTTAAATGAAGTACAGAGGTTTTAACTGATTTAACCATTGAACCTGAAAGTTCTGAATTTAATGCAATTTGGGCATCTGTTGCTGGATGTTCTCCTATTAGCCCAGACATTCCAGCAGCTTCTAAATCTTGAGCTATTATCCCTAATTGAACAAGATCTGGATTTGATTTTAAATTGTAATTTTTAAATTTTAAAGCTTTGATATCATTCCATTGTGAACTACCAGATATAATATTTTCTTTTAATCGGATATCAGAAAAACCTCCATAACTATTATTGGAATTGTATATATTACCACTAGAATATACAAGCATCGTATCAGCGCCGGCTTTTTGCACTGCAAATGCTTTCACAGTGTTAATTGTATTACTACTGTTTACTATTGAAATATAATTATACGCAGAAGTATTATGTTCAACTTCGATACGACTTCCCGGTGAACTGGTTCCGATACCAACCCTATTATTACCGGCATCGACAAACAGCATATGGGATTCGGTATCGGACTTTGCTATAAAATCAACATAGCTGTAGCTATTAGGATTAACTATTACCTTCGTGTTTTGGATTTGGAATTTTGGTTGGGTGCTATGACCGGCGTAAAAATCTATCCGGTCACTACTAAAACCCATTAGTGTGTTGGTGTCGCCATCATGGATAATAGAATCACAATATATCTGATTGATATTTGTTATGTCTGTATTATCATCACCTATAATATTTCCATTTGCATTGATATTACCGCTTGCAACTATGCCACCAACTACTTCGAGGGTAGCAGTTGGCTCTGTACTATGGGCTGTACCTATTCCGAGTCGTCCACTATTCCATAAAATCATTTTACTATTTACAGAATTAGGTCTAAAGCTTAATTTGTTTGTGTCACCACTCGAGGAACCACCAAAGTCTATATAGGAACCTTCTGCAGCTGCATGGAGTCTAACTCTTTTACCAGAATCACTGTTATTACCAATCCAAAGGTCATTACTTTCAACAAATAAATCACCCATAACATGTAGTTTTGCAGTTGGAGAAGACGTTCCTATGCCTACATCTCCGCTTTGAGAAATAAATAGGTTGGTAGATCCTTGATGTTGGAATTTAAAATCGTTATCGCCAAAAACATTAAACCAGCCTCTATGACGTATATCCATTCTATAGGAATCATTATACTTCAGCGTTAATTGATCCACGCCCAGATTGGAGTTACTATCGATTGTCAACGACTTTACTATCGAAGCATCATCAGTTACAGTTAAGTTTGATATTGAAGCATCACTACCACTGGTTATCAGTTGTTTCCATTCAGACATTTACTATTTCCCAGATTTTGGTGTTGAGGGTTTGGTAGGTTTTGGATCTACACCATGTAGAGTTATAACCTTACCCAATAAAGATGCTACTTGGGCAGCATCACTACCCTTTATTACTAATTCAGATAATGCTTTGTGGAGCAATACCAATTCTTCTTTTTCGAACATAACGATTACCTTTACTTTTTAATTACCTATACAATATAAGAAAAATATACCACATAAAAAAATTATTCAGTAAGCATTTTCTGTAATTTTACTGCTGAACCGTAGACCAGCTGTACATCCTTACCATCGAATTTAGAATCAGATATTAATTTTAATAGAAATTCCAATTCTTCTTGGGATAAATCAAGAATCTCTTTTCTTTTTACTAATGACATTATTAATTCCTTTATTTTATTATACATAAATGTAGATATCACTACCATCTATTAGAATATTTCCCTTATGGTCTGCCAAAGCTGTAGCTGCTGCTGTTGCGTTACCTATAGTAACACCGGCTAAATAGTATTCTGCTGTTGCGGTGTTAGATGCTAATGCTACACCATGGCCAATTCCTAAACGACCATCATTACCATTATAAGAACCATCCCAGAATAGAGCGTCACCTTCAACTCCAGAACCTGCGCCAAATATAATACCAGCATCTGTATCTGTTCCTGAAGCTCCAGATCCTAAAGCTATAAATGCATCTTCTATAGTCAAGTTAGTAGTATTAACAGTTGTTGTTGTTCCAGTAACGTTTAAGTCAGTTACGTTTAAGGTCCCAACTAATGTTGCTCCTGCATCAGTAACAGTTAAACGATCTGCATTGTTGGTCTTTAATTTGATAGATGAATCAGTTCCAAAATCAATATAATCTGTATTAAGTGCACGACCAATCTGTAGACCAATATTTGTAACAGAAGTAATTCCAGTTTGTGCAGCAGTTACAGCTACATCATCTACATTAACAGTTATACCAGTTCCAGCACCTACAGACATTGTTACATCACCTGTAAGGCCACCACCTGATAAACCAGCTCCTGCGTTTACTGAAGATATATCTCCAGAACCTTGACCGAATCCTTGACCTGTAACAAAATCGTATACTGCATTACCAGTTACTAGCCCAGCATCTGTATCTGCAACTGTACCGACTCCTAATAATGCAGCAGCACCCAGACCTAAATCAGTACTAACTTGTGCAAATGTTTGTGACTGTAAACCATTGGCTGTGAATTTAGCATACTCTCCAGAGGTTACTGATCCACCATCAATTGCTACAATATTATTATCTGCAATGCCAATTGCTGTTGATGTAATTGCGGAAGTTCCAGCACCTATTAAGACTTGACCAGAAGTATGAGTACCTACTCCTGTACCACCATCGATTACTGCTACATCAGTACCACCTGCACGATAGATAATGTTACTCTCAATTTGTAAATCTCCAGCAGATGGACTACTAAGAGTATTATTTGAGGCGTGTCCAAAATTAACTGCTGTAAATTGTGGAGAATTACTAGTACCAACTCCAATAGAAGTTCTTAGGGTAGCACCAGATTCTGCAACGGGATCTGTTGTACCATCACCAACGATCATTTGACCATCAGTTAATACAGCCATTGCTGTTATAGCACCAGTTCCATTACCTAATAATATACCACCGTCTGTAAATGTACCAGCTCCAGTACCACCATATTCAACTGCTAAATCATTACCTAGAATTAAAGTGTCACTTATAGTTACATTGCCATCATTAAAGGTTGAAGCCCCATAAAATGTTTGAGTATTACTTCCACCATTTGCACCGAATACATTTGAACCAGTACTTGTTAGAACAGAAGTTTCTGTAAAACTAACTCCATTGAATACTAATGAACCAGTCATTGTAGCATTACCAGTTACATTAAGTGTTGAAGTGTTTATTGTAGAACCGGAAATGATCGCTGTAGAGGTTATGTTTCCTGTTGTACTGATTGCAATATCAGTAGCAAGATGGGCTGCATCAATCGAACCATCAACGTATTGGTCTGAATCAATAGAATTAACGCTCATGTGAACTAAGTCAATTGCACCATTAGCAATTTCTGCTGAGTCGATAGCGTCGTCGGCCATTAAAGCATTAGTTATTTGACTATTAGCTATATGTTCTGTATCAATCGACGCAGCAGCATAATGTTCGCTGTCGATAGCATTATCAGCTATGTGAGCGTTGTCGATACTTCCATTCGTATAATGTTCACTGTCTACAGCATTATCAGCTAGTTTTGTTCCGTCAATAGCGTCTGCTGCTATCTTAGCAGTTGTGACCTGTAGATTGCCTATGTGAGCAGTATCAATAGAGCCGTCTGTATAGTGTTCAGAATCTATAGCATTGTCTGCTATTTTAGTTCCATCAACTGAGTCTGCTGATAAATGTGCTAGATCAATTGAACCATCTACATATTGGTCTGAATCAACTGAGTTAACTGACATATGTTCTAAGTCAATTGCACCAGCAGCAATTTGACCAGAGTCAATACCATCAGTCTTAACACTTATTGTCCTTGCAACAGAGCCGTCAAAGGTCGTTCCTGTATCAAGGCTAAGTGTGGAGTCGTCGACAGTCAATGCATTTGTTGTTGTACCAGCACCAGCTATATTAGACTGGGCTGTCGAAGTTACGACCCCAGATGAGTTTATTATTAATACTTCATCACCTGAAGCTGCCGCTTGTTCTGGTATAGTTAACCCGCTTAAGACGGCTGAGCTGCCTGATACTATTACTTTTTTCCATTCTGCCATGGTTAGTTATTCCTTTTTGTTTAAGTAGCCGATCCAGAGAATCGAATCAATTGACTCATAGAGCTTGTTTGGGTTGTTATGAATGCACCTGCTGGCAATCCTGTTGTTGGTATGAAATCTTTATATACACCGGGAATGGCTGCGGTAATTAAATTGCTATCTGCAAACATATGAGAACCTAAACCACTCGTATGACCTAAAGCTAGAGTTTCAGTTCCTCTGGTTACATAATAGATAGTAACATTATCAAAAGCACCAGATGCTGATACGTCACTATAAGCATATCTTTTACAAACTGAAGATGTTATATTTCCGAAAGTACCGCCGAATGTGCTAAATATTGCAATAGTTGAAGGATGGTTTGTAGGTACTTCATTTGGATTGTCACTGAAGATTTTTGTTTTTATTTCTTGTTCAGTTACAGCTACACCCATTTCACTACCACTATGGTCATAGACATCGAAATTTTTACTGGCATCTGCAAACCCGGCACCCTTACCGATTGGGGATTCATTATATAGATACGATCCAGTATATCGCCATTCCATTGCTTCAGCTAATTCTGTTTGAGAATAGCCAGTATTAATCGTACCGTCTGAGGCTGTATATCCTGGAGCCTCCAAAGATGTTAAATGGAAACTACATGAAAATGCCCCTCCACCCATTGTATTTATAATATTATAAGATGCTGTAGTTACTGGTAATGTGTATTCTACAAAAGGATATAAATGTGAAGCAGTTGCATAATTACCAAAAGTTTTAGATGATTGTAAAACGTTAAAAGAATTTAACATCCCTATATCATTGGTAGAACTATTTATGAATTTTACACTTGCAGATGCTTGTTGAGTTGACCAATTAGAAGACGATAGCATAACACCAACCCTATCCCAACCTATAGAAGGTACTGCAGAAGTTGTGGCATATGTCTCTTGGATTACTACATAGTCTGGCCAGGTAACATTTGTGAAAGATTCACTCATTTGAGCAAAAGCATCACTACTAAACGATTGAGAACCTACCATATCTACCATATCATCCATAAAGGATTGTGATGGGTATGCAGCATAGCTAGTACTATTTTCTACATCATAGATAAAGAAACCTCTACTTAATTCACCATTACCAGAATTATCACTTAACACTGGTGAATTTGCTACCCTATCTCTATTAAACCAGCCTTTAGATGATTTATAGGAATGACCCCCTTGTTGGACTTTCTTGGGTAGTTTTTTAGTAGGTTTAAAACTTAAGTTAGAGTCACCAGCAACCGATGACGATAGCTCCTGCCATGTTTTTACTATAAACTTATCTTGAAACATACTTCTGACCTTTTAAATTAATTCCTATATAAATATCACTAACCAAGGTAAAAATCCCCAGAAGAACTATAGAACATTCCGCCTGAAACGTATGAAGGAGTCTGACTAAATGCACCTAAGAGAGTAACACCCTCTAGATTAATTACAAATTTACTTTCAGAGCTATCATTCAGCTTAACCAGGAAAAGGTCTTGTGTACCATCACCATTAATTTCTAATTTCGAACTAGATACGAGAGGGGCAAATAGATCTTCACTTAGATGAAGTTGGAATGCCGGATCAACTAGACCTAATCCATAATGACCATTTGGACCAGCTATTAATGGAGAGGCTTGTTGTACGGCTAAAGCTATATTATCGGTTATAGATATCTCATTAGTAGTTTCCACATTAACATGGACTGCATTATAAGGTTCAGCATCTATCTGTAACGTTATATTAGGAGAAGTTGGTTGAGATATTGTATTGGTTTGATTAGAGACTACTATATCTACACCGTTGGTAGTATTAGTTTCTGTGGTTACGTCAATGGAACCAGCAACAGTATTGTCACTAACATCTATAGAATATAAACCTACATCAGCTATTGAAATAGTTTTAGTATCTTGGTTTACTTCTATAGTATTAGACTCCACGGATTATCCCTTTGTTACTTCTGGAGATAACACTATTACGCCTTGCAATAGCCTTGAAACTGTTGAGTCGGCTATTCTTTTAATTTCTAAATCGTAAACTGCACTTGTAAAAGTATATGCTTCTGTAACGGTTGCAGCTATGGTTAACTGAATAGTCCCTTTAGTGGCACTACCTGAAGATGTTATTATTGCTAGACCGGAACTTCCAGTGGCGGAATTTATAGTTCCGGTAAAGCTTGAAATAGGGTCAGTAGAAGTATGAGTTTCTCGTAGCTGCATACTAGCTGAATACCCTGTTAGATCTACAGGAGATCCAGCGGCATCTTTATATGTGAACTGTTTTACAACAGTGGTTCCTTGTTCTATAGTAAAATTGTATGCACCTGCACTCATTTGAAGTCCTTATAAGTTTATTATAAATATCAATATTATCTATTATTAATGCAATGGTTGATGATTATCCTATGATAACCCTAACCATTCATTATCTACCACCAGTAATAGTCCAAGTAGTACTACCATCTGTAACTGTTAACGAACCTCTACCTGCATTGGTTAGATTCCAATGACTTAAATGAGAATTCCCAGTTGAACCTCTTGCTCCGGCTGCTCCAGTTGAACCCGCTGCTCCGGCAGGACCTCTTGCTCCGGCTGCTCCAGTAGATCCTGTAGCACCATCACCGACCTCTGCTGTTAAATATCTACGAAGTTCATCTATATCTTCCTGCATCTGCTGAATCTGATATAACAGAGCTGCTTCGCCGGGATAGTTTGCTAATGCAGTATGATCACCTGCATCGAAATTTGCTTTTATTGCTTCTTTTGCTGCACCATCTCTAGTATGGATTGGTTCTGATTTTTTACTTGCTAATGCCATATTATAATTTTTCCTATATTAATGCTAAGGTTACTGTTGCACCATATACATAGACCGTACTTGATCCAGGTGTACATTTAATTACTAAGTCTTGTGTCGTTGTCGAAGGTATATTTGTTACTGCATTTGCACCACCATTAAAGTTAAATGTAGTAGAAGCAATAGCATTAGAAGCTCCGGTCTGATAATTGAAGGAATACACGACTGCTGCATTTGACGTATTCGCACTTGCATGAACTTCCACATGAGTTACCTTATGTAATGGTGGTATTTCTACAAATGCATAGAAAACATCAGTTGAGCCATGACCTCTTGTGGATAACGCATTGGTGACACCATCATGAATATAGTTAGGTCTACCACTAGTAGGATTATTTCTAAATTCACTTGGTAGTACTTTTATAGTTAAAGGTTGAAGCTTAGTATGTAAACCATCTGATGTTATCGGAACTGTAAATGCTGCAGTTGTCTCATCTAATGTAAGTAGAGTTGTTGCTCTTTCTTTGAATATATGCTGTCCTGCTTCATCACCATCTGCATCAGTTGTATATATTATATCTGAATCAGAATTAATGCTAAGAACTGCATCTGCTTGACCCATGAGGGTTGACACACCAGTAAGTTGCCCATACATTGTAACAGTATCATTTCCACGATTGAATTTTATTACACGATCTCCAGTACTGGAATTGTTATGTCTATATAAACTAAGGTCATTATCTCCACCATCATAATGCCAACGCATACCATATGTTAGCGCATCATTTTCTGCAAAGAAGTGTTCTATATCAGGATTACCATTTGTAGTATCTGTTATTCTAAGTAAGTGACCTTCCAACGGAGGAGTACCTGTGTCTCCTGATGATAGTACGCTTAACTGATTAAATGAACCTGTGAGTCCAGTTACGGTACCACTTGAACTTATGTTACCTGAGGCTGTTATTTCACCTGTAATATCAACACTACCTCCATCAGCTACTATTTTTATGTCTGTTTCTGAATCTATAACTAAATCTGCTGTGTCCCAAAAAATAGACG